>ERZ824600.1996-NODE-1996-length-23004-cov-4.890496_pt1 | contig 23004 bp, 27 predicted proteins | sample MGYA00519933_ERZ824600 | MGnify/ENA primary metagenome ERZ824600 (study PRJEB31778, sample SAMEA3449178) | human gut metagenome | biome: human gut; feature: human-associated habitat; material: faeces | place: United Kingdom | collected 2010/2012 ... | reverse complement strand
TTGCTTCTTTAGATAATGGCCTTTTACTATTTAATTTTGCAAGTTTTTCATCAACCTCTTTAAAATAATCTTCAGGTAGATCTATTTTGAATTCTATTTCATCTTTTACTCTTTTATCTATTGGCTTATTAGCATCATCTGGAATATTCCATGTTGTACCTATTTTTTCAGCACCTTCAATTCTTCCATCTTGAATAAGTTGTCTTATCCTTCTTTCACTAATATTCCATTTTTCACTTGCTTCTTTTATTGTCATAAATTTCATTTTTACACCTCCAAATTGTATTCTTTAATAATTTTATCAAATACTTCTTTACCATACTTATTTAATAAATAACCTAAGCATATAGTTTTATAAGCGTTTAATCGATCATATAACACATTACTATCAATGCTCTCTATATTCACTTTAGTACTATTATTAGCTACACACAAAGTATCCTCATATACTTCTGTTTCTAATATTAAATTTTCTCTAACACTTTTTTATTACTTTTTCCATGCCTTCTCTTGTTGGATTTTTCTTTTGCTCTGTTAGATCTTTAATATCTTTAGCAACATCACTAATATCTTTTACATCTTTAATATGCATAGTTATCACCTCTATATATAGATTATACCGTTTTTGGAACAATATGTCAATATGCTTTATACCTTTTGCGGAATAATATTATTTTTTCATTCATACGGATCATTTATATTTTATCCGTATCATTGTTAAAATTAAAAATCCATTGAGAATTTTTGCCACTTTCGGCACTTTTTCTCAATGAACTATTTTAAAACTCAATTTTTTGTACCTAAATTGTACCTAAAATTATTTCAGCAAAACCGATGCCTCACAAACCCTTATAAAATGGGCATAAAAAATGAGAGCACGGTTAAATGCTCTCTTCAGGGGGTTCCATAGTTTGGTTTAAAGTATTATTTTGTTCAGTACTAACAGATTGAGATATAGTTTCACTTTCATTAACATTTTGTTGTACATTCAAATTATTATCTTGAACCTCATTTACAGGTTGAGTTAAATTTATTTCATGTAAATTATTTACTTGATTATTTAAATTTACATCTAATTCTTGTAAACTCGCATTTACATTTTGATTATTAACACCCACATCATTATTTATGACACTATTACTTACAGAACTCTGAGTTAAACTTTCAGTAGTATAGCTATTAAGCATATTTTCATCTAAAGTTGGCAAATCATCAACAGTATTGTTTACAGTAACATTATCCATAACACTATTATTATCAGTAGGAGTAATCAAACTTTGTGTGTTCTCATTCATTTCGCCCATTGAAGGTAAAATACTTTGTAAACCTTCATTATTATCTTCTAAATTATTATTCATAAACACATCTATTATGATGATTATAGCATATTCAAAACAAATAAAAACACAGAATACTAAAATTTTCTGTGTTTTATATTTATGATATTTGAGTACACCTATTTTATATCATTTTCATATTTTTTTCTCAATACTTTGATTAAACCATTTGTAACATTTTCATAATTAGTTTGTTGTCTATGTTGATAATTTATATGTTTGAAATTATTTAAATTTACTGGATTTAACGCTATTTTAGATAAATCCCTAAAAGTTAATCCTTTAAATGACATAGTCATAAAATGATTTAAACAAACTAATTTATAATCATTATGAAACTCATCATCTAATATTACATAATTTGCTATTTCATTATTTTTTAAATAATCAACTATACCCAATAAACGTGATGATAACTTAATATCACCCAAACTTCCTTCAAAATTCGGATCTATAAAATCAATATCATATATACCAAATTCTTCAAATTGAGATTTTAAAGCCTTTCTTCTAACTTTGGTTCCATTCATCTGCCAAGAACTTATTATAACAACTTTAGCATCATATATTTGAACTAATAGTTTTAGAGCTTCAATACTTTCTGATAAAAATTCAAAATAATTATCGTTAAGAACACCATCTATATCCAAAAAAATTATATTCTTCATAAATCCCCCAAGATAAAATAAAGACTTGTTAACTCTATAACAAGTCTACATTAACGAACATCATGTTCGACTATATCTCTATGGCAGGATTTTATAGGAAATTTACAACTTTTATTTTTACACCTTTCTGTTATATTTTTTATTTTCTTTTTAATTAAATATACGAATTTTTAGGTAATTAATTCAATAAATAGCCATTTATCTTTTTCGATAACATTTTTATTTTTAATTCCTATAACTCTAAAAATATTTTTATTAAAGGCAAGCATTTCATTTTTAGAAATTTCGGTTACCTTAATATTATATTTTTGTTTAAGTACATCAATATAGCGATATGCCTCTTGTATATTACTAAACTCAGAATAATTTACCGTGCTATCTAATTTTTTAGAATCTAAAGTATTTTTTTCTTTCATTTCAAAGAATTGTCTTACCTTATATTTTTTTAATTTTAAATCTACTATTTCTATAATAGATTTATTTTTTACTTTTTTAGATTTAAGTTGTATGGAATCAATATACTCATTTATAAAATTACATTTTATTTCATAAGATGTGTTATTCCATATATAAGTTAGTAGGTTATAATTAGTACTGCATAATTTTTTATTAATCATCATAGTATCAAGTGCATATCTTACAGTATGATTAATTTTACCGCTATTTAATTTTTTTGCTAATTCACTATCAATAGCGACATAATTTTGTTCTAATACTAAATATAATTCTAATAATTCAGCAAGTTTTTTAACCAAGACTTCTTCTAAATTATCTTCTCTAAAATAGATATTACAATCTTTACATTTATAATATAAGTATTCTTGTCCAGTTTTCTTTTTTGTACCATTACATGCTAATATTCTTTTGCAATTTGGACATACAAGTTTTCCCATAAACAAATATCTTTTACTTCTGTAGTAATTTCTACTATTTTTTTGAATATTATCTTGGCACTCATAAAATATTTCTTCACTTATAATAGGTGGAATTTTACCATCTATTTCTATAATATCTTTATCTTTTACATTTTTATGATGTTCCCATATACCAAGATAGGCTTTGTTATTCAATATTTTACAGATATTACAATCTCGCCATTTCTTTTGTTTAGTTTCCATTTCATTAGTTTTAGGATTTTTTCTAGTGTAAGTTATACCCGGAAATTTTTCAGTAATCTCTTTTGCAATTTGAGTGTAAGTATATCCTTTTAAGCATAGATTAAACATTTCACGTACGATAATTGCTTCTTCTTCATTTATTACCCATTTTTTACCTTTTTCTCCATTAATAACTTCCTTTTCATAACCAAATGCTGGTTTACCTCCAAAATGTCCTTTACTAACAGCACTTTCTACACCAACAAGAGTACGTTCCTGTATTAGTTCACGTTCAAATTGAGCAAATATCCCTAACATACGAGCAAACATCATGCCAGCAGCGCCACTTGTATCAATTTTTTCAAACAAAAACTCAATACCACAATCATATTTTTTAGTAGTGTTAAAAAATTCTTCTAAATCAATAACACTTCTACTAATTCTATCCATTTTAAACGAAAGTATTAGATTAAATTTTCTTCTCTTTAAATCTTTTAACATTTGTTGATAAGCAGGTCTATTATCAGCCATTTTACCACTTATTCCAGCATCAGTATACACCTTATAAATTTTATACCCCTGTGCCTCGCAATAATGAGTTAGTCTTAATTCTTGTTCTTCAAGAGAATGACCTTCACGTGCTTGATCAGTTGTACTTACGCGTGTATAAATTGCTACTATTTTTAATAAATCATCCATCATATTTTCCTTTCTAGATTTTCAAATCGTATGATATTGTATATTCGATTTAAATATAGTTCACTTAAAAGTGGAAAGGGAAATAAATTTATCCCTTTCTGTGACATACTATTTTATTTTTCTTATATCTATATTTTCAATGTTGTAATTATAATCAACTTTGGCTCCATCATCGCTTATGCTAGATAATTCCATGTTTTTCATGAATTGTAGGGCTTCATTATCTACTTTTATATCTCTTTTATTTATTTTTTTCTTTAAATAAAGATGGTCTAGTGAAGTACATCTACTTAAAGCAACATATACTTGTCCTGAAGCAAAGGCTCCGTTTTCTAAATCAATAAGAATAGTTTTAAAAGTTTTCCCTTGCGATTTATGAATAGTTAAAGCCCATCCCAATCTAATAGGGAATTGCTCTAGAGTTCCAACTTTAACTTGCTTTATTTTTTTAGTTTCCTCATCATACTCATTCTTATAATTATGCCATGTGAATTTAGGGATACTATATTCTTTTCCATTAATTTTAACCAAAATCTCATTTGGATATAGTTGTGTAACAATACCAAGAGACCCATTTCCCCATCTTTTTTTTCTATCATTAGATAAAATCATAACTTGTGCACCAACTTTTAAATGAAGTTCAGTATCGACAAGGAAATTATTTTCATTTATATCACCAGTTATATCAGCATGATAAGTAAATTCTTTATTATCTATAGCATCTAATTTGGTTTTATTAATATCATCAGCAGTCTTATTAGTTGCTGTTAAAATAATATATTCCTCTTCATTAATAGGTAAATCAACACGACTATTTATTTTTTCAAGAATATCATCTGAAATTTTACCTATTCTTATATTATTTAACATTTCTTTGAAACTCATATCTTGTTGTCTAAATATTTCAGTAAGTTCATAAATTTTAAATTCCCCATCTTTAAAAGCAGGTGCATTAAAGAAATGAATTCCACCATAATGGTCTATTAGATAATCAAATACAGATTTATCTCTAATTACAGGTGGTAGTTGTAATAAATCTCCAATAAATATAGTTTGTTTCCCACCAAAAGGTAGACTAGAATTCATTACTAATCTACATTTTTGATCTACCATATCAATTACATCCGGACTAGTCATAGATATCTCATCAAATAAGAAAACATCAGCATTTTTAATCATTGTTTTAACTTTATTGGGAATTTTCCATAATTCTTTATTATTAAAATCAACTACTTGAACTCTAGGCATCAATCTAAAGGCTGAGTGTATCGTTTGGCCTTTAATATTTATCGAAGCAACACCAGTAGAACCTAAAACAATAACATTCTTTAAGGTATGATTTCTAAAATAGTCGACAAATAAAGATTTACCAACCCCTGCACCTCCAGTAATAAATAAACTATTGTTAGTATTTTCAGCGATGTTAAATAAATTTTTTTGGTCTTCACTAAGTTTCACATCGCTATTAAAATTTAATGAGACCTCGCTTGTTAATATCTCTTTTTTCATAATTTCTATCTCCTTTTCATTTTTAATTCTTCATGATATTTTTCTTCAGCTTTTTTCTCTTTTTCTTTGATTTCTTTTAGTCTTAGTTTTTTTAATTCTTCTTTTAGATAATTTAGATCACTATTTTCATCATCGAATAAAGTTCTTTGCCTAACTATTTTAGGTTTTTCCATTGTTATCACCTCCACTTTAAAGTAAGAAATTAGAGTGATATTTTTAGCACATTAAAAAGCCTTATAAAATAAGGCTAAAATAGATGTTATAGATAAATTTTTAAATATTATATTGCCAAATTTGTTAGGTGTCTTTACACTTTAGATATTTTTTAATATAATATTTACGGTGAAATATTATGAGAACTTTAAAACCATTAAATATAGATGATAAAGAACGATTAAGATTATTCAATATAATAAATAACACTGAAAAATATGATTTATCCATTATTACACCATGTGAAATTATTTATTATTATGACTATTACATGAATATTGATGATGTTATTGAAACACTATATGTAAGTAGAAAAACAATATTCAATCATTTAAAAAAATATCGTAAAGATAAATATTACATGTTTAAAAGCAAAAAATCATCAGAATTAGATAATTATAAGGATGAGATTAGAAAAAATTTTAAAGATTACCCCGTTCATTCATATAGAGAGGCTGTTACACGAATTAAAAATATAACTGGCATAGAAAGAAGCCTACCTCAAATTTACAAGTTTCTTAATAAAGAATTTAACTATTACACAAAAAATGCAGATGGTTATTATACAAAAAATGGAGAACCAAATACCGAGAAAGAAAACACATATTTATATAATCATTTAGAAGAAATCGGCAATTATATAGAACAAAATCCATCAGATGATAAAAATATAATACTAAATAGAATTAAAAACAAATTTCCGGAAATTAAAGAAAAAGATTGGAAAATAATCAGTGCTTTAAAAGATTATCTCCCATTTTAATAGTTAATCTCGTTTTATTTAATAATAATCTAGTTAATATTATTTAAAACTTTTAACCATATTGTAAAAATTATTATCTTATTTAGTTTATTTTTCTTATTCTGGGTTTTTATATATTTGAACGATATTATCAATTATTATGCATATAACAACTTGTATTATTGTATAGCCAGCACTGATATAACTTAATAATATAAATGTTAAATATACCTATTAATGCTAATGAAAATACAAAATTGTTAATATTGATAGAGTATGGAAAATTATCTAATTCAGTTTAAGTGGATGCTATGAAAGTAACATTGTAAGTTAAGAAAATAAACTTTATTTATTCGATATAAAACATTATAAAATAACGATTTACAAAATATTAAGTGAAGTAGCAATACTTCTCGCTAACTGTCCAGATGTATCTGGGCAGTTTTTTATGTTTTTTAATATTTATCAATTATTTTTTAATCCCTTTACAAATCCATAAAAAGTATTAGGTTTAAGATTTAATAAATTCATTGCTTCACGAGCGGTAATTTTTTTATTTTTCCACTCATTAATAACAACATTAAAGTTATCTGGCTTTTCAATTTTAGGGCGACCAAAAGGTTTTCCAGTTTTAGTTCCATTTTTTAAAGCAATATCAATTCCTTCACGTTGCCTAGTTTTTATTTTTTCTCGTTCGGTTTGAGCTACATAAGACAATAATCCTAATATCAAATCATTAATAAATGTACCCAATAAATCTTTCTTTTGGCGAGTATCTAGTAACGGCATATCTAACACAACTATATCTGCTTTTATATTTTTAGTTATATCTTTCCACTCATTAACTATCATCTCGTAATTTCTACCTAATCTATCAATAGATTGTATAACTAATAAATCATCTTCTCTTAATATATTTTTTAGTAATTGATATTGTTCTCTTTCAAAATCTTTACCACTTTTCTTATCGATATAGATATCTCTATCATCAATACCATAATCTTTAAATGCTTTTAATTGTCTTGCTTCATTCTGATTTTTACTAGATATCCTACCATATCCAAATATTCTACTACTCATAATTACCTCGCTAAATATTTTGCTAATTCGTCATACATATTATCCAATATCTCATAACAACTAGATAATTGTTTTAAATTAAAATAAATTCCTTGTTCTTTCAATTCATAAATAAAATTAATACTTGAAATAGTGAAAGGAAAATCTTGTGGATTTTCTTCTAAGCCAACAAGTATAGAATTAGCAAAATCATCACATAAACTTCTAATTATACTTTTTGTTACTTTTTCTTTCATTGATTAACACCTCCAAAATACCATTTTATAAACAGAGTAGAGTAGAAGCACTAAGATATTTGAAAACATATAAAAAATTACCAAACATTTGAAAAATCAAAATATAACTTTTTCAAACAAAAAAAAACACCCAATATTATTAAATATTAGATGTTTGTAAAAGCGTACTTTTTCAAATATTTAAAGTTTTAGAATATCGAATTAATACTCATATTCACTTCCATGACAATAACCGTACATACCATTAAAATTTACATCTTCAGGTAAACACCACATTTTTTCAGTAATACATCCATTTTCATCACAATATTGTTTTTCTTCTAGATGATAACCTGCTGCTATTTGCTCTTGTTTATATTTTTCTTTTCTTTTTTCAAAATCAGTTTCGTATCCATTAATTAATTCATAGTTTTTTACTATGTTATCTTTTAAACCATAACTTATATTTATTAAACTATCATTTGTTAAAATTGGATTTAATAGATTTATACTATCAATACGAAATAATTCAACACCATCATTCAAATAACAATTATTTTCATTATAACTACATAATTCATCCGGTAATTTTTCGATTAATTCTCTATATAAAATATTTCCATATTTTGTTCCGTTATGTGTAAAACTTATGCTATATTTATATGATTTATCATTTATAGAAACAAAATCATTGCTAACTTTAAAGTTAAATTTTTTTAATATACGTAATACTATATTTTTATTAGAAAATAAACTATCAATATCTAAAACATCTATACTCTCAAGATCGAATTTACTTTCTATTGCATTCATTATAAAATGACAAGTAAGTTCATTATTTTCCATATCACATGTATAATATTTATCATAATCGTCATCTTCTTTTAATTTATCCCATAAGTCATTATAATAATTATTATTAGATGTATTGTCTGGTTTATTATTTATTACTTCTTTTATTAATTTATCTTTGGTTTTCTCTTTAATATATTCAACTTCTATATAATTAAAATTATCGTTTACAGGTATATAAGTTGTTGATTTTATTTTAACTCCATGTGTTGTATCAAAACCTTTTTTTTGAGCAAGTAGGTAAATCTCGTTAATACCGTCCATTACACCTAAATGTTTTACTTTGATATCATCATAAAAATTCATACAATCGTGATTCATGCAATGTACAGATTGAATTTTTCCATTATTAACTATCAAAACAAGTTTAGGATTAATTTCAACAAATACATAATCTTCTTTAATAGACATTGCTTCTGTTATTGATTTATTAATTTTACTATCATTTTTCTTTATTATTGTTCTCCTTATCAATGAATAGCACATAATAATAAATATTATAAATACTATAAAAGATAAAGTTATTAATAATATCTTCTTTTTCTTAGAAGTTGTTTTTTTTACCATCATATCACTTCCCATTTATCAGTAGTTATTATTAAATCTGATATTTCTTTTAATTTATTATAGTTATCATTAATTAAACCTTTATTATTAACACAACATGATACTAATATAATTGTTTTATTAGTATTTTCAATCATTTCCTTTAATGATTTAATTTCATCAATATTTAAATCCATTAATTCAATATAATCTACTACCACAACATCATTTGTACTTACTATTTTGGCTAAATCATCTTTACTATATTTTTTATCTTCCATGTCAACATAATAACTATTATCGCTATTTAAAAATAATTTAGCAATGGTAGATTTATAAGTTGCTACTTTCCCATATATAATAATTAATTTCCCATTTAATAAATTCATATTAATTTTCCTCTCTAAAACTTATAAATATTTTATCATTTTCTTGTTTTATATGTTGTAACTTATTATTTGAATCATCGATGTATTTACAAGGCAATGCATAATTTTTTTCTTCTCCATCATTCATATATAAACAAATTATATAAATATCTATATCATCCATCAAAGTTTTTACAATTCCATCTTTTAATTTATTGATAGATAATCTTATAGATAAACTACCACATTCAGTAATTTCATCATAATATCCATCTTTTAAGTATGATATTGAAGTTGAAATTTTATTTATTTCTAATACTTCTATAGCTTTTATAGGTATTTCTATATCAACTAATTCAGTTATACCATTATGAAATAAAGATAATTTAATAGAATTAATAAGTGGCTTATTTTTTACTTTTTCAATTAATGTAATACATAATAATTTATCACCAATAGTATATTTTCTTATATCATCATTAATAAATTTATTAAAATCACTTAACTCTATATTATCGATTAAAACAACATTACCTCTTAGTTTATAATTATGATTTTTTACTAAATCATTATACTCTCCAACAAACATACCAGTAAGAGTACCAGTATTGTCTTCTAACTTTAAAATAGTTGTAGTAGTATCATTTAATCTAAATTCTTTATAATCAATTAAAGTAGCTTCAATAGTGATGTTTTTATTTTTACCAGCTATATCATTTATATTAATAACATTATTATTTATAACACTATTCTTTACTTCTTTTAATTTAATATCCTTACTCACATAATCACTTACTTTCCAAATTTATTGCTACAATAAAAATAACACCATATTTTTTATTATATTCTTCAATTTTATCCAACACATATTTTAAACTATTATTTCCTATTTTATAACAACATTTTTTATCTATCATTTTAAAATAATCAATACATATATAAGCGGGTTTACTACAAATAATATATTTTTCAATATTATCAATTGTATTGGATTGTTTATCCACTATTATAATATTTTTAGTATTTAATAATTTAAATTTTTCTAACAATTCTTTTTCACTATATGAATAATTGAAGTATAGTGTTTTTTTATTTTTATATATTAAACTTAGTTTATCAATTATATTTAAAGTAATATTATATCTATCTTCATCTTTAAAACAAATAATATTACTTTCATTATTAATATTGTTATCATCAAATGTTATTACTGACATAGTATCACTTCCTATACCCAGTATAACTTATTTAATAAACTATAACACGCTTACTTTTTCTTATTGTTTTGATTACTTCTTTTTAATTGGTTATATAATGCTCTTTCAGCAGGTGTTCCATTTTGATACATCATAGTATCATCTAAAAATTCTCTAAAATCATCTGAATTACTATTACTCATCATAGAGTAATATGCTTCAGTCTTAAACATAGGTATAATTCTAATAATACTCGCAACTACAATAGCAACAACAATATCTATTGCTATAGTACTCATATCAAATATTTCACCTTTCATAATTACAACTCTATAAATAATCATTATAATTATCCATAAATTTGTTTTAATAACAAAATTAAGAGCTGTTTTAGTTGCGTCATCTAATCTCTCTTTTTTTTCAGGCTCTTTTTTATTATTATCAAAACCACAATATTTACAAATACTATCTTCTATTTCTTTTCCACATTCCTTACATATATTTTTAACAATTTCTTTTGGCTCAAACCCACAGTGAATACATTTTTTAGTTTTATCACTTTTTTCTTTACCACAGTTTTCACATTTAACTAATGCCATATTAACACCTCCATTTACTCCTCATCTATTCTAGTAACAGTTACTTTCAATCCTGACTTTCCCATATCAATTAAAAATCTATTTGATTCATTAGCATGTGCAACCACTTCTACACTTTGAAAACTCCTACTAACATAAAATGTTTCATCCTCATCTAATTCTTTTTTAAATATTTCTCCACCTGATAACTTAGTAAGTACTTTCCCATTTTCATCTTTAATACAATACTTCCCGAATAACCCTAAATCTCTATCAGCTGCTTCAAGTATTATCCTTCCAAAACTTAATGGACATCCACAATGAATACACTTATCTACTGTATCACTATATTCTCCTTTACATTCTTTACATCTAACTAATGCCATATTCATTCTCCTTTCATAATTTATTATTTAATAGGTATATTATCAAGATTTACACACACGCTAATTGCGTGGTTATCACTAATATTATACCTTTAAAATGGTAAAATTGTCAATGAATGTAGAACTTGTAGGAGAGTGAGATATGAAAGTCACTTTAAATAAATATGAACCAAAAGATGTTATTCGTTTTATACGTGAGGCAACTGGTTTATCTCAAAAAGAATTTGGTAAATCAATTAATAAAAGCGAAAGAACAATACAAGATTATGAAGCAGGTAAGAGAAGATATTATACTGATACACTTAAATTGATATGTAAAGTACATAAAATAGAAATAACTATAGAAAGAAAATAGTTATTTTTTATTTTTAACAACTATCTTACACAATGGCCAATATAATGGCCTGTATAGGATCTATTCACTTTTAGAAGTTAATATAGATATTTTTTCAGCATATACTTTCATTATTTTTATAACCTCATCATCTTTACTATAATAATCAATTTTTAATCTACCTTTAACACCTATAACTTTTCCAATCTCACAATATTCGTTAGTAGTGTCGGCAATACCACCAATAACCTCACAATCAATTAAATCTACATCATACTCTCCATCTTTATTTTTAAAAGATTGAGGTACAGATACAACTAAATTTAATTTATCTTTATCTACCTTTATAATTTCTTTTAATCTTCCCACAATAATAACCTGATTTAACATAAAACAACTCCTTTCAATCACAGTTATTATCACATCTTAATTACTAAACATCACTCATTTCTCGTAATATTTAATAATAATCAAGTTAATATAATTTTTATTTTTTATATCTAATCTTTAAATATATTAATAAGTAAGTAGCACGAGAAGATTATGTAGTGTTATTCACGTTTTCTCCGCGTTATTTTTAATTTTTCTTTAATCTTCATATATATTGATGTAAGATGATTAAATAGTGGTTTAAATCGCGTAAAAATGCATAACTTCAAGGATAAAAAAATACTACATATCTTATTATTGGTAGTATATTTAATATTCTTATTTACTTCATTAGTTTTTTTTAAACACCTTTTTCGCTTTGTGTTATAATGCTCATAGATAATTTTACTATTAAATTGTCTATCAATATCAGTCAATTGTATTGATTTAGAATAAGTAGGTTCGGCTAAACCTATTTTTTCTTTTGCTTCTTTATAAGTAAGATATTCTTTTTCAGGTTGTTTAATACCTCTAGATGTCCTATATAACCTAAAATTAGGTGGATATAGAGATAATCTTGCTCCTTTAATAAAGTATTTAGGATTATTAGTTTTTTTACCATTAATATAATTTACTTCTTTAATATCAGATTCATTATAATTAATATTTAATTCATCTGCTTCTTCAATAGATACATCACTTACATGTGCTGATAGATAAGCACCTAAATTATCAATATTATTATTTAATTGTTGTGTTTTAGTAAATCCATTACCCCATATTTCTTCCATTTCACTATTAGGTATAAATGGTGCTTTACTTGGAAAGATCATTAAACAATGAAAATGCCATCTTCCATTACCTTGTGGTTCACATACGTTGATGTATTCGACATCTCCATATCTATATCTAAATCTTTTAATGAATTTATCAAAATCTCTATATGCTACTTCAGTATCAGTTATATGCTCTCTATATGTTAGAGTAACCCATCTACAATTTCCAACATTAGTAGCGTTAGTATTAATTAACTCACGTAGTCGTTTAAAACTTTGTGATAGTTGTGCTTTACTTTCATATCTGTTATTTATATGTTTGCTTTCTTTTACTTCACCAGTAGCATTAACTACATAATGATTTTTATCTATTTTAGTTATAGGAGCTTTACTATTTTTATGCTCACACCAACATATTTCATAAATATTACCCATCTTTTTTAAACTAACCATTGTCTCATCATCAATAGTAGTTTTTTTAATACGTTCTATCTTAACAGACATATTATAAATTAGTCTTTATCTCTTTTATAAGAGTATCTAATTTCTTCGTATCGATAGGTAATGTTCGATTATATAGAAATAAATTATCTTCATTAAAGTAGATTAATAATATTTTTTTACTCTTAATTATTATTTCTATTTGATGAGGTTCTATGAAACTAATATTAGTGTTTTTAATAGTTAATATTTTACCTTGTTTAAAACTACATTTAACATTATTAAAACTGCATAATGTTGTAATTTTTTTCTCAAATTGAGCATTTTTGTTCAAATCCTCCATTAAAATATCCATATTTTTACACCATTTTGTAAAAACAAAAAAACGCTTGATTTCCCGTTTAAAACCAAGCGTTTTCAGATATTTTAACTCCAAAAGTTGGAGTAGATTTCTAAATGGCAGGGGTAGAAGGACTCGAACCCTCCCCAACGGTTTTGGAGACCGGCATGCTACCACTGACACCATACCCCTAGCACAAAAACAATTATACTATATGTTTTTTAGATTATCAACAAAAAATGAAAAAATCCAAGAAATTATTTTCTTGGACCTTTGTCACCATTTTGCAACTCCTTACTATTAGACAAATAATCAACATAGAAATTTATAAGTCCTTCTTCATTCATATACTCAATATTAGCACCCGTAATTTGTAAATTACTTTTAATAGTACTAATAAGAGATGATCTATCAAAGTTACTTATTATTTTACGATAATTAGTAGGATCATTAGGATTTAAAGACCTTCGTGTAAATCTTTCAATTACACCATAACGATAAAAATCATTTAAAGCGCTTCTTAATTGTTCAGGACCATATTTTTGAAGAGTTGCATTACATACTGCATTTAAACTAGTCGCTAAAGAGTTCCCAAAAGACAAAGAAGTAAATCTATTAACTAATGTTTCTAAATCAATGCCATCTACTCTACCAATTCTCTTTTCTACAATATCATAAATCATATTAAACATATCTCTACTTGATACATTATTCTTTAATCTACTTTTCAAATTTTCATGATTAGATGTAAAAGAACTATAATCACCACTATTTATTGCTTTCAATATAGCATATTTAACTTGTTCAATACCATATTTAGAATATGTAGCCGTTACAGCTTTCATAAAAATATTTTCTTTTTGAGCTGGTGTTAATTGAAAACTTACATTATAATTCTTACCTGCTTTTTGGAATTGACCTCTACTAAATCCAACAGCTTCTGAATATGCAGTTCTAATACTATTATAATATTGATTATTTCTAAACAAAGAATCAAATTCTTTATTAAAGTCAACAATACTAACTCTATCTCTATACAAATTTCTATTAATAAAAGTTGCTATTCCACTAGCCATTTCATGATTATATGAAAAACCTTCTTCATACATAACACCTAATCCATTATAATTAGGAACAAATGGATTAGTTTTATTCAATCCAGCTTTTATATATTTATTATTATTACAAAAATCTATAATTTTATATGCATTTTCAACATCCTCAATAGGCAATCTAATTACAACATTATCATTTCTTAAGTCCATTCCTACTTTTGAAGCATGTGCCATATTTAGTGAAGCCATAAAGCCAAATAATTCATTAACTCCTTTAGTTAAATGATCATAATCAATAGGAATATACATTTTAATATCTCTTATATCTAATAATTCAGCTCTATTAGTAAATTGACAAAAATATTTCCAATCTTCAGATTGAAAAACACTTACACCACGAATATTTCTAAATCTTTCAATCCATGTATGAAATATATTTTCTATTGATTTTCTTTTATTATGATCATTTTTTTTAATATTAACTCTTGATAACAAATAATACACATCATCAGTTGATAATTTAGTATTATTTTGTTTAGCAATAGAAAGCATCATGTTTAAGAAATCATTCATTTCATTAACTCTTGGAGAATCTAAAGAAATACCTGTATTAGGCAAACTATTCATCTTTATCTTCCTCCAAATCAAGGTTTAAATCAGTAACTGTATCTTCTAAAGCATTTTTAATCTCATCAGTATTAATAACTACAGTATCATCTAAATCTTCAATATTATGAATTGCTATACCAGTTTTTCCTTCTGAACTTTCATCTTCAATTACTATAATTTCATTTCCGTATTTTAATGTCTTCATAAGCATATACTCCTTGTAATTATTATATTATAGAGAAACACTAAAGTAAAATTATAATGTAAAGATTTACACAATTACATATAATACTCTAGGTGATTATATGTTAATTAATTATACAACTAAAGAATTAGATATGTGTGCTAGATTAATGAGGGCAGAAGCTTTAGCTGAAGGAGATCTTGGAATGCTAATGGTGGGAAATGTTATTGTAAATAGAGCAATAGCAAATTGTCTAGATTTTAAAAATATAAGAAGTATTAGAGATGTTGTATCATCAAGTAAAGGTGGTTTTGTAGGATATAATAGTCCTCTTTATAATAGTGGAAGTGCAACATCAAAAGAAAAAGAATTAGCAAAAAGAGTTTTAAAAGGAGAATACTATTACCCAGCTACAAATGCATTGTGGTTTTATTCTCCATCAAAAAATACTGAATGTAAGGGTACATGGTTCAATCAAAGAAATGTCGGAAGATATAAAGGACATTGTTTCTATGCTCCAGACCCAGGTGTATGTAAAGAATTATATTAATGATTTTACTATAATATTATGATATAATGTACTCACGAGGTAACCATGGAAGTACTTAATTTTATAATAAATAAAATAGCTAGTTTTTATAATACTGGAAACACTATAAATGGAATAATAGCAACTATTTTAGCAATATTAGTTTTTCATAAACCAATATATTTTTTAATTGGTTTATTTTTTACGCGTAAATTTAAGCCAGCAAAGAAAAAACATAAATACGCTATTATGATAGCAGCAAGAAATGAAGAAAAAGTAATTGGTAATTTAATAGATAGTATTCACAAACAAGATTATCCTAAAGATTTATTAACTATATTTGTAGTTGCAGACAACTGTACTGATTCAACTGCAAAAATAGTTAGAGATAAAGGATGTATTTGTTATGAAAGATTTGATAGTGAAAATAAAACAAAAGGATATGCACTAGAATTCTTAGTTAACAATATTGAAAAAGATTATGGAATTGAATCTTTTGAAGGATACTTCATATTTGATGCAGACAACTTATTAAAAAAAGATTTTATTTCTAAAATGAATAATGCTTTTGATTCAGGAGAAAAAATAATCACATCGTATAGAAACACAAAGAACTTTGATGAAAACTGGGTTGCATCTACATATGCAATACATTGGATAAGATCAATAAGATTAAATCATAGAGCTAGAAGTGTTTTAAGATTAGCAACAAATATTCAAGGAACAGGTTTTTTATTTTCAAATGAAGTTATTAAAAATGGATGGCACTACACTTCTCTAACTGAAGATAGAGCTTTAACAGCTGATGCAGTAGCTCAAGGATATCAAATAACATATCAAGATGAAGCAGAATTTTATGATGAACAACCAACTAGTTTAAAAATAGCTTGGAGACAAAGACTTAGATGGTCAAAAGGACACTTACAAGCATTCGCACAAACAGGTCCATATTTATTTGCAAACATTTTTTTAGGAAAACATTTTATCAAAACAAAATGGAGAAAAATAGAAAAAAAGAAAAATAAAACCATAAAAGACTACTTATTATCATTTATTGAATCAATAAGACATAGATTTGCATCATTTGATACTTTATCACAACTAACACCTATTTCATTTATAAATTTAGTAAGATGGTTAGTATTCACAGTAATAATTTATTGTTCATACATTTACGTTAATGGCTTAGAAACAACTTATATATTTGATGGAAGTAATTATTTATCAAAATTACTTGGTAATATTTTTAATTTTAATTTGTCAGCTGGACCAGGATTTCACGCAATGTATTTAGCATTCATATTATGTGTTTTTTATAGAATTATTTATAGATTATCAATAAATATAAGTAATATGCTAATAGGTATATACGTTCTATTTATAGAAAGAAAAAGAATCAAAAAAATAAGTTTAAAAAATAAAATACTTTTCATATTAACATGGCCAACATTTGATATTATTGGAAGATATACTACTTATATAGCTTTGTTTAAAAAAGTTACATGGAAACCTATCCCACATAATAGTAAAGTAACAATAGATAACGTAAAATAATCAAATTTTACAATAAAAGTTTAATATGATATAATTTAAGAGATTTTTAGAGGTTGAGATTTTATGGCAAAAATTTTAGGAGATATTATTACTTTTTTAGGTAGTTTATATCCATGGTTAAGAAAATTTAATGCAATATTAGGTGCTGTATTAGTTTATGCAGTATTTTATAGGAAAATATATTTTTTAATAGGAATGTTCTTTACAAGAAAGTTCAAACCTGCGAAAAAGAAACATAAATATGCAATAGTTATTGCAGCAAGAAACGAAGAAAAAGTAATTGGTAATTTAATAGATAGTATTCACAAACAAGATTATCCTAAAGAATTATTAACAATCTTTGTAGTAGCTGATAACTGTACTGATTCGACTGCGAAAATAGTTAGAGATAAAGGATGCATATGTTATGAAAGATTTGATAGTGAACATAAAACTAAAGGATATGCACTAGAATTCCTATTTGACAGAATTGAGGAAGATTACAAAAGAAATTCATTTGAAGGATTTTTTGTATTTGATGCAGACAACTTATTAAAAAAAGACTTTATATCTAAAATGAATGATGCTTTCGATTCTGGAGAAAAAATTATTACATCATATAGAAATATAAAAAACATTGATGAAAACTGGATTACAATATGTTTTGGAGTACACTGGTTAAGATCAATTCGTGAAAACCATAGAGCAAGAAGCGTTTTAAGACTTGCAACCAATCTTCAAGGAACAGGATATTTATTTGCTAGTGAAGTTGTTGAAAACGGATGGCATTACACTTCATTAACTGAAGATAGAGGCTTTACAGCCGATGCAGTGTCACAAGGATACAGAATATCTTATCAAAATGATGCAGAATTTTATGATGAACAAACTCCAAATTATAAAGTTGCATACAATCAAAAATTACGATGGTCAAAAGGTTTATTAATAAATTTTAAAGAATCAGGACTTAAGTTATTTGCAAACATATTCTTTGGAGAAAAATTCGTAAAAGTAAAATGGACAAAACAACAAAAAAAGAAATATCCATGGTGGAAAAAAATATTACTATCAATTAAGCAAAGATTTATGATGTATGATACATTTATGCATCTACTTCCAACTAATGTTATAAATATTTTTAGATGGCTAACTGTTTCTTTATTCTTCCATGCATGTTATTGTTATTCACATGGATTATCGTCAACTAACCTCCTAGCTGGTGGTACATATCTTGCAAAAATATTAAGACATTGGTTTAATCCAATGGTAGAAATACCTGCTGGACCTAAAGCATTTTTTGTAGGATTATTAATATTTATTTGGGCTCGACTATTTTATAGAATTGGAGCATATATTGAAAAAATTGGTATTTACTATTACGTTCTATTTATGGAAAGAAAAAGAATCAAGAAAATGCCAATCAAGAACATTATTAAATGGAGCTTAACATGGCCAATATTTGATATAGTAGGAAGATATACAACATACATAGCATTATTTAAAGACGTTGGCTGGAAACCTATTCCACATACAAGTAAAATTACTATAGATGATATTGCAAATGAACAAAAACAAAAATAAAAGAAACTCATTAATTTTGAGTTTCTTTTTCATTATCATTCTTTGAATTATTTTTTTCTAATTTAACTTTTTTAAAATAATTAAATTTAAGAGCTAAATCATTCTTTTTAGTTAAATAACTTATTAAATAGTTTTTATCTTCTAATTCTTCAAGATCAATCTTTTTATTGTTAGTAACCTCTGCTCCACTAACATAAACATTTCCATCATACCAAGAATAATCACTAAAGAATACTATTCCTTCATAATTAGGATTTAATGCATCTTCTCCAATATAATTGTTAACATTATGTTTAATACCAAATAAATTTAATACAGTTGGTAATATATTTAATTGAGAGGTAACTTTTTTAATATTAGTTTTTTTAGTATCACTTGACCATATAAAGAATGGAGTATTATTTATTAAATTATTAGATGTATTTTTATACTTATCTAAAACACTTTGATCTTCAATTGTATATAAATAATGATCAGTAAATGCAATTATAACAGTATTATCTAAAACACCTTTTTCTTCCATCTTTTGAAGTAATAATTCAATCATATAATCAGTTTCTTTAGCTTGTCTTTTAGCACACTCTTCATCACTCATTTGACTAAATTCAATCTTTATTTCATCTATAGATTGACCAGTACTATTAGCTATCTCTTCTTTTTCTTTTTGGATATCTTCTTCATATAATTTCTTACATACACCTTTAGTATTAGTAAATGGTAAATGAGGACTATAAGTAATAATATAATCTACAAATTTTCCTTCTTCAGGAAACATCAGATCACTAAATTCTTCATTTAAAATTAATTCTCTATCTAATTGATGTTCATTATTCTTATAATCAAACATATCTGCTAAACCATAATAATTATCATAACCCCAATTCTTATAGTTAACTGTTCTTGAATAAAACTCTCCAGTATTCATATGAAATGCATTTACAGAATAATCTAAATTTTTAAATAAATGAGCCATAGAATAAGGAAAATTATTTTTATTAAATGTATAAGCATTCTTAGTATATGAAAGAGGTGTAATAAATCCAGTGTTAACAGCAAATTCAGAATTAAATGTTGAACCTCCACCATTATAATAAGAATAATGATTAGTAAAATTGTATGAACTATTCATTAATTTATATATTGTCGGAGTATTTTCTTTAGATACAAGCCATGTATCCATTCCTTCCATTTGTAAGAAAATTACATTTTTTCCTTCAAATTTACCAGTATATTTGTTTTTATGTTCTTCACTCTCTTTAAATGCTTCATCTAAAAAAGCAACATCCTCAGCATTTTCTTTTTCTTTTGTTTTTAAAAATGTTATATAAAAATTTCTAATAGTATATTCATATAAACCACTTATTTTCATACTTTTATTATTATCATTAAATGAAATATATATATTTCTAGGATTTTTCCAACTAGACCATGTTAATGTACTATTAGCTTTTCCCAATGAAAAAGGAACAATCAAATGTAAAACGATAAATCCAGCTAATATAATACCTGCATTTTTATAATTATTCTTTTTATTTTTAGGAATATATTTATACCCATATACAATTGCAATAATAACTATAATAATAGAAACATATACCCAGGGATTGCAATTCTTCAATGTGTCTAACATATAAGACTTACCTTCACTAGCAGACTCAACTAAACTAAAATCAAAAAAAGTCTTTGTCATAGAATAATAAACATTATTCACTAGAAACATAGTTAAAAACAAAGCATTAAAAAGCAAATACAATATTTTATTAATTACACCTTTAAAACTTGTTGATAATCCTACAAATAATGCTATCCATATTGTACTAAATAACACCGGCGCATAAAATGCTATAGTTACAAAGTCAATATCTTTTCCGAATAAAAAAGTGAATACATCCATTAATACAAATGGTAAACACATCATTATTATATATTTATATTTAATATAAAATTTCTTAACTTTTTCTAAATTCCTTTTCATTCTTTGAAAAAACATGGCTTTTTTAATTTTCTTTTTTACTTCCATATAAATCACCATTCGAATATATTATACTCGTTTATATTATTATTTTCAACTATCGTGTCTTCTATACACATAGAGTTAACTTTGAAGTTTACTTTCACCAGTTTTATAATCAATAGTTATACCTGGCTGTGCATTATAAACAAAAACGTTAAATTTTATGCCTTCACCATTATCTTCTAGAGAATATGCTTCCATAAGAACACCACTAGCTAATAAATTTTCATCTTTAAATATTGGTGTAACTCTATATAACACATGATTACCTGTAGATTTAATATAATTAGCAACCTTATTTTCAAAATCTAACATGCCAACTGTATTCATATATCTTGTACATGTAATTAAATTGTTTTTATTAGCATTTTCTCCAGTAAGTTGATATCCAATCAAATGACATCTATTATATAAATACTTTCCGTCAATATTATCATATTTAACAGTGTGCCATCCTGTAGGTTTAACACTTCCAATACTTCCTCTAGGCTCAGTTGGCATTAAATCCTTCCCTATACTAGCATAAGCTTCTCCACATCTACCAAGAGAATCAAGTTCACTATAAACTTCAAATGATTCACCACTTTTAGATATATCTTCGAAATTAGGTTCATTATTATTAATAATCACATAAGCAGAACCATCATATTCAGGTATCTCATTTATATTAGAAACACTGTTTATTTTGTTATTATCAAAAGCAAAAGACTTATTACTATCATATAAGTAATAAGCTCCAATAATTATTGCAACTAATATAATTTCTACTAACTTACTTTTACTACTTTTCATATATATATAATATCATATTTTAATAAGTTAAGGAATTAATAATTTCTGTCCTACACTTAATTTGTCACTTGATAGATTGTTAATATTTTTAATTTTATTAACAGTTGTGTTATATTTATTTGATATTTTCCACAAAGAATCACCACTTTTAACAGTATATTCTTTTAAATTAGGAATAATTAATTTTTGATCAATTTTAATTGTATTAGACGACAAATTATTAGCTTTTTTAATATCACTTACAGTTACTCCATATTTATTAGCAATACTATTTAAATTATCTCCTTTTTTGACAGTATAAGTTATATTATTATTTGTAGAACTATTTTGAGTATTAGATGGTATTATTAACTTTTGATTGATCGTTAAAATATTACTCTTTAACCCATTAGCATTTTTAATATCATTAACACTTACTTTATATTTATTAGCAAGATCCCACAAAGTATCACCCTTTTTAACAACATGATATGTTTGACCTTCACTAATAGGAGCAACATATTTAATACCTTTATATTCACTTACAGCTTTTACAACTGCTTCAGCATATTTCTTATAATTATCTCTTATTTGTTTAGCATCATCTTTTGTACTATCAATAAAACCATATTCAACAATTATACTTTCATTATTTGGAGTATCTCTCAACATAAAATAATAATCTTTATTAGGATTACTAGGTAATCTTTGTTGATAATACTTTCTAACATTTTGTCCAGTCTTTTCAATCTCATTTAATATTTTTTTAGATAATGTTGAATTATTACGTAAAGAATATATTACTTCAGCGCCATCTCCACCTCCGAAGTCGTAGAATGTAGGCAGGTATTAATTAATCTTTTATTTATTAAAATTATATATTATTTCTACATTTTTGTCTTTATCAACAATTATTTTATCTACTAATATAAATAATAATTCTCTAGTAGGTTTTTTCATACTAATTAATTCTTTTATTTTT
>ERZ824600.1988-NODE-1988-length-23063-cov-4.516603_pt1 | contig 23063 bp, 20 predicted proteins | sample MGYA00519933_ERZ824600 | MGnify/ENA primary metagenome ERZ824600 (study PRJEB31778, sample SAMEA3449178) | human gut metagenome | biome: human gut; feature: human-associated habitat; material: faeces | place: United Kingdom | collected 2010/2012 ... | reverse complement strand
CTCTTCGTTATCCTCAAACTTTTCGTCGTCGAAGCTGATATCCGCATTTCGCGTTACCGTCAGAATGCAGCTCTCCCTGACCTCATACGCATCAAACAATACCGGAAGTCTGTGCAGCAGTATATTCTCGGTACGTACGAAGCGTTTCTTATCCGAAAGAAGCAGATACGGCGGTGCATTGTCCGGCACCGGAACGATACCGACAGCCTTATGTCCCTTCTTGCTTTCGAGCAGTGCCGCAGCGTAGAGATGCTTATTCACCAGATGCGGGACCGGGTGATTCGGACCGATAAGTATCGGAGACAAAATCGGCAGGAGCTCCGATTTAAAGAAGCGGTTTATCCGCTTCATATCATCCGTCCCCGACTTTTCGGGCAAAATATCACGCACGCCGCTGCGCTCAAGCTCCGCCATGACCGCTGTATATATCTGCTGCTTCATGGCGAGCAAGCCGGGAATTGCGCGGTAAACATGCTGCAGCTGCCCATCGGGCGTCCAACCGGTCTTGTTATCCGTATCATCGGGCACCATGCGGGCAAGATCAAAAAGGCTTCCGACACGCACCATGAAAAACTCATCGAGATTTCCGGTAAAGATCGCGACAAATTTCAACCGCTCCAGTATAGGGACCCTCGGATCTGCCGCCTCCTCGAGCACGCGTCGGTTGAAGCGCAGCCAGCTCAGTTCACGGTTTTGAGTGTACCGATATTGTTTTTGAGTATTCTTTGACATAGATAGCCTTCCCGAACACCGTATTTGCCTACAACAAGCTGTTCCGCCCCGAACAGATGAAATACATGCCGCAAAATAAGTGTTCCCGGCACGATTGTGTGGATGCGCTCCGGCTCGAGCCGCAGGATAAGATCACTTGCCTCTTTCTTTCCGCTGCAAAGAAGCCTATACAATCCGTCAAGCTGCTCTGCGGTCATGCTGTGACACTCATCGGATAACTTATAATAATACTGCGACATGCGCAGCACCGCACGCGCCGTACCTCCGACACCGACAAGCAGAGGAGAAACCTTCGGCACGCCGCAGTCTGCCCCGATAGCATCCGCGATTTCCCGCCGCAGCCGTCTGAGCGAGCCCTCTCCTGGCAGTATCTTTTTGACGCAGCGGCGGTATAGACTCAGCGAACCGACAGGAAAGCTGGTAAAGCTCATCGGCTCCCCCTTATCAAACGTAACTATCTCGGTGCTTGCGCCCCCTATATCAAGAAACACACCGCCGGTCAAATGCAGCTCACGCATAGCGCCGGCATAGCCGAGCAGCGCCTCTTCCTCGCCCGAGACGACCTGAACCGAATAGCCGGTGGCGGCGCGGATGAGAGACAGCGCCTGTTCCGTATTTGAGATATTACGGAGAGATGCCGTGGCAAAAACGCTGACATGCTCGATATCCAGCGTCTGCAAAACTCCGCGAAAGGTCAACAGCCCCGTGCAGGCGCACTCTATCCCCTCCGCGCTGAGCTTACCGTCCTCCACATAGCCGGCAAGCCCCGCCATTATCTTCTCCCGGAATAGAATCTTGAAATCCTGATTTTCCGTTTCATAAAGCGTCAGCCGGATAGAGTTTGAGCCGATGTCGTTAACCGCCTGCTTCATTCCGCTTCCCCGACGGCATCGGCGGTCCCCTCATGCGAAATGCCGTCCGAGTCTATTTCTGCATCATCGGGAATGTCATGTCGAACATACTCCGGCACGCGGAACAGCATGATAGCCTTTGCAGAGTTAGTCACCGAAAATGTTATCGGCTCCCATCCTTCCTTAGCGCGCTCGTTTGTGATTTTCTCGATAGCCGCAGCCATTTTCTTTGCTTTCGGCGAATAATCAATAACAATTGTTCTGTAAGTCATAATAATTACCTCGTTTCCGTTTGTCTAAATAGGATTCCCCGATTTTCGGGAAAATTTCCCGAGCAATGAGAATTTGCCTACATAAATTACGCGTCCCGGGCAATGCCGCCGTATACCTGCACTGTACCGTACGGTCGCTGTCGGGGACTATGTCCGAGCTTCTTTCGCTTTGTTGAATTTCGGATGCTTCATATTATAGATACGCGGTGAAAAATCCGATATCACAATAATGTAAAGGCTGCATCAAATATGCATTCGACATGTAATTATATTACGTGCTTCAGAGCGAATCACAGCCGCCGCGCTATACCTGATCGCTCAAGCTGCCGCGCATTTCCTACCCATTCAAGCAGCAACGCTGCATCTAATCATTCATGCTGCCCCACACTATACCTTCTTATTCAGCTGTCGTGTTATACCTAATCGCTAAAGCGGTCGCGTTATACTTACTTGCTCAAGTCGGGCTTAGATAAAGCTGCGGCTGCCGAAGCAGAATTTTTTTCGTGAAATAAAAAAATACCGCAGCTGCACTGCGGCGAATAATCGTATCCTGATAAAGTAAAAAAGATCCCCTGCCATGCCGAAGCACAGCAGGGGGAAGCTATTGTTTCTAAACAAACGATCAATTTCCGATATAGGAGAGATACTGGTTCGTTATAGAAGCGGAGTTAGAGGTATTGAGTGCATCGGAAACACACTTTTCGTTCGCAACGGTTTCCGCGATCCAGTCAACATACTCGGAGATAGTCATAGCTGCTCCGGTATCGGGATTAGTACCGGAAAAATTCTCGATCTTGGCATTGTAGTCATCATACAGACGGCACAGTGCGGTTACCATGCTTGCGACATCCATAAACTCGACCTGAGGTTCGGTCGTCTCAGCTGCGGTAGTGGTCTCACCTTCCGTAGTCTCATCATCATCCTCATCGTCCATATTGTCCTGAGTAACATACCCGGGAACGAGAGTGGTATTTACTACAAAGTTTGCATAGGGCAGCTCTATGGTCGAGAGATTCTGCGCTTTGCCTGCAGCCCAGTTATCGGCTGCGGTAGCAAGCTCGCTCGCATCGGACTCACTGGAGGGATATCTCTTATACTGGTTACCTGCGTAATCGGGATTCATTCGGTAATAATTTTCGTCGCCGGGCTTAAGATCGGTAAGATTGATGATGCTGTTTGCCTCGTCGAATACATAGTTGACCTCGTCAACGCCGTATGCGAGCAGATTGACAACATCGGTATCGGTAGTGAGAAGATTAACTACCTCCATGCTGCGCTGAACCGATACGGAATACGCACTGACTGCGTACATTGCCTGGCATGCCTCCTCGGCGGTGCCGGTAGGCTCTGCTACCTTGACTACATAATAGTCGTCGGTATACTTAGCTGCATCCGCCTCGGTGCCCTTGACAAATGCGGTGATAACATTCTGACCCGCATAGTCCTTAAGATCGCCGTATTTTATCGAGTTCTTGTAGGTATTCTTCATGCAGAGAACGCTCTTATACTCGGGAATACCGTAAATAATCGCGGGGGGGAATGTCGCATTGGTAGTCGTAGGCATGGGCGTAGGAACAAGGGTTCCGATAACGCTCGCGTCCTCGCCGGTTGCGTAATCAAGAGTACATACGGGGTCGTTGAGCATAAGAATTCCGTTTTCGGAAGCCGCTCTCTCAATAAATCCGGTGTCGTAAAGCGAAGCCGCACTGGTGAAGCTGCGCTGATTAAAGCCGAGACCGGAGGCAACCGCCTTATTTACGAGCATATAGGTATAGTTACCGATAACGTGGTTATTCGGAATGGCATATGTAACACCGCCGACCTTAGCCGCCGAGAGAAGCGACGGATAGATATATCCGCTGAGCTGCTTAGAGGTAGAGGTGAGCTGATCGTCGAGCGCTGCAAGAACGCCCTGACTTACATAATCCTTATAGGTAGCATAGTCGTTGATAAGGAAGATGTCAAGCTGACCGTCCTCCTCGTCGGGATATACAGTATCGGCAATGCCGTACTCGTTGATCTTTGTCTCATCAGCCGCACCTGACTCAGCCGTAGTCTCGGCGGCGGTCTCACCGTTTGCATCGGTCTCGGGTGCAGCCGCCTCGGTAGTGGTGGCGGAAGCAATGGAGAAGCCGGCAGAACGTGCGGCCTTCTTAGCAACATCGGAGGCAGCCTTCAGCTTTGCCTGAAGATCCATATCCGCCTTGATGGTGGCTATCTGCTTTTCAATAACATTGTCATACTCGCTCTCGGTATAGAGCTTAAGAATAACATGCGTATTATACTTATTCTCGGTTATCTCGTTCAGCTTATCCTGAACAGCCTGCTTGGCTTTTTCGGTCGTACCGTCCTCTACGATAGAGTAGAGAGTAATGGTCATCGCGCTCGCTCTGCTCTGCGAAACGTCGATAATATTATCTCCGTCCTCGCCTGAAGAGCAGCCGGTAAGTACGACCGACAGGATCATGAGCATACCGAGAAGCATGCTTATAACTCTTTTTTTCATGGGGAAAGTCCTCCTAATCGGACATGCGGGCAGCAAAAGCGTTCACTCCGCCGACATGCTCCGCTGTGCTAAATAAAAATATCTTCATCTATTTTACACCATGCCGATATTTATGTCAAGATGATTTTTGTTAACTACTCGCCTATTCGGCAAATAGTTTTTCCGCCGAAGCATGATGCGGAGACCTCTCAGACCGCCCGAGAGGTCTCCGCAGTCCGCGGAATATCGGCACCGAATGCCGTCTGCAGCCGCCTTTAATCCAGATAATCCTTGAGGCGCTTGGAACGGCTCGGGTGACGCAGCTTGCGCAATGCCTTAGCCTCTATCTGACGTATACGCTCGCGGGTGATGTTGAACACCTTTCCGACCTCCTCGAGCGTTCTCGTTCTGCCGTCGTCAAGACCGAAACGGAGCTTGAGCACCTGCTCCTCTCGCGGGGTAAGCGTATGCAGCACCTCGTTGAGCTGCTCGCGCAGCAGCGTATACGATGCTGCCTCTGCGGGTGCGGGCGAATCGACATCCTCGATAAAGTCGCCGAGATGGCTGTCCTCCTCCTCACCGATAGGCGTCTCGAGCGAGACCGGATCGAGCGATATCTTCATTATCTCACGGACCTTGTCGGGATTGATATTCATCATCTCCGCGATCTCCTCGGGAGTTGCCTCTCTGCCGTGATCCTGGAGATACTGGCGGTTGAGACGCGACACCTTGTGTATCGTCTCGACCATGTGGACGGGGATACGGATGGTCCTCGCCTGATCGGCTATCGCACGCGTGATAGCCTGTCTGATCCACCACGTTGCGTATGTGGAGAATTTATAGCCCTTATGATAGTCGAATTTGTCGACCGCCTTCATAAGACCGAGGTTGCCCTCCTGAATAAGGTCGAGGAAAAACATCCCCTTGCCGACATAGCGCTTTGCGATACTTACGACAAGGCGCAGATTAGCTTCAACAAGCTCACTCTTTGCCTTTGTGTCGCCCTGAGCCATACGCTCGGCGAGCTTATGCTCCTTCTCCGCATCGAGCAGCGGCACCTTGCCTATCTCCTTGAGATACATACGTACCGGGTCGTCGATAGCGAGTCCCTCCTGCGCGAGCATCTTTTCCATATCCTCTGCGCTCTCGTATCTCTCGACCTCGTTCTCGATCTCCTCGAGGTCGGGTGAGTTGATGTAGTCGGTAACCTCTATGCCGAGTCCCTCGAGCGTCTCATACAGCTTGTCTATTTGCTCGAGATCGTACTCCTCCTCAACGAGCAAATCCATTATCTCGCCGTGAGTAATAGAGCCCTTTGCCTTGCCGCGCTCGATGATAAGCTGCATAGCATCCTTCTTTTCACCGTCGGCTGTGACGGCAGCTGCGGCACCCGACGCATCGGTCTTTGCGGCATCGGCGGATGCGGAAGCGACGTGTCCCGCCTTACCCGATGTGACATTTCCGACGGCGGCCTCTGCAATAACGCTGTAATTTATGATGCTGTCGAGCGAATTCATATAGTCGCTCTCTTCAAAGGCATCTCCGAGCGCTCTACCCATGTCGGCACCGTAATCGTCATCATCGGAGTCCCCGTCGCGATAGCCGTAGCTGTCACTCTCATCCTCTTCGAGGTAATCGCCGTCCGTGCCGAGCTCGTCCTGATCCTTTTCGTACTCGTCGTCGCGATCAAACTCGTTTTCTGTCATGTCTCTTTTCATTAATTAAGTCCTCCAATGAAATATCTTTTTTCTTACTTTCTCTCAGCTTGTCGACACAGTCGGTAAGCAGCTTTTCGGGGTCTCCTCCGAGGTTCATCCTCGCAGAACGCAGATCGCTTATGCGGCTCATCTCATCGGTCGAGAAGCTGCCCGCAAGCATTCCCCAATCGCCCGGCGGGTCTGTCCCGTACAGCTCGAGCAGCGCACCGTACAGCCGCCTGCCGAACTCGGTAACAAAATCGTTCTGCACGAGTCCGAGACAGTTACGTACAAACGGTGTCTGCTCCGGATAGAGCAGAAGCAGACCGAGGATAACATCCTCCGCAGACGAGCCGGCAAGATTCTTTACCCTATCGGGATTTACTCGATCGCCCATACCCGAGGTCTGCCGAACGCGCGCGGTAAACGCCTCGCTGCGCTCCCGTCTGTCACGCCGACGCATGATGCGCCCGACGTCGGTACGTACATTGTCCGCCGACAACCCGAGCCGCTCGGCAGTCCTGCCTATGTACACCTCGCGCTCGACCGCCGAACCGACACCGGCAATAAACTCGGACAGCTCGTCCGCCGCCTTTATCCGTTCTGCATCCGAGCCGATGTCGTACTTTTTAAGCGCATTGTCAAACTCGTAGTCAAACTGCGTCAGGCTCTCGCCGCATATCGCCGCAAAGCGCTCCCGACCGAATTTTCTTATATACTCATCCGGATCCTTTGCTCCCTGCATACGGATTATCCGGCAGTCTATGCCCGCCTCTCCGAGCAGCTCAAAGGCACGCTTTGCAGCCTTTTGCCCCGCCGCGTCGCTGTCGTAGGAGATAAAAACGCGGTCGGTATATTTGCGCATCAGCCGCGCCTGCTCTGTGGTTATTGCCGTGCCGAGCGTAGCGACCGCCTGTGAAAAGCCCGCCTCGTGCAGCGCTATAACGTCCATATAGCCCTCGCAGAGGATAAAGCCGCGGTCCGCCGAGTTCTTGGCAAAATTCAGCGCAAACAGACTGCGCCGCTTGGTAAACGCGGGTGTATCCGAGGTATTGAGGTATTTCGGCTGTGAGTCGTCCATCACGCGTCCGCCGAATGCGATCACCGCGCCTGTTGTATCGATAACGGGAAACATTACACGATTGCGGAAATAATCGTACGGGCGCCCCGTTTTCTTGCTTATCCCGCACAAAAAGCCGGTGACCAGCTCCTCATCGGTATAGCCGAGCGAACGCATATGCGAGTGCAGCGCTCCCGGCGAATTAGGCGAAAAGCCGATACCGAAATGCTTTATCGTCGCACTGCCGAGCCCGCGCCGCGACAGATACGCCTGCGCCTCCGGGCTCTCCTTCAGCTGCTCGAAGAAGAAGCGGGCTGCATCTCGGTTCATATCTCTTATCCGCCCGCGGCTCACGCCGCCCGCAGTGCGTTCCTCCTCCATCGGAATCCCCGCACGCGCCGCAAGAAAACGCACCGCCTCGGGATAGCTGAGATTTTCTATCCTCATTATAAAGGTTATAACGTCTCCGCCCGCACCGCAGCCGAAGCAATGGAAAAAGCCTTTTTCGGGGGCTACATGAAAGGACGGCGTTTTCTCGCTGTGAAACGGGCACAATCCGGTATATCCGCTGCCCGCACGCTTCAGCGATACATACGATGAGATGACATCGACAAGATCGTTTCTGTATTTTATCTCGTCGATTATCGAACTGTCTATCAAGTCTCCGCCCCCTTTCATCAGCTATATGCAGTGCTCTGCCGCACCGTTTTTATCGGTATGATGCCGGTACCGTACCGCCGTCAGTGCTTCCACACCTCGGGGATAAACAGCTCCTTAAAGGTGTTTATGGCAAAGCGGTCGGTCATTCCCGATATATGGTCCGCCACCGCGCGCGAGGTTCCCTCGCTCTCGACGATTCCGCGATACTCTGCCGGAAGCTCGTCGGGATGGTCGATATAGTGCGCGTACAGCATCTCGAGCATATCGCTCGCTCTGCCCTCCTCTCCCTTTGCATCGGGATTTCGGTATACCCGCTCGAAGAGAAAGTCGTGCAGCCGTTCGGTAGCCTCCCATATCTCCGGCTCCATTTTTATGTCACCCGATCCGCCGTTCTGCTCTGCATCCGCAATGATAGGTGCAGAGGCACAGACGACACTGCGTACCATCCGGTCGATACGCTCGCCGTGCGTCTTTCCGAGCAGCTTGCTCAGCTCCTGCGGGATATCCTCGGAGCGGAGTATGCCGGCACGGCACGCGTCGTCTATGTCATGATTTATGTATGCAATGCGGTCGGCAAGGCGCACAATGCGACCTTCAAGCGTATACGCCACACCGTTCGTATGACAGAGAATTCCGTCCCGCACCTCCTCCGTCAGGTTAAGCGGCTCGAGCAGATCGACCACGCGCAGGCTCTGACGGTAATGGCGGAAGCTGCGGTCATAGCATTTTTGCAGCACTCGCTCTCCCGCATGACCGAACGGTGTATGACCGAGATCGTGTCCGAGCGCGATAGCCTCGGTAAGATCCTCATTCAGCCGCAGAGCGCGGGTAATGGTACGCGCTATCTGCGTAACCTCCATCGTGTGCGTAAGACGTGTACGGTAATGATCGGGCTCGGGCGCAAGAAAGACCTGAGTCTTGCCCATCAGACGGCGAAACGCCTTAGAATGTATTATTCTGTCGCGGTCGCGCTGAAATTCACCGCGCATATCGCATTCGCTTATAGGCTGCTTTCGGCCGCGGGAATTCTCGGTATGGCAGGCGCATGGCGAAAGCGATCGCCGCTCGTTCTCATATAATTCCGAAAGAAAGCTCAATACCGTACACCTCCTGCTATCCTCTAATAATTATCGGTCTATCACTAATAATATACGCGAATAATCGAAAAAATACTTTTTTATTATGATATTTTTTTGTAAAAAATCTTTTTCACGTTCAAGCACCGTCCGTCGACGGCATTCGCACGACATTCGGCAAAGCGGCAACGCTGTCTCCGAGCAAAGGCTTCGGCATTGATCGGTATATCGGACAATGATACCCGGGACTTGTATTCAGGAATACCTTTCCGCTCCGAGCACCGTCGAAGCATCATGCATCGTATCGTGTTCCGAGCCGCTCGACCCTTGCTCTGCCGGAGCACTGATCCGCTGCGGCGCGCAAAAAAAACTCCGTTCTGTCCGCACGAACCGCAAGCGCGAGCACAACATCCGTTCCGAAATCACAGCCGTCGAGCTTTACACCGTCGCTGTGCAGCAGCACCTCGAGCCGCTGACGGTCGGAGTAGCTGACGGTAAGTCGCAGCTCGTCATAGGTAACATATGTTACTATCCCTGCATCATGCACCGCCTCGGAGGCAGCCGTTGAATAGGCGCGCAGAAGTCCCGATGCGCCGAGCAGTATCCCGCCGAAATATCGCGTAACGGTAACGACCGCGTCGCTCACGCCGGATGAACGCAGTACCGACAGCAGCGGAATACCCGCAGTACCCTGAGGCTCGCCGTCGTCCGAATAGCGTGTGGCGTTCTCGGAGGCAATAAGATAGGCGTATACATTGTGCCGTGCGTCACTGTGCTCGGATCGCACCGAACGGATAAATTCGATCGCCTCCGCACTGGTTTTCACCGGTCTTGCTCTGCCGATAAAGACAGACTTTTTTTCACAGTACTCCGCCATGCCCTCTCCGCCGAGAGTCGTATATTCACCGCCTGCGCCCTGCTCTCCCGCCGATATAGGATCGCTCTGCTGCGCACCGCCGTGCGCATTCTTCTTTTTTGCCATCTCTGTTTCCTCTTTATTCTTCCGAATCGGTATCACCGACGCACAAACCGAGCGTACTGTCCGGCGGTCTTTCCGTCGACCACAGCCGTTACTATCGCGCCGTCGTCGACATATTCGACCTCCTCTACAGTCGAGCTGCCGTACAGAGCGGAAAGGCAGCCGAGCTCCGATGCCGGGAAATGAAATTCAAGCCGCTTTTTTCCCATCCGGGCTATCTCACCGAGACGCTCGACAAGCTCGTCAACGCCCTCTCCGGTGCGCGCCGATATAAATACCGCATCCGAGGACGGAATATCGGCTGCCGCAGCAGCAAGCGAGCCGTCCGCACGGTCGCATTTATTAAACACATAGAGCACGGGCTTATCGCCCGCGCCGAGCTCCTCAAGCAATCCCGTCGTCACCTTCAGCTCCGCCTCGCATTCCGGGTCGGAGGCATCGGATAGCGCGATGATTGCGTCTGCCTGTGTTATCTCCTCGAGCGTCGAATGAAATGCCTTAACAAGGTGATGCGGCAGCTTTCGGATGAAGCCGACCGTATCTGTCAGCAAAATCTCTGTTCCGTCCGGCAGCGCATATTTTCGGGTAGTCGGGTCGAGCGTTGCAAACAGCTTATCCTCCGCGAGGATTCCCGCGCCGGTAAGATAGTTGAGCAGCGTTGACTTTCCCGCATTCGTGTAGCCTGCGATAGCGACCGTCATTATGCCGGAGCGTTTTCTCGCATATCTGCGCAGCTCACGCTCACGCGCAATTCGGTCCAGCTCGCGGCGCAGCGCAGCCATGCGCGCACGTACGCGTCTGCGGTCGGTCTCGAGCTTCGTTTCGCCCGGCCCGCGCGACGCTATTCCGCCGCCCTGACGCGACATCTCCGTTCCCCTTCCGACAAGGCGCGGAGAGGAATACTGCAGCTGAGCAAGCTCGACCTGTATCTTTCCCTCGTCTGTCACAGCATGCAGAGCAAAGATATCGAGTATAAGCATACTGCGGTCGATAACCGTTACATCTCCGCCGAGATCATCCTCGATATTCTTTATCTGAGCAGGAGACAGCTCGGTATCAAACACCACCGCCTTGACGCCCCCGCTCTCGCACAGCTCGCGCAGCTCCTCGATCTTTCCGCTGCCGATATACGTCCGCGCATCCGGCTTTTCGCGTGCCTGAATAAGCCGCGCATATGTCTCTCCGCCCGATGTATCGAGCAACCGCGACAGCTCGTCGAGCATCTGCTCGGTCTCGCCCGAGCCGTCCTCTATTCCGACAAGAATCGCCCTCGGACGCTCGCCGTCCTCTGCTCTGAATACCGCCTCAAGCCCCTCTCTCATAAAAACTCCTTTCCGCTGTTAAAAAACTTTTTATCCTATATTCAATGCTAAGAGAAAACTATATGCATTTTATCATTCCGTATCTCTGTTGCCGAACGCATGCCTCAAATTATCGAGCCATTCATATATCTATGTAATGTGCATATGCGAAATAACGAAGCTCTCCGCAGCGAACACGATCATATACGCAGAGAAAACAAAGAGCGGAGCCGCACATTAATAGCTGTACAAGCCCCGCTCATCTGTTTGAAATTCTGTCGCAGTACGCGTTTTATCGTCATGGTGCGCAGCACCCGAGAAAACCCGTTCGGTACCGCTTTCGCAGACCCCGATTATTTTCCGGCTGCTTCAAGACGCTTCTTGAACTTGTCAAGACGACCGCCGGCATCGACGAATTTCTGCTTACCCGTAAAAAACGGATGGCACTTGGAGCAGATATCAACGTGCATATCTCCTGCAACACTCTTGGTCTTGACCTCAGCGCCGCATGCGCACTTGATGGTAGCTTCCTTATAATCCGGATGGATACCCTTCTTCACGTCCTTACACCTCACATTCTTGTTTTTTGTGTTGCCCTGCGGCAACAATACAAGATATTATAACATACAAATCTGTGCATTGCAATAGTTTTTTTCGCTTTTTCACAGCTGCGCGAAATTTATCGGACGGTAAGAAATAATATCCGCTTCATTGCGTCGCATAGCAGCCGAAATTTAGACTGAATATCGCAGTAACGCTCCGCACGGCAGCCGAATCATGTGCTTCGTTCGGAGCACAAGCTGCCGACAGATATCGGAGACTTAACATGTCAGAAATATAGCTGCGATTACCGCTTCAAATACAGCCTATGCCCATGTTAAAAGCCGTAGCAGTCGTATTCTGCTCAGCCGTATATAAAGTAGTTCTCCTCGACTTTACTCTTCAAGCTGCTTTGCAAGAAAGGATGCTGCTGTCTGTATCAGCTTAGCCTCAAGCTCGGAGGTAAGATGCGCTCCTCCGGCGAGCGAGATAACGCTGCCGGTGATATCTCCGCCGGAAACGATCGGCATCAGCGCCGATATATAATGCTCACCGTCCTCATCCTCGGTAACATAATATTTGTCTCCGCCGCCGAAGCTGTAATAGGTGCGCGCGGATATAAGCTCCTCGACCGCGCCCGAAAGGGAACGGTCGGCATAGCTCTTCTTCGGCGCTCCCGATACCGCAATGACTGCATCGCGGTCGGTAATAACGACACACATATCAGCCGTACGGTGCAGCGCCTCGGCATACTGCGCGGCAAATGAATTCATCTCCCCGATGGGCGAATATTTCTTAAAAATCACCTCGCCCTCGCGGTCGGTATATATCTCCAGCGGGTCGCCCTCGCGAATACGCATCGTACGCCTGATCTCCTTCGGGATAACGACCCTGCCGAGGTCGTCTATCCTCCTGACAATTCCTGTTGCTCTCATATATATTTTATTCTCCTTAGCAATTTTCTTAAACTACTGTCTCTTTTTCTGATAAGATAATAGCTGCAAAGGTAGTCTTTGCGAAAAATGAGCAAAATATACGCGCGTAAAAATGAGCTTTTGCCGCGTTTATTTTTTACATGCAATATCTATCAAACAAAATTTTCCGACAGACTGCAAAGCAAATCGCCGTTTGCAGCGAAGACACGCGCTTACCTGAATTCAATGCCGATCGGGCATTTTCTTGACAAAAAGTGAAAAGAAAGGTATAATTACGAGGTATATGCACCGCCTGCCGCAACGGCATAGAGGCGTGCTGTACACCTAAAGACAACGAGAAGGGAGATGAGTCTGATGGCAAGCTGTCGCTTCTGCGGTGCAGAAACAGATAACGGTGATATCTGCGAAAAATGCGCCGAAAATGATGCAGGCGGAACAGTCGCGGGGCAGCTGTTCCTCTTCGGCGACGATATTACGCCGGAGCCGAATGCCGATGAACGCGCCGATCATAAAGCTGACGGTATCTGCAATGCCGCCGACAACGCGCTGTCAGCCGATGCTCACTCTCCGACATATTCAATAAATAAGACAGACGCTCCACAGCCGACAACGGAATCCGATGAGGCGGAGCTCGTAACCGACACCGATGCACCATCCGATGCCGCCGAGCCCGAGACCGTCTCCATGCACCCGCGTGATCCGAACTATGATGCGGTAATATGCCTCTCCGGCTCACGTCCCGAAGCTCCAAGCTCGATACATGCCGCATCGGTGAGAACACTTCGTGCAGAGCACATTGATGCCGCAAAGCGAGAGGACATGGAAAACGCCGAAGCGGCAACGGTCTCAGAGGGTGATCACACCGCCGATGCCGGCGAAGCCTCGCGCAGTACAGATAACAAAAAAACACCGGACGGAGAAGGCACGAGCCGCACTCCAACCGACAATAATCTATTTGATCTAAATGCAGAGGAAAGCTCGGCAGGCAGTACAAATCACGAGGATATATCCGACAATAGCAAGGCAGTCGATGCAGACGAGGCGACTGAGGTCAACTCCGCAAGCCGAGAATCAAGCACTCTTGATACAGACCTCTCGATCTTAGAGCGGACAGCCGACAGTGCGGAAATCGCAGCGCCTCAGCCGATGGCTTTTGCATACAAAAAGCATAGAAAGATACCTGCGGAAGCTCCGGAAAACGAAGCGGCACAGATACTATGCGGATCCGATGATATGCAGACCGACATTGCATATACCGATGCCGAGCGGGAAGTCGCCGACACAGCTCCGACGATCAACGCATCGGGAAATACCGAGGCGCCAATCGACGATAAGCCCGCCGATCCCGGGCATAGAAAGACAGCAGACCTAAACACAGAGATTGTGCAGCCGTCGTATATACCTCTGTATGATGATGAGCTCGACGATTCGGAGTTTCTGTATACCGTTCCTGCCGACAGCCCGCGTATAAGCCATCATACCGCGCCCGACAACACATCGGCAGACAGCACATTCTCACGCGACATGGAAGCAGACAGCGGCACGGCGAACATCGGCTTGACAGACAGCTGTACCGCAAACACCGACTCGGGCGACGGTGCTCCGATCGACAACAACACAATTGACAGCGGCGCGTCGGACGACACCGCGGAAATTACAGTATCTCCATCAGTTGTGTACACTTCCGGTACGGCTGCACCGGACGCTGCGGACGCAGTGCCGACATTTGAACTGAGCGGAGGCTTCGGCTCGGGCCTGATATCAAGCGAGAGCGAAATATCACTGCTGCTCGAATATTCGCCGAGCGAGAACGCAATAGAGCCGGACATAGCGCCACGGGAATTCAAGGCGAGCTCCGGTGCGGGCAATGAGACGGCAGAAAACAAAAACGGCGGAATAAGCAGGATCGGCTCGGCACTCAAGAGCGCCGTCTGCAAGCTGCACAATGCAGGCACTGCAATAGGACACGCCGCAGTCTCTGCCGCAGCATGGCTGAAGCATAACCCTCTCGCGGCGGTGCGCCGTGGGCTGTTTGCCGTCGGCCGCGGTCTCGGTCATGTCGGAAAAAAGCTGCTCGGAGCCCCGCACCACGAGCTGATGTTCAATCGAGGTGACACCGGGGCATATGCGCCATCCGCCTGCATCGCACGTATTCCGCTTATGTTCCCGCTGCCGCTGATACTGCATCCGCACTCGCGCTATGCACGCTACTCATCGGCATGCGGCGCCGCAGTAACGCTCGTATCGATGCTCGCTGTGCTTGCGGACCGACTGCTGTGTCTACTGTGGCGAACAATCTTTACTACGACGGTCAACCGCGGCACCTCATTTGAACATGTTGCGCTCACCTCGACCGGAATAGAGGCGATTGCGCTTACCGACACAATCTTTCTCGCAATCTTAATACTGTTCGTCGCCTATTCGGTATTCGTCGCCGCGCTCGGGAACCGACACCCTCTCGCACCGAGACTGCTCTACCGCATTGCCGCAATAGGCGAGCGGCAGGAGAACGGGCAGAAATAAACATGTCCGCAGGAAGGAACAATACCATGAATATTGCCGTTGACATTGACGACACTCTGACGAATTCATTCGACTATTTTATGCCGTTCATTGCCGAATATCTCGGGGTCGAGCTGAGCGAGCTGAAGCGCAGAAACGTCTCTTACAGCAATCTGCCGGAGGAATGGCGCGGAAACGAGGTCGATTTCTGCCGTAAATATTATGACCGCATCGTAAGCGACACAACCTTTAAGCCCGATGCGGCATTGGGAATGAGGCAGCTGCACGAGCTCGGGCACCGCATAATAATCATAACAGGGCGCTCCGAGCCGCTCTACACCGATCCGTATAAAACAACGATCGAGGAGCTTGCGCGCGGTGATATTGAGTATGACGGTCTGATATGTACGATGAAAAAAGCGGAGGCTTGTCTGAGCGAGAATATCTCGGTAATGATAGACGACCTGCCGAAAAACTGCGATGCCGTCAGAGCGTGCGGAATAACTCCGATACTCTTCAACAGTCCGGCAAACCGCGATACGAAAGTCCCATACCGCCGAGTCTCTACATGGGCGGAGGCGGTTGATGCTGTAAAGGAGATATCCGCGCAGCTGCAGTAAGAGCCGCCGCGCTGTCTGATCCTACGGCATGAATGACCGATCTTCTCGCTGCACTGCCGCCGATTTTTCGGTCACAGCTATATCGCATACAGAACAAAAACAAATATCCGCAGTCACGATATATTACCGTCGAAGCGACGGCAAACATGTCGAAGCAGCTGCGGATATTTTTATATTATTGTTTTTTTAAAGACAGCACTGATAATACAAGTTATCGTACATTACAAACGTAAAAGCGTCAAGCCGGATGCAGAATATCTCGAGCAAGATAATCGGTCTATTCAACAGGTCTCAGCGAGCAGTATTAATAGCTTGCTGCCGAACCGCCGTTACCGTATGCTGCTGCGTAGTTGATCATACCGCCTGCCGCAGCATAAATTCAAGCCATAGATATCGCCGCAGCCGCAATACGGAATTACAGCGGCAAGACAGACACACGCACTAAGAATAAAACAGAAAAAGAGCATGCGATGCCGAGACCGTCATACATGCTCTTTTAACTCTGAAAATGTAATAACACCGAAAACGGTTACAGAGTTTTCATTATCTCTTCTATGGCACCGACATCTACTTTTCTCTTATTTCCCTTTACGGAAACGGTCATATTCTCCGGGCGGAATATATCCCTTGCCGCCGCCACGACCTCATCCTTTGTGACATTATATCTGCCGTAGTACTTGTCCGAGCGGTCGTACGGAACGGTATCAAGAATATGATTATAGTATGCCAGACTGAAATTGAGGTTTTCGGGATTATCCCACTCAAGCTCGTCGCAATGCAGCTTTGACAGCAGACTTGACTCATAATCAAACCGTCCGGTTTTTACCGCGCCGAGGAGCTCGACGACAGCCCCGACAGCATCATTCAGCTTGTCGCTGTCGACCTCAAAATTAAAATTCATGTTGCCGACGTTATCGTATTGCTCAAGTGTACTGTCATATGAATAAATAATAGGATTATTCTCCGACAGATACTCATAAACAAGCGACTTTTCGCCGATAAACAGCACGTCGTACAGCAGATCCGGAATGCCGCCGAAGTATTTCTTTCGATCAATATCAAAGCCGACCTTAATATAATGCCAATATCCGTTCTTGACCTTGATATTTCCGTCGCGGTGAAAAAAATCGCGGTTTAACGTGATTGTATTTGCAAGTCCCGGAGAGGTCTGAGAAATATCAAGCGCTTCTACCTTTCTGCCGAGCCGCCCGATATCCTCATCGGAAGCATTTCCGGTCACATAGAAAAAGCAATTGTCTCTCGAGAGTATTTTTCTTCCGAATTCATTCAGCTTTCTAAGCGAAATACGGTCAATAACGCTACAATATCCGAGTATCGTTTTCTCCGCCTCGGTGTCATGCCAAACGGCTTTATTAAAAAGATAATTCAGAGAATTTCTCTCATCACGCTCACGCATTTCCGCCTTGATACGCTTCTTTTCGCTGGCAAATGCGCAAGGATCAAGCACTATCTCATCAAATACCCCGCAGAGAATATCGGAAGCAAAATCAAACTCGTAAGACGGTCCGGTCACGGTAAACTTAATAAATTCCTTGTAGGTACAGCCCCCCAAGTCAATACCGCGTTTAGCCATGACATGATAAAAGTTCTCATATTTATTTTTTAAATTTCTGAACACCGTGTGTTCAAACAGATGACTTATGCCGTTCTCGGTAATATCCTCGAAAATGCTGCCCGCTCGGATATAAAGCGAAAGGCAAAAGCTGTGGAGGTCATGATTCGCCAACGAATATATCCGAGTGCCGTTAATATAAAGCTCTTGTTCCTGCATAATTCCTCCTTTGTTACGTCAAAACACTTCCGTCAAAATAGATCTGTCAATAGCTTTCACAGAGCAGCTCTGCTATATCATGCGCTTGCACACATACTCATTTTCGCATCTCCGCAAGCGGAAAATTATCCGAATTTCATTGCAGTAGTCTCACGACTCACCTCACGGTATCCGATCTTACGGTAAATATGCAGGGCATTCTTATTTTCCGATTCGCAATACAAACACGGCACCGAACAGCCCCGCCTTATACATTCATTCGTCAGAAAAGCCGCCAATCGCGTGCCGCAGCCTTGCCCGACATATCTGCCGTCAACAGCCAACGCACCGATTCCGGAATTGTCACCAAAAAGAGATCCGAATCCTATCAAAATACCGTCTTTTTCAAGCACAAAGCTGTTCCGAATATTATTCAAAAAGTCATTATATTCTTCCCTGCGTTCGGCATCGGATAATTTTCTCTCGGAAACGGACATTCCTATGCGCGCATGCATAGCGGCGTATTCGCGTGTCCATATGTCAAGTGCAGCGGGATAATCATCCGCGCGGCACATTCTGATTCCGTTCTCACAACACGGATATATCCTACCGTCATGCTCTCATGCTCTAAGTATATATTCGTACTTAACCTACCAAAGCCTAAAGCGCCGACAAAGAGATCGGCAGACTGTGATGCGGGATAGCTCGTCCACCAACCGCATCCGACCGATAGAAATCTTTTTACGGCTCTATGATAAACTAATGCTCCGATACCTTTTCTGCGGTATTCCGGAAAAACAAAGATAAATATCTGCCCGTGATATATTGAATTGTCGGGAACAAAACAATAAAACCAACCGACGATACGCTCCCCGAGCATAATAATTTGAATATCGGCTTTAGAGAATTCGGAGAACTTGTCATAATACTGTTCCTCAGCTGCCCGCCGAATAGACGGCTCATCGGAATCGGAATATGCACGGATAGATATCTGCCGCTCTGTTATTGCCACCTTTCTCCTTCCTCCGTACATTTCGTTTAGTAAATATTGCGTACCCCCGCGGCTCCCCCGACTGCCAATCACATCCGCTGACCCGAAAATTTATATGTCCTCCGATATCTGTCGACAATGCAGAGCGGACGAAATCGAACAGCCAAAAAATATCATACTATTATGATTATAGCATATTCCGCAAAAATTACAAGTGCAATTTTCCACCGCCGAATTAAACCGTTGGTTTAATTGATTAGAAATTTATCAAAACATTATTGACATAAAGTGATTAGATGTATATAATATCATTACAGTCAATAAGAGATAGCTATCCTAAGAGGACAAGGTAAAACAGTAACCGTGTTCAAGCATTGCAAAACGAAACGCATCACGCCCGCAAAGCAAACAAGGAGGAGATAATGAAAGAATATTCTATTCACGTAACAGACGGCAAGGTAATAGGCGACTCTGCGCTATACCTGACAGCGAATGATCTGCTCGGCAAAGAAAGCAAGCGCCTCTGCGATCTTACCGATGCGCTTGACAAGTCAACACCCGAGAAGAAAAATAACAAAATCGCAGAGTACAAGTGCGCCAAGTACCGCTATGCAGCCGTATCGCTGATCCACAGCATTGTTTACAACATTAATCATTTCAGAAAGACGAACAACCTCGAATACTCGCATTATCTGCTGCAGCCGTTCGATGATATCTTCAGGGAATACCCCGAGTATCTGACCTTATATGAAGCAGCCGCCGATGATGAAAAGCCGGATCTCAGCTTGTACTATTCGGTCTCGGCGTTCACCGAGCGAGAGATCGCAGAGCTAAAATCAAAGAATACAAACGCGACAGACTGGGAGAAAATCGAGCTCGATGAACGCATCGGCGGACTGGAATTCGCTAAGAGCTGCCTCGACGAAGCGTGGAAAAAGAGAAAGGAAGCGATAAAATGAAAGAGAATCTGAATTTTTTAAAGCTCCTTGCCGATGAAACGCGGCTTGATATACTGAATATTCTTTTGAAAGAGGATTCATACGTAGAGAAGCTCGCGTGTGAGCTCTCGCTCACTCAGGCTACCATCTGCTATCACCTTAAAAAAATGGAGTCGGCGGGTATTGTGAACAGCTCACGCACACAATACTACATCATATATTCGTTAAATCGCGAGATATTTGATAAGCCGCTGTTTGAGCTGATAAAAAACGGTGAAGAAATCGTCAACACCGACGAGAAGTACAAAAAAGAAGTAGTATCAAACTACTTCAAGTACGGCAGATTAACTCAGATACCCACACAAAGAAAAAAGCGTGAAATTGTCCTCGGGGAAATACTAAAGCAGTTTGAGTCGAACCGCGAGTATACGGAAAAAGATGTAAACGAGGTCATTTTACGCTATCATGATGATTTTTGCACTATCAGGCGAGAGCTGATCGCCCTCGGCATGATGACACGTAGCAGCGGTATATATAAACGGGTAAAATGAAAAGCAATATTCAAATAGGCGAATATATTCTGAATTATCGCAAGCAGCATAGACTCACACAGGGCGAATTCGGAGAACTGCTCGGAGTCAGTACGCAAGCCGTCTCGAAATGGGAACGAAAAATCTGCTATCCGGATATCTTTCTGCTCCCGGCCATATCAGAGCTTATAGGTATCTCCATAGATGAAATGATGAAGTAAAGTAGTATGATGCGGATAGGTACTGAAATTAAATATGTGAGCAAATATTATTGATAAATAAAGCCGCGAAGCGAATATCACCCGACGAAGTCGGATATCACTGCGCAGCAATACCACCCGCCGCACGGCGAATATAAGAAACAAGCACCTGCGAAAGCAAGTGCTTGTTTCATGTGACTGCGCGACGAAAAGGCACAAAGCATCTTATCCCCCTAAAGTGTGATTTCTTCAAGCAGGATAATCCCCGGCTTTGCTATTATTTATTTTCAAAAAAGTTGTCGTATCCTCAAAAGATATGCGTAATAGATTAGTAGATGCAGGAACAATCTTGACAAGCATAATCAGCTATGTTACACTGTGTACACATATATGAACGACTGGTTTATCGCAAGATATGTTAAGACATGTGTAATAAACACAAGAAGTATTGCTATGGAGGAATTAACATGAAAAAGCAAATATTATCGCGAATCTCTTTTGCGCTTGTTATCTGCGCATTGTTTGGTATGACGGGGTGCGGAAACTTTCCGCAAACGATACCGGATACTACGTCAGATAAACCGACGACAACCGAACCAACGACAACTGAACCGACATGGAAAAGTATAGAATATACTCCCGAGAAAGAATTTGTAGATTACGATTACGGAAAGGAATCAAAAGCGACTAAAAAAGTGATCGTGACGGCACTTATACCCGATACGTGGGTATCGGGCAGTGAAATAGAAAATGAACGTTCCTATATCGAGTGGAATTCGGAATCGTTACTTTACATGAGGCGTCTTGATTTTTCTGCCCTTTACAGAATCACCGATATTGAATTATTTAATGAAACCGCTTGCTCCGAAAGTGTGTCGACATCTACTTTAGAATCCATTGATAACTTTAAAATTGAAAGCGGTGAAACAGAACAAGGATATGCATACATAATGTTTACAAAAAGGGTCGGAGATAACTTCAGAAGCATTATATACCTAAAAGCGTCCGACGAATATGTATTTAGTTTTGAGTATTCCGGGGAGTCAGACTTAATGTACGAGTATGCGGTAAAAAGCCTTAATTCAATAAAGGTAAATGTTGCATGAAAAATGTAATTCGAAATCTGTTTTTAAAAGTACCTGCGGTTTGTCTGCTGTCTTTATCAATGCTGCTCACTTCCTGTGTCAGTGTGAATAACGAGATGATACCGGAAGAGAGTACCGTCGCAGAGACGACCGAGAATCCCATATTAAATGCAGAATATTCTCCGTCACCCGAACAACCGACTGTCAGCGGTATAGTGACGGTCGAATTTCCGAACATCGAAAACACCTATTATTACGATGATTTGCCTGAAAAAATCAAGACAGCGCTTTCCTATTTTTCGCAGATAATTGCCGAGATTATCAGTACGGATGGGAAAGAACCGGTTGCTGTTGATTTTGAAAGTCCGATATACTCTAAAGATATAGAATACGCTAAATACTTTTTTGCCGACAATTTCGGTGCTTTAAAAAAAATCCTTTTAAAATTCATATACCCCGTTGAAAGCGAAAATGAGATTCCGAGCATGGTGTATGGACTCAGGTATACAGCGTCGGCTTATGGAGTAGAGGAATTTGAACACTACCTATACTGTATAGACGAGACGCAAAGCATTTTGGCATCTCTTGCTCATGACGGAAGCGACTACGGTAAAGCATTAGCCATTGCAAAGTGGATTACGGATAACGTAAAGTATTCGTATGACTATGAGGAGCGCGAAGCTACGGGAGACGATGTACGCAGCGTTTACGCTGCACTAAAAAATCGTGAGGTGGTTTGTGAGGGATACGCACGTCTCTTTGACCATATGTGTAAATTATCAGGTTTAGAAACCATTTACATCTCCGGGATTGCGGGCGGAGATAATCACGCATGGAATATGATTCAAATATCAAACAATTGGTATCATGTTGATACTACATGGATGATATCTCCGGAATTGTTTTATAGGAATTTTATGATGCCGGATGCGGTATGTTTTTCAAATGGAATATTAGCACATACAAGCGTTAAATTCGGTCTTGTTAATTCGATTGGATACGATTATCGCAAAATTCCGAAAGCAACATCGTTTGATATGTATAAGTACTATTTTAAATCAATTGATGAATTTGTGTCGTGTTTTTCGAATGATTCAATCAACGATAAAATGTTTACGATTTTTCTGAGTTCCGATGAGCTGCTTGAAAAATTCAAGAGTATCAGGGGGCGTGAACTCAAGAATATTGACGGCAATATTTATTACATTGTATTTGAAAAAGACATTTCGGATAAGTCTTTTATAAATGTTAATTTTACAAAGAAAAAAGGGGGGTGACCCCCCTTTTTTTACTTATGTACTCTTTTTCGGTCAAAACGTTTTTCATCAATAAATCCAAAAGAATATCATCTTCCGCATTTTCGGCATCTGTATCAGCCCCTAACAAATCAATCAAGTCATCATCCTCATAGTGATTTTCTTTTTGACGTCTTTGCTGTTCTGTCATTGATATATGCAGATAGCAGTGATACAGAGATTTCTTTATGTAATTTATTAATGCGTAGTCTGTGCTGCACCTGAGCTTGTCAAAATCAAGAGTCTTTATTATTTCAATGAGATGCAGTGTAAGCTCTGAGCGCACATCTTCGCTGTACTTTGACTGACGTACATGCCTGTCTATTATTGGTTTGAAGAAATCAATAATCTCAAGCGTCGCGTTTTCATTTGAGTTTTTTGCTTCGGCAAATAATGTCCTTAGATTTTTCACTTCCGAAATCACTCCTTTTCAGGTTAAGGAATAATTTCGGGTGTAAATCGTAAGCATGCCCGAAAATAAATTTGTAAAACGATTGTGCTTACGGAAGCGCTTAGCGACACCTCTTCATTCGTTTGGACAAA
>ERZ824600.1982-NODE-1982-length-23110-cov-7.609195_pt1 | contig 23110 bp, 18 predicted proteins | sample MGYA00519933_ERZ824600 | MGnify/ENA primary metagenome ERZ824600 (study PRJEB31778, sample SAMEA3449178) | human gut metagenome | biome: human gut; feature: human-associated habitat; material: faeces | place: United Kingdom | collected 2010/2012 ... | reverse complement strand
TTTACAGTAGTTTATTCAATTATTTAACAAAATTGTTGGGACAGCAGTGCAAAATTTTGCGTCTCTACAGGGCTGTCTCCATTGAGGGGATGGTGTGGGGAACTGCTGTGCGGGAGCCGTTTGTGAACTTGGCGTCGTGATTTCGTTATAGCTACCTCACGTATTAACTGTTCGTTTAAATCCTTCTGCCGAAAACGGTGCGGCGTAACTGTGACGGCATCGCAGCATAAATGCATAAACATGCATAACGCATGGGTGTGCGATGAATAAATATTCACGCCAACTCCGAATAGGGCGCGTATTTGTCTGTAGTGCCTCCTCCGGGCGTAAATACGCGATTCTCGCGGACTTTATGCAATGCTTTGTCACACAATGCCTTACGCTTTTCTGCCGTTTGTTATCGCCTTTCCTGCGCTGCCGAACGGGCTTTTTCGCCTTGCGGAAAAGCCCGTTTCATGTCGCGATATGGTACGTCCGGCACCGCCATACGGGCAATCTGGCAGTGCAGAAAAGCCTTTTTCGTCCTCCTCCGTCACATTTCCCCCCGCCCGTCAACCCTAAAAACGCCTCCCCGACACCCCATTTTCCGCTCTTTAACCCACATTTCCCACCATATCCGTTCCTCTTTCCCCATTTCCCGTTGTCAATATTTTTTACTCCTAAAAACGCATAAATATACGTTTCCTCAGTGCATACCGGTATCGTCATACCTTCCCCGTCGTCCTCCGTCGTCACATTTTTCCCCGCTCGTCAGCCCTAAAACACCTCCCCGACACCCCTTTTCCTGCTCCATAACCCACATTTTCCACCATATCCGTTCCTCTTTCCCCATTTCCCGTTGTCAAACTTTTTTACTCCTTAAAACGCATAAATATACGTTTCCTTAGCGCATACTGGTATCGTCATACCTTCTCCGCCGTCCCCCGTCGTCACATCTTTCCCCGCCCGTCAGCCCTAAAACGCTTTCCCGACACCCCTTTTCCTGCTCCATAACCCACATTTCCCACCATATCCGTTCCTCTTTCCCCATTTCCCGTTGCCAAACCTTTTTTACTCCCGAAAACGTATAAACATCCATTCCCTCACCCTCTCACCTCCTCACCCTCTCACCTTATTATATATTCTTCCCTCCTTTCCCGTCCCGTCCTTTCCCTTTTTTACCTCTTTAATTTTTTACCCTTTTACCTCTTTTACTTCCTTTTTTACCTCTTTAATTTTTTACCCTTTTACCTTTAAAAATCTTATTTTCCCTTTACCGTTTTACCTTTTTACTCTTTTAATTTTTCCGTTTTCCCCTTCCTGTTCTTTCCCTCTTATTGTTAAAAAATACCTTTACAGTGTTATTTTTATCCCTATTTATTTGTCTTGTTTTCATAAAAGTATTAACTTTGCAGAGGTTTAGTTGAAATACGGCACGTTCCTCCCGATATGGAGGTACTACTATATTGTTGAATGTATTACTGAATATAACAAGTACAACATTAAAAAAACAGATTACGGAAAGAAGGCATAAATCTTAAAATCAAGCTATTTTCTTTTACTCTACAGCGCAGGCCGCAAACATATCCGGCTGCATACATGCACATACAATGATGAAATAATAGTGTGCAACATTTGAATTAAGTGAAATAATAACATATAAATTAACGCATGATGAAAAAAAGTATCTTATTCCTAACACTTCCGTTGTGGAAGTGAAGACGGAAGGTGCCTTGCTTACCGAGTCATGGCATACCGGCGAAGAATCACTCCCTATCATTGGTCCTGACGATGAGGACGAAATCACTGATGAAGATAATGATCAGTGGACTCCTAATCGTTCAAGTAATTCTAAGAGTTTTAATGTATGGGAATAAAAACAACAAGGTAAAAAGCAAAAGCATGAAGAAGTTTACATTATTTGTAGCATTAATCTTGACTGCCGTATTTGGTGTCAAGACAACAGCTTCTGCGCAAACTTATGAGACGGAAGAACAGATTGAATGGATAAAATATGCCGTAGATTTAACTACAGCAATGAGTGAACAAAACGGTATTTATCTGTGTCATTGGGATGGTAAAAAAACATACAAATTCGTTACTGCCGGTGGAACATATGGCACACAAGCTATCGCTACGACAAGAGGTATTAGAATGAATATTGCTCATCAATATGATAATCAATATAATAATGGTTACACTTTCACCTGTACACTAAATAATCCTGATTACGGAAGTTGTTTAGGAGCAGAGCCTTCTAATGGCACAACCTCAGAAAATGTATATCTTGACAGAGGTCGTGGTGATGGTGATAGGTACTTCTATTGGAATATTACAAAATTGGGGGATTTTACATATAAAGATAATAACCAACAAAAAAACGCACCTTATTATAGTCTATATAATAAAAATTCAAACGAGCGCATCGGACGATACGTTACAGTATCCAGCAATAACAAATTGCAGTTAACAACAAATGGTAATGATGGTAATGACTGTTGGCTGTTCATTCCACGCGATGCGTTCCGCACTGTTCTTCTTGCCGTTACTCATCAGACAAACATAGAAGTCAGTGGTTTGTTCCAGAACACACGTTTTGTACGCTATATGGATGAAGATGCTTCATGGGAATGGTGGACAATTAATACAGATACGCAAACAGCTCTCGAAAAGATAGATAACGAGGATGTTTTAAGTTCAGACAATGGTACAGGACTGGGACTTTCTGAGTATGGAGCATACCGCTCAATGGCTCCAGGTGCTGAAAATGTTAAAAGTAGTAGCCTTGACTATGCCAAAACATATGGAAACTTTAGCTCAGCAGAGATAAAAGAGCCATAAAAGAGCCATTGATTATGCGCCAGACTGCAACTAAAGTAAAAGTAGGTACATATACAATCACAGCACAGGCTTTTGTTTCAAAGGCCACAAATGAATCTTCAACCTCAGCAGCATATCTATTTGCGTCAGGAGCAACAGGTCAGAACACTGCTGCATGGATTCTTGAACTTTCAACAAATGAGCAAAGTGATTTTAACAGTTTCTACAGCAAACACCAAGATTTGTTAACTGGTAATACCAAATACTTCCGTGGCAATGTTGCTGCCGGTGAGTACCTTGCGAGAAACAATGGTACGATATCAATAGATGATGCCATATACAAACCAAACACAGAGTTCCATAGCATAAGTATCTCTGTGACTGTAGCTCCGAATAAAGATTATAGTACTGATGCTGATGGAACTCAGTATGGTGATCTAATCATTGGTATTGCAAAATATTCAGACGTAGGTACAGTATATGCAAGAAACATCAGAGTTTACTATTCCGGAACAAACGAATTCGGTATTGATTCATATAGTACGAACAATGCTCCGTTCTCTGTAGCGTTTACAGCAGATGGAGGCATAGATAACGAAAAGAGCAACATAGGTGGTATCGATGAATACCAGTATGGTTACGCACGTCAGTTCAATCTCGTACGTGACTTCGGTGATACATCAGAAAATAAAGTAACTAACCCGAAATGGGAAGCCCTTGTCCTTCCTGTAAATCTGACAGCGTCACAGGTTAAAAACGCATTCGGTGATAAAGTTCAGTTAAGCGAGCTTGTAGGTCTTGCAGACAATGGGCATCAAATACGCTTCAAGACTGTCAATTTAAATAACACTAACGAAATTGCAATAAAAGCCGGCGGATGCTATGTAATAAAAGTAACCAAAGCTCCTGAAGTAGGAAGAGGCGATGAATACAAATTCGATATATATAACAGCAAATTTGGTGACTATAAAGTACCTATGATATATTATGGTCCTATATATCAAATTGACGGTGTAACACGTGAGGATGCACTTACAGAGCTGATAGATAAAAATCAAACAGGATCATATAAAGATGGTGTTGTCACAAAGACATATACAACAGAGGATGGAGATCTGGAATTCACCGGTTACTTCTACTGGAATCAGACAGCACCAAAAGATGCCTACGTTGTATCAAGAGGTAAGATGTTCTATCTGGATGATAAAAACAATTGGGCAAAGCTCACCGGTACAATGTGGAAGCTTGAAGGAGCTTCTTTCACTGGTGCGAAAGAACTTTCTGTTGACTTCGGTGACGGAGATATTACCAACGGTATAAGCGGCATCACTGTAGAAGGAGAGAATAATGTCAACGCAACAGGCATTTACAACCTCAACGGACAGAAAGTATCTGACGGTACATCAACAGAAACTCTTTCTAAAGGTATTTATATCGTAAACGGAAAGAAATATGTCGTACGTTGATTTATATCTCTTGAAGATTATATCATAAGACAAGCTCTAAGAGCCTGGCACGCCTTCGGTGTGCCAGGCTCTTATCGTTTTCGCTTAAAAGAAAATTGCGGCAGACACCTTTGCTTGTCGTCTTTTTATTAAAAACCTAAAACCAAAGATTATTCATACTTTTACTTAATAAAACCACACTGTAATTATTAACTGACAAAAACTTAAAATGTTATGAAAAAAGAAAACTACAGCAAACCGTCCATCACAGTTATCGGGCTTACTACCGAGAGTCACTTCATGAGCGGCAGCGGTGGCAGCACTCCGCCAAATCTGGATATAAATGACGCCGTAGATGGTACACCAGAAAACGGTGCCGACTCCAAGGAAAACAATGCCTGGGACACTGAATGGTAAACGAAGCACAAAACAGAAGCAAAACATGATGAAATTAAAGACTTTACTCCTGGCACTACTACCTGTAGCCACAACCATGGCACAACCTGCCGCGCAGAGGCCGGAGGCAGGACAGACTTATTACATTTACAATCTGAACAGTGCCGGCTATCTTTATGACAGCAACAAAACACTCTCACTGTCGTCCGCCGGAACACCGGTGACACTCACCGATGCAGACCCGACAGCAGGAACCTTCTACATGACAGCATCCGAAGGTCACATTTCCGTTACACCGTTCAGCGGCATCAGCACCGACGGCAGCGGCACATACGACCAGTGGTTCTTCACTCCGGTGGAAGGCAAGAACAACATATACAACATATCCTACCGCATGAAGGAAGGCAACACGTTTCCGTTCCTTTATGCCGACGCCACAACCACGGCAGCAGGCGCACTGAAGATGCTGCCATATGCACCGGCCGTCAATTATACCGAAGGCCAGTGGATATTCGTTGCAGAGGGCGACTACACAGACAACACCATTGTTCTCGACGAGAACTCCGAGACATACAGCGCACCTGCCGGTACAAACATGACCGTGAAACTCAAGCGCACGTTCAGCCCCGGCTGCTGGAACACCTTCTGCGTTCCGTTCGACATCGACGCCGCACAACTCAGCTCAGCTTTCGGCAAGGATGTACGTCTGGCCGAATACAGCGGCTGCACAGATATGGTTCTCAACTTCAAATATTCCGACAAGGCCGAAGCCGGCAAGCCCTATCTTATTTATATAAGTGCATCGCATGAAGCACCGGCCGAAGGATGTTACGTATTCACCGGCATCAACCGCTTTGTCGAGGAACCGCAGCCTGTCACCTACGATGCGTTCACACTGAAGGGCTGCTTCACGGCTGTCAATGTTCCGACCGGCTCCTATGTCATAAGCAGGAACACCCTTTATCACACAGACAAGGATATGACAGTCAAAGGCTTCCGCGGATTCATCACATCGACAGCCTCCGGCAAACTCAACGGATGGTCTCTCGATGAAGGAACCGACGGCATTGACGGCATAACATCCGATAAGGAGAACGCCGGCGGACAGATATACACCATCGGCGGACAGAAGATGCGCAATGGTGCCTCAGACACCAAAGACATGCCGGAAGGCGTATACGTAGTCAAAGGAAAGAAGATTGTCATAAAATAAAGCAAGCCAACAAATGAAAAATATATATCATATAATTCTCACAGTCCTGCTCGGCTTCAGCTTTGCAGGCAACCTGTCGGCCGAGGACACAAAAGAAGTGCTGTGGAGCGGTTACTCGCCTAAAGGCAGCACATTCAGCAAGACATTGTCGTCAGTGGACCTGACAAAGCAAACGATACATGCCGAAATCGACCTGTCATCGTGCCAGTATTACAACACATGGGAGAATATTCTCTCTATCGGAACAAATATAAGCGAGTGGAACGGCGCGTACAACATACATCTGTACTACACACCGTCAACAAATACACTCCAGCTCAACTGGCTCAACCTTGAACAGCAGAGCATACAGACCGATGTCGCATTGAGCAGCACAGACCTTATCGTTGACCTCACTCCGGAAGGACTTCTCATAAACGGACAGCTACAGAGCAAATACACAGCTGGTGCCATGTCTCCGCTTTACGAACAGTCATCTGTTTCTGTGGGAAGCACACAGGGCGAGACACGCAGTTGGGCGACATATAAGGAAATCAGCGTGATCACTCCCGACGAGAGTGGAGAGGGAAGCGGCACTACTGGCGATGTTCCTGCATTGAACACAAACTATTACATCAGCATCGCAGGCAACACCAACAGCGTGCTGACAGTGAACTCTACAGCAAACGATGCGCCCATAAGTGTCGGCACACTCGCAAACACCACCAACCAGCAGTGGCTGTTGCAGTCGGAAGGCACATCTTCTGAATATAACTACAGACTTGTGAATGTATATTCGGGCAAAGCTCTCGACATGGCGTGCGACGGCGGATCAAAGCCACCGTTGCAGTGGACTGCCAGCGAAGGCAACAGCAATCAGCTCTTCAAGTTCGAGAAACAGTCAGACGGAAGCTACAAGATCTGTGTTTATTATAACGGTGCTTCGTGCTATCTCACAATATCTGACGGTGCTCCAGCCCGCACAACTTACGAAGAATATGCTTCCAGCTTCATCTTCACCAAGGCAGAAGGTGGCAGCGAGCCGGATATAGATGAAGACCGAACATTCGATGTCTCGTTCATCTCTGACCAGACAAAGCTGGGCGACCATAAGGAAGATGCTCACGCGACATTCATCCCTTATGCCACGACTGCCGACATGAAGGCCGATCCTTTCTACTCTACTCCGTGGCTCACACCGGAGAAAGCCATGACCATCAATCTGAACGGACAGTGGAAGTTCAAGTATGTTGCCGGCTCTTCATACGCTCCGGGCAGCAGCGAATTCTACGCAGCCGACTACGACGACAGTTCTTGGGACGAGATAAAAGTTCCGTTGTCATGGGAAATGGCAGGCTATGGCGAGCCTGTATATACAAATGTGGGGTATCCGTTCTATAATAATGCGCCGAACGCAAACCGTGGACGCGAATATAACGGTGTGACCGACAACAACGCAACCGGCTTCTACCGCCGCACCTTCACCCTACCGGAGTCATGGAACGACAAGCGCGTGTTCATCCACTTCGACGGTGTTTACAGCGCAGCAGTGGTTTGGGTGAACGGCAAGTACGTAGGATACTCCCAGGAATCCAACACCGATGCCGAGTTCGACATCACCGACTTCGTAACTCCGGGCAGCGACAACCAGCTGTCTGTACGTGTATATCGCTGGTGCGACGGTTCTTACCTCGAAGGTCAGGACATGTGGCATCTGAGCGGAATCCACCGCGACGTATATCTGGTTGCTACTCCTAAGACATTCGTCAGCGACCATTATATCACCTCAACCGACATGAACACCGAGGCCACCAGCGCAACAATGAACGTAGCGCTGACCATCGACAACCGCGAAGGTGAGACAACAAAGAAGAACATTGAGGTGGAACTGCTCGACGCCGACGGCTCTACAGTAGCAAGTATGAGTCAGGATGTTGAACTGACCGAGGCTGACAAGACAAAGAGCATCACACTCTCTACTGACAAGCTCACGGGACTCACACCGTGGAATGCCGAGAAACCTTACCTCTACACAGTCGTCGTACGCCAGAACAACGCCGACGGAGCTGAGGAGATGGTGTTCTCTACAAAATATGGTTTCCGCAACATCACACGCAGCGGCAATCTTGTCTATATCAACGGACAGCGCGTATTCTTCAAAGGTGTGAACACACAGGACACTCATCCTGAGTATGGCCGCGCCATCGACATGGAAACAATGCTCACCGATGTACGCATGATGAAGCAGGCAAACGTCAACACCGTGCGCACAAGCCACTATCCACGCCAGCCCAAGATGTACGCCATGTTCGACTACTTCGGACTCTACGTTATGGACGAGGCAGACGTTGAGTGCCACGGCAACCAAGGTCTGACAAACACAAGCTCATGGTCTGACGCGTTCGTCGACCGCAATGTACGAATGGTTATGCGCGACCGCAACCATCCGAGTGTAATATTCTGGTCGCTTGGCAACGAGTGCAGCACCGGCAGCAACATGGCAGATGCCTACAGTGCTGTGAAAGCTCTCGACAGCCGTATGGTTCACTATGAGGCAGGAAGCGCAACGAGCGGTTACTCCGACCTGTATTCAGACATGTATCCGACGGTTGCAAGCGTAGAACAGAAGAGCGCAGGCTACAGTGGAATGCCATACTTCATCTGCGAATATGCACACGCCATGGGACAGGCTGTGGGCAACCTCATCGACTACTGGAATGTTATAGAAAACAGCACAGGAATCATCGGCGCATGCATCTGGGACTGGGTTGACCAGTCAATATACGATCCTGAGAAACTCGCATCCGGCATCAAGCAGAACGAACGTGGATTCAACTACTTCACCTCAGGGTATGACTATAATCCACCTTTATTAGACAATGATGGCAACGGCTTCCAGGGCAACTTCGTGAACAACGGTCTGATAACAGCCAACCGTGTATGGACAGCCAAACTGAGAGAGGTTAAGAAGGTTTATCAGTATGTGACATTCGAGAAGTTCAGCGGCAACACGCTCACAATAAAGAACAAGTACAATTTCACCAACCTGAGCGACTTCTGCCTGCGCTACGCCATCCTCAAGGACGGACGCACCGTAGAGGAAGGTCAGACCGACCTGCCTTCAACAGTTGCCGGCGCAACAACAGACGTTACAGTGCCTTACACAACCAAATGCAGCGACGATGCCGAATACACCATAATGCTCAGTCTCTGTCTGAAGAGCGACGCATCATGGGCTAAAGCCGGCTATGCGATAGCTGAGGAACAGTTTGCTCTGAACGAGCGTCCTGCCCTGTCGGAGATCAACGGTGGCGGTTCACTCTCTGTTGTCGACAACACCGTATCGGGAACAACAACCGACGGCAAGCAGTATGAGATATCATTCTCCAGCGACGGTCAGCTCACAGGATGGACATTCGACGGCAAGTCGTTCATTGACAAGGCACCTGACTTCAACTGCTTCCGCAACATAGACAACGACCGAAACATCGCAAGCACGGTAAGCAAGTCTCAGTACACCAGTCACAGCATTACAAGCAAACTGTCTAAGTCTGGCGACAACGCCGTTATGACTCAGCAGGGCACCGGTTCGCTGTGCAACTACACAATAGCATACACAATCTATCCGTCGGGTGTCATCGACATGAAGGTGACGTTCACTCCGCACAGCGCCACACGCCGTATAGGTCTGGGCGTACAGTTCCCGGGTAGTTTTGAGAATGTGGAGTATTACGCAAAAGGTCCGTGGTCTAACTATGTTGATCGTCAGACCGGCTCTTACCTCGGACGTTACACAACGACAGTTGACGATATGTTCGAAGAACTGCCGCATCCGCAGACGATGGGCGACCGCCAGAGCTTGCGCGAACTCGTACTCACCGACCGCACCAACGGAGCAAATCTGAAGATACAGACCGAAGGCCAGGTGGCATTCTCACTGTCTCACTACAATGAAAGTGCTTGGGACTACAACGGTGATGTAATGTGGAGCACAAAATCTCACTCATACGACCTTACCCGCGACAACACTGTCTATGCTCACTTCGACTACTGGCAGCGCGGACTTGGCAACAACAGCTGTGCCGGTGACGTATGTCTGTCGCAGTACCTGTGCCCGACATACGGTTCTCACACATACACACTGCGTCTGACTCCGTCAACTGTAAACGAGTAATTTCATAACAGATAGCCTACAGGCAACAGTCTGTGGACTTACAGACAGATACAAACATTATGGTCCGTCTGTGCGCGTGATGCGTACAGACGGTTTTTATTTCCATCACTCCATAATCCTAACGCAAGGCAGGGAATGATTCCGGGACAACAAAATAATATACAACACCCGAAAACACCATTAAGAACACAATAAAGAAAAGAACAAATACGTTAGCAATAAAAACCTTTAACTGAAATGAAAACCTGTAACATTCTCCGCCCTCTGGCACTATTGTGCCTGATGCTCAACGTCATGAGCGCCTACTCACAGAACAAATACAGATGGACAGACGAACTTGCCCTGCTCCGTTCCATCGACCGGTTGCCCGAATACCGCAGCGGATGCCTCATCGAGCAATTCTCAAGCTACGACCGCACATGGGGTAACGACGACGGTTTCTCGGGCAAATACTCCTACCTGCGCAAGGAAAACGGAGGACTCGTAATAGCCGAGATGGAGGGCGCGGGAGTGATAAACCGCATATGGACACCCACTCCCAACGACAACATGCTCAGCTTCTACTTCGACGGGAAGAGCGAACCGGGACTGCGCATCCGTTTCTCCGACCTCTTCTCCGGCAAGGTTTTTCCATTCGTCAGTCCTCTGTGCGGCAACGAGGTGGGCGGCTTCTATTGCTATCTGCCCATCACCTACGCCCGGTCGTGTAAGATTGTGATGGAGGGCGAGGGCTTGCAGTTCATACAGATACAATACCGCCGCCTGCCCGGCATGAAGGTGGAGACCTACGACGGCACGTTCACCGATGCCGACAGAACGCTGCTCGACGAGGTGTGCCGCTCCTGGTCTGCCGCCCGTCCCGATGCCATGGCTTTCGCGCATGGGCGTTCCTCCGGAGCAGCGGTGAGCGAGAAGACCGTCACTCTCAGCCCCGGTGACGGGGAGGTGGCCTTCGAGAGCGGTTCGCCGGGACGCATCACGGGGATAGAGCTCGACGGCGGCAACGCCTTTGAGGGCAATGACAGGAACGTCATACTCACCGCCCGATGGGACAATGACAGTACCGATGCCATATGCGCGCCCGTCGCCGACTTCTTCGGCTACGCCTACGGACGCCCTGCCATGCGCGGGATGCTCATGGGACGGAGCGGATATACCAACTACTGTTACCTGCCGATGCCTTTCGACAAACGCGCCAGTATGAGGCTACTTTATCTCCGCGACGACAGCATACAGCAGCCGCCCATAACCGTAAAGGTGAGGATATACCACAACTCCACCGGTCGTGACGCCGCGAAAGAGGGCAGATTCTACTCCTCATGGCGTCGCACACGCACACCGATAGGGCAATATCACACATTCCTCAGCGCGAAAAGCCGTGGACACTACGTCGGTACCATACTCCTTGCGCGCGGTCTGCGCTCCGGCATGACTACCTTCTTCGAGGGCGACGACAGTACGTTTGTCGACGGAAAGCCGCGCATGCACGGCACAGGATCTGAGGATTACTTCAACGGAGGGTGGTATGCGCTGCTCGACCGTTGGGACCGCGGGCACAGCATGCCGCTTCACGGATGTCTCGACTATTCGCTTCAGATGTCGCGCACCGGCGGTTACCGTTTCTTCGTAAGCGACAAGCTGACCTTCGACAGAGAGATTTTCCACGGCATTGAACACGGTGATGTGAACAACTGCTATCCCGTAGACTACACCTCGATAGCATTCTACTACTCGGACACCGCGCCCGTGAGCCGCATGCAGCCTGCCGGAGACCTGCTCAGAGAACACTTTCCCGACAGACACGTTTTCTATCCGCAGCTCATGGAGATAACGCCCGAAGGCGACATACAGATAAACAACGACCGCGGACTTCGCCTGTCCACGGAAAGCGGCGGCAGGCTGCGCGTCATGCTCAATGGTATTCCTGAGGGACGCTACAGGCTCCGTATGAGCTTTCACGAGACACCTGCCGGAGCACGGTTCCGCATATGGCAGAGGCAGAGACTTGTGTCAGACTGGCGCGATACGCACTCCGCCACCGACACCTTCAGCGAGGATGCGGGCATGGGAGAAATCGGGCTGACCGCTCAGGACAATTCCATCACGGTGCAGATTGAAAAGACCGGCAAGGGCAACTCTCTCATCATGGGCAACATCACACTCGAGAGAGTGCGCTGACAACGCGCTGCCGGTATAAATAGCCACACAAAAGGCGACAGCCGCACGCACACTCCAAGCCGGGTGAGTGCGGCTGTTGCCCTTTCTGTATACACATGAAGAAGTATGGGACAGTGCTTTTTAGTAAAACTTAACACGGTATTCCGGTTTTCAATTCCTTTTAGTTTTTTTCGTCATTTTTAGTCTGCCGCATAGTACTGACTATCCTTTTTATCCCTAAATTTGTCAAAGATAATTTGCACTCGGGCAATTAAGAGCATGCTCTTTTCCCTCCCGTTTGCATTATCCATGTAAAAGGAAAGTCACTCGGACTGCTGTCCGGAACGGCAGTACACAGTGTCTCACACAGCATTGACGACTCTCTGCCGCCGCCAAAGACATTATATATATGAAAGGAAAAGCAAACTGCATAATAAGTCTGGCACTGTGTGCCGTCACCGTAATGCCGTGCCGCGCGGCAATGACGGCGGACTCCATAGCCGCGCACAGCCCCGATACGGCAGTGACACGTGTCATTGCTGCCGACACTTTGAGGAAAGTCGGGAAGGGGAAGCCCAACATCTACGCGCTGCCTTATTCTTTAAGCACGGGCTGTCCCGACTATAAGCGCATGTGGCTCAACACTGGCGTGCTGTTCGCAGGGGGCATGACGGCTCTCGGTGTGCTCGAGCTCCTGCCCGAGAACGCCACGGCATGGAACAAGGAAGAGCTGCGCCGGGTGCCCTTCTTCAAGCGTTGGAGCAATCACGTGAGGAAAGGTCCGAGGTTCGACGGCGACAAGTTCATATTCAACTACGTGCTCCATCCTTACGCCGGAGCCGCCTATTACATGAGCGCACGCAGTCTGGGCTTCAACGCCCTCGGCTCTTTCCTCTATTGCACCGCCATATCCATCCTCTTCTGGGAGTACGGCATAGAGGCGTTCATGGAGGTTCCGTCAGTACAGGACCTTATTGTCACACCTATGTCGGGGCTCATCCTCGGCGAGACTTTCTACCGTCTGAAGAGGAGCATCGTGGACAACGGCTACACGCTGTGCGGTTCGAGGACGCTCGGCAATATCGTCGCCTTCCTCATAGACCCCGTCAACGAGGTTATAGGACTGTTCGCCGGCAACCCTTGCCGCGAGCTTGCCAAGCACAAGGTGAGGGTGTCCTGCACGCCGTGGATGTTCTGCTCCAACGGCACTTCGTTCGGATTCACACTCAACATAATAAGTCTTTAATCTATGGAATAATGCCGAGGCGTCGGCATTCTATTTCTCTTCCTATGGCATGGCGCGCACTGTTTCCCGCGCGCCATGCCTTTTCAGAGACGTATTCCCATACCGAACGATGCCGAATAGCACTTTGGCGCGCGTCCCGTCTTCAACAGAGGAGTGAGTCCGGCACGCCCGTATATCATCAGCGCACCATATCCCAGGCGCATCTCAAGGTTCAGTCCGAGCGGGTTGAGGTTGATGTCGTCGGTCTGTGTGCGTGTCTTTTTATTGGCGCGGTATTTCGACTTGCCCGACATGCGCATGTCTACCGACGCGCCGAGTCCGGCATAAAAGCTCTTCTCCGACCATTCCATCATCAGCGGTATGCGTATGGTGCTGTAGGTGATGTAGCTCTTCTTCACCTTCACGTCCTCCTTCTTCTCCAGCGACGACATGCCGTCTGTGGTCGTCATGACGTTGTTTCCCTGAAAGTGATTGTACGCCCATGTGGTCTGCATGGCAGTTGTCAGTGCGAAATTGCCGCCAAGCCTGAACGCCACGCTCGCCAGAGTGAAGCCGAACTCCCACGACTTTGAGTCGCGCGTGTGCAGAGCCGAGCTTCCGCTGAAGCCGAAAGCGTTGTCCGCCAACAGGTTGTAGCCCATGAAGAAGAACGGATAATGGCTCTCCATAGGACGCTTGTTCTTGCCCAGCATCTGAGGGATGAAGGGTGAGGTGACATACACCCGCTCCACCTCCTGTCCGTCGGCAAAGCACGTCTCGTATGTGCGTGTGAGCTGTCCGCCGCTCTTGTCGTAGACGGTCACGCTCGTTATGCCCGCCGAGTCGTTCACCGTTATTTGTCTGTTGTTCACCATGAGAGTGGTGTCGGAAGGTTCCGAAGCCATTGCGGTGAGCGGTATGAGCATCACCGGCAGAAGAGTTTTTCTAATGTCCATATGTATTCTGTTTTACGTTATTTCCTCGAATAGCACAGTTTCATGATGTCGTCGGGCGACAGGTCGCCCTCTATGTATATCACGGTGCCGCGTCCTTTGCCGTTCCTGCTGAAGAGAATGTAGCGGTTGGCGTCCTTTGCGGCGGGCTCCATCATGTAGTATCCGCTCACCACCTGTCCGTCCTCCACCACCTCGCGTATCTTCTTCGCCTTGCGGCGGTCGGCTTTCAGAATTGTCTCTATGCCCTCGGCGTTTCTCCGGTATATGAGACTCTTGTACACCTTCAGCCTGTATCCCAGCAGCGTGGTGTTGTTCATCTCCACCATCTTGCTGCCCCGCTCGTGTCCGAACCGGCTGAACACCTCGTCCACGGCGAGCCCCTTCTGTGCGCATACGGTCACGGCGAGCATCGTCATCACCGTCACCGCCAGCATGCGGGAGAACAATGTGCGGTGCCACGAGCCGTGTGTATGACCGATATAAAAGTGTTTCATATATATGCTGTTTCTTTTTTCGTCTGTTCGTTTATATGTTCTGACGGCACTTTGTCGCGTCAGCATGTGACAGGGAGAGTCTCTCAGTAGGTCATCATGTCGAGTGCCGAGTAGGGGTCGGAGTCGTCGGCAGACACCATACGCAACGCCTCCACAGCCTCGCGCTCCACCACCCGTCGGCTGGTGTACACCTTGCCGTCTATCACTGCGTAGCCGTCGCTGCCTCCGTGAGTGCCTGTGAGCAGCAGCACGCCTGCCACACAGGCTGCCGCGAGCAGTGCGGCGACAGCAGGAATAAGCCGCCTTCGCCTCATCACGGCGGTGCGGGCAGTCCTCACGCCGGTGGTGTCAGGCGCGTCAACAGCGGCGCGTTCCTCGTCGGCATAAGCCATCATGGCGCGTATGGGCACCCACTCGTCGGGTATGTTGTCGCCCGCCTGTCTGAAGTAGCGTGCCAGCTCACGTTCCTCCGAGGCGGTGGTTGTGCCGTCGAAGTAGCGTTCTATCAGTGTGCCTATGTGTCCGTCGTTCTTCTTCATGTCAGTATGTGTATTGATAAAATATACGTATGCGTCAGGTGCGGCGTACAGCCGTGAGTCTGACAAACTCCTCGCGTATCCTCATGCGTGCCCTCGACAGGTTCTTGCGCAGGTTCTCCGCCGAGCAGCCTGTTATCTGCATGATCTCGCTCGCGTCGTATCCCTCAATCTCCTTCATGCGGAATATCATGCGCTGCAAGGCAGGCAGAGTGTCCACGATGTGCCTCACGAGGTCAGCCTCGTCGCGTGCTTCCAGTGCGTCGGAGTAGTCGGCGGCAGGCTCGTAAGTGGCTGCGCGCCCCTGTTCGTAGCGTCCGTGACGCCTGCGGTCGGCTGCGAGATTGCGCAGGATGGTGAAGGCGAGGGCGCGGTTGTGTCCGTCGGTGTCGAGCGAGTCGCGCATGCTCCACAGCCGTAGCATCACTTCCTGCACCATGTCTTCCGCTGTGCATGTGTCACCGGCAAGGCGGCAGGCAAGTCCTTTCAGCTCACCGCGCATGGGTAATATCGTGTTGTTGAATTCGTCGGTCCTCATTTCGTCTTCCATTAATATAAACGTCTGAAACGCGAAAACGTGACATCCGGACACGATTTTTTTTCATCACGCCCGTCAGTATGTGCCTCCGCAACGACAATTTCATGTTAAATGCCGGCTTTTACAGTTGCGACGACAGTGTATGACGGATTGTTCAGGCATGGCGAGGAATATTGTTTTATGGCGCAGGACACCATATGTTATATTGCGGTGTAACGAAAGTAGAGACGCAAAATCTTGCGTCTCCCGTTTTAAATATTTGTATATCATATTGCGGTGTAACCAAAGTAGAGACGCAACATCTTGCGTCTCACAAGCAAACAATGCATATATATTCATGGTATTATTGCTGCTCCCATGTTCCGATGGCTTTCTCGTGAGACGCAAGATTTTGCGTCTCTACTGGCTGATGCGGGTGGGGATGATGATGTTACGGGGCATTGCATAAATATGCGGAAACGGTTGTCGGATGATGAATAATTATTCACGGCAAGTCCGCGAGAGTGCCCTTGTAATCCACAAACGGAAATATGGATGCGAATACGCGGGTTTTGCGCAGTTTGCGTAAGTATCTGACAGTCAGGCGTATGGACTGAATGTGGCTGCGAAAGGAGCTGTGCTGCGATGCGAAACGGGCTTTCCTGCATTGCGGAAAAGCCTCTTTCGTGGTGCGGAAAAGTGTATATCGTCATGTCGCGGAGCCTTTTCGGTGACGCGGGAAAGGCTTTTTGGCGATGTTATGAGGCTGGAATTGTACTGTAACACCGTTTTTATAGTCTTTCTCAATAGTGGTGACGGTGGGGCATGAGGGTAGTTGACAGGGTGCGACGCGCTGTTTCCCGATTTTCAGTTGTCAATATTTTTTACTGCCGAAGGTGTATATTTATGCGGTTTTGCTGTCTGTGTGGCAGGTGTAAAAGTGCGGAATATTGTTACGGCGGTGTGTGTCGGGCAAAATTATAGTGCGGGAAACAATGTGAGGATATATATTTTTTGTACTTTTGCATAAGCTAAGCTTCGGCTCGGCAATATCAAGCCCGGTAAAACAAAGTTTTCCCGTCTTGCTGTTGCTCTCGCCTTGCGTTAGCTTTGCATAAGCTAAGCTGCACTCGGGAAAATAAGAGCAAGCTCTCTTTCCGCTCGTTTGCATTAGCTTTGCATAAGCTAAGCTTCGGCTCGGCAATATCAAGCCTGGTAAAACAAAGTTTTCCCGTCTTGCTGCTGCTCTCGCCTTGCGTTAGCTTCGCGAAATAAAAACTGCACTTGGGAATGGTGAAGGCAGACTCTCTTCCGGTCCGCATGCACCATCCCGCAAAGATAAAAACGTCATCCGGCAACCTTATGACGGCAGTCTCACCGCATGATGACGTTACGTAAAAAGGATATTTTTTTAATTCACACAGACGGCGGGACGCGCTGTCACAATAAATATAAATATAGATATGATACAGTCAATGACCGGTTACGGTAGGGCTACCGCAACCTGTAAAGGAAAAAAAATACATGTAGAGATAAAGTCACTCAACAGCAAAACGCTTGACCTTTCCACCCGCATAGCACCGCTTTACCGCGAGAAGGAGATGGAGATAAGGCAGACGATAACGGCAAGACTGATACGCGGTAAGGTGGATTTCTCCATATGGATAGAGAAAGACGCCGCCACAGACGCCACTCCAATAAACACCGCACTGGTGGAGAACTACTACCGGCAGATAAAGGACATCGCTGCGGCGACGGGCATTCCCGAACCGGAGGACTGGTTTCTGACACTGCTGCGCATGCCGGACGTGACGGCAAAAAGCGATGTGGAGGAGCTCGACGATGAGGAGTGGGATGTCGCTGGCAAGGCGATTGACGAGGCGATAGACGCGCTCATCGGGTTCCGCAATCAGGAGGGTGCGGCACTGGAGCGGAAGTTCACGGAGAAGATAGACAACATTGCAGCTCTGCTCAAAAGCATAGAGCCGTATGAGAAGGCGCGCGTGGAGAAGATAAAGGCGCGGATTGTGGAAGGGCTGAAGACTATACCCGACGTGGAATACGACAAGAACCGTCTGGAGCAGGAACTGATATACTACATCGAGAAGCTCGACATTAGCGAGGAGAAGCAGCGGCTCGCCAACCATCTGGCGTATTTCCGCGAGACGATGAAAGAGAACGGCGGACAGGGAAAGAAGCTGGGTTTCATCGCGCAGGAGATGGGACGGGAGATAAACACCACCGGAAGCAAGAGCAACAACGCCGAGATGCAGAACATCGTGGTGAAGATGAAGGACGAGCTGGAACAGATAAAGGAGCAGGTGCTCAACGCTCTCTGACACGCAGATGCCGCCTGTGTGTGCCGACACCTTGACCCGGCGCGCACCGTGGCGGCATAATAAATCACACATAAGTACAGCGACATGAAAACCGGAAAACTTATTATCTTCTCCGCACCGAGCGGATGCGGGAAGAGCACCATCATAGGATGGCTGATGAGACATAAGGAACTGCGGCTTGCGTTCTCCATATCGTGCACGAGCAGGCAGCCCAGAGGGACGGAACAGAACGGGGTGGAATATTTCTTCATAACGCCCGAGGAGTTCCGCCGCCGCATAGACAACGGTGAGTTTCTGGAGTATGAGGAGGTATACAAAGACCGCTTCTACGGCACTCTGAAGGAACAGGTGGAGAGACAGTCGGCACAGGGCGACAACGTGGTGTTCGACGTCGACGTGAAGGGCGGATGCAATATAAAGAAGTATTACGGCAGCCGCGCGCTGAGCATATTCATACAGCCGCCGTCGATAGACGAGCTGCGCCGCCGTCTGGAAGGGCGCGGAACAGACGCCCCGGAGGTGATAGACGACCGCATAGCGCGTGCTGAGTTCGAGCTGACTTTTGCCGGACAGTTCGACAGGGTGGTGGTGAACGACGACCTGCAGAAGGCGGAGGAGGAGACACTTGCCATCGTGAAGGAGTTTCTCGGACTGTAACCTGACAAGCGGCACGGTGCGACGGACACAGCCGCACCTGCCGTGACACCGGACAACAAACATATGGAGAAGATACGCACAGGACTCTACGGCGGGTCGTTCAACCCCATACACAACGGCCACATAGCCATAGCGCGGCAGATGAGGGAGAAAGCCGGGCTGGAGGAGGTGTGGTTCATGGTGTCGCCTCAGAATCCTCTGAAGGAGCGCGGCTCGCTGCTCGACGACACGAGACGCATGGAGATGGCGCGTGCGGCGCTAAGGGGCATGGCAGGACTGAAGGCGTGCGGTTATGAGATGTCGCTGCCCCTGCCGTCGTACACATGGCGCACGTTGCAGGCTCTGTGGCGCGACTTTCCTGAAAGGGAGTTCGTGCTGATGATAGGAGCTGACAACTGGGCGCGCTTCGGACAATGGTATCACGCCGCAGACATAGTGAGCTCGTGCGAGATACTTATTTATCCGCGACGCGGATACAGCGTTGACGCGCGGTCGCTGCCAGCAGGGGCGTGCGTGGTAGACACCGGACTGTATGACGTGAGCAGCACGGAGATAAGGCGGCTCATAAAGGAGGGCGGGGACATAAGCTCTCTCGTGCCTGCCGCCATCGCGGAGATGGCTGTGAGATATTACGGCGGAACGGCGGCGGAATGAGCCGCCGCAGACGGCGGACGCGCCCTCCGTATCAGCCGCCCGTAGACTCATGCCTTGACAAGGTGCGGACGGTGGCTTTGACAATATCATGAAAGCTCCCGGCAGCATGGCTGTATCGGGATTGTAACACAAGTGTAGCATTATTGTAGTATGTTTATCCGACCTTTGCATAAAACTAAAAACGGAATATGGCAGACAAGACAGACAGGAGGAAAAAAGCACATTCAGACTACATCGACCGCGACCTTAGCTGGATGTATTTCAACCGGCGCATACTTCAGGAGGCAACCAGGGAGAACGTGCCGCTGCTGGAACGGCTGGGCTTTCTCGGCATCTACTCCAACAATCTCGACGAGTTTTTCAGAGTGCGCATGGCTACGCTGAGCCGCATAGCGGAGTGTGAGGACAAGTCGCTGAGGAAGGAGAGTGAGCACGCCCGGAAACTTATAAAGCGCATAAACAGGCTCAACGCCGTATATGCGAAGGAATATGAGGAGGCGTTGGCAGGAGTGAGAAGCAGGCTGCGCGACGAACATATATTCCTGCTCAATGAGAACGAGCTCGACGAGGAGCAGCAGAGGTATGTGAGACGGTTCTTCCGGCAGAGGCTGAGCGGCTTTGTGAGTCCGGTGTGGATAACCGCCGCCAGACAGCTCACCGACGAGACGGACGACAGCATATACCTCGCCGTGAAGATGAACACCGAGGGCAGGAAGGCGGGCGACTACGCGCTGATAGAGCTGCCGGTGCAGGTGAGCGGACGGTTCGTGAGGCTGCCCGACCGTGACGGGAACAAATATCTGATGTATCTGGACGACGTGATACGCTATTGTCTGCCGTTCATCTTCGGCGGACTGGGCTACACGCACTTTGAGGCGTATGCGTTCAAGTTCACGAAGGATGCGGAGATGGAGATAGGCAACGACCTGCGGACAGGCGTTCTGCAGAAGATATCGAAGGGAGTGAAGAGCCGCAGGAAGGGCGACGCGCTCAGAGTGATATACGATCAGGACATGCCGGCAGCTCTGCACAAGCGTGTGATGAACCTGCTTAACCTCGACAAGCTCGACACTGTGCAGGCTGGAGGACGCTATCACAACCATAAGGACCTGATGGCTTTCCCTGACTGCGGACGCGACGACCTGAAGTATCCGGTGTGGAAACCCATCGTCAGACCCGAGACTAACAGCAGCCGGGACAGTGTGCTGCGCATGGTGCAGGAGGAAGACCGGTTCATCCACGTGCCGTACCACAGTTTCGACTATTACATACGTCTGCTTCAGGAGGCTGCCATACATAAGGAGGTGAAAAGCATAAAGACGACCCTGTATCGTCTGGCGAAGGACTCCAAGGTGGTGAAGGCTCTCATCTGCGCCGCGCGCAACGGCAAGAAGGTGACGGTGGTGATAGAGTTGCTGGCGCGGTTTGACGAGGCTTCCAACATCAACTGGTCGAAGAAGATGCAGGACGCGGGCGTGCATGTGATATTCGGAGTGGAGAACCTGAAGGTGCACTCCAAGATAACGCACATCGGAATGAGGAACGGCAGCGACATAGCATGCGTCAGCACGGGCAACTTTCATGAGGGAAACGCGCGCGTCTATACCGATTACATGCTCATGACTGCGGCAAGGAACATCGTGAAGGACGTCAATGCGGTGTTCACGTTCATAGAGAAGCCTTACATGCCTGTGACGTTCAAGGAGCTGCTTGTGTCGCCCAACGAGATGAAGAAGAAGTTTGTCAGGCTGATAAACAACGAGATAAAGAACAGGCAACAGGGCAAGCCGGCATATATAAAGGTGAAGATAAACCATATAACGGAGCCGGAGATGGTAAGGAAACTGTATGAGGCGTCGGAGAACGGAGTGAGGGTTGACCTGCTGGTGCGAGGCAACTGCTCGCTCGTGACGGGCATACCGGGCAAGAGCGACAACATCCGCATATGCGGAATAATAGACCGTTACCTGGAGCACTCGCGCATTTTCATCTTTGCAAACGGGGGAGAGAAGAAGTGCTTCATAGGTTCGGCGGACTGGATGCCGCGCAATCTGGACAACCGTATAGAGGTGGTCACTCCGGTGTACGACGCTAAGATAAAGGAGGATCTGGAGAAAGTGATAGACTACGGGCTGCGTGACACGATGCAGGGACGCATAGTCGACGGCACGGGAGAGAACAGACCGTGGACCACGGAGGACGGAGAGGCGTTCAGATCGCAGGAACAGCTTTACCTGCATTACAGGGAACAGCTTGCCGGGGAGACGCAGGCATCAGAATGATAATGATATAAACAGAAGATATGTGTGACAAAACGACTGATAAGGAAAGAAAGTGTTATGCGGCGATAGACATAGGGTCCAACGCCGTGAGACTGCTTATAAAGAAAGAGGATGAGGACGAGAACCTCGTGAGCAGACGTCTTGAGAAGGCTCTCTTGCTGCGTGTGCCGCTGAGACTCGGATTCGATGTGTTCGCACTTGGCGAACTGTCGGAGAAGAAGGCGAAGAAACTGAGACGGCTGATGAAGGCTTTCCGACAGCTGATGAAGATATATGAGGTGACCGACTACCGTGCCTGCGCCACGTCGGCAATGAGGGACGCGCGCAACGGAAAGAGCGTCATAAGCCGCATACTGAAGGACTCCGGCATCAACATAGAGATAATAAACGGTCAGGAGGAGGCACGGATAATTTACAACAACCACATTGAGTGTCTCGAGGACCGTACGGGAAACTACATCTATGTGGACGTGGGAGGAGGAAGCACGGAGATAAATCTCCTTACCAACGGGCAGCTGGTGCAATCGCTATCGTACAACATCGGTACGGTGAGGATGCTCAGCGGGGCGGTGAAAGAGGAGACGTGGGAGACCATGAGGAATGACCTCGCGCGGCTCACAGCCGACTTTGACGGCATCAACATAATAGGTTCGGGAGGCAACATAAACAAGCTTTACCGCATGGCGGAGAAGAAGGACAAGAAGAAACAGCGTCTGCCGGTAAGCGAGCTGAAGGCTCTCTACGACATGCTTGAGCCTCTCACGCCTGAGCAAAGGATGAAGGACTACGGACTGAAAGCCGACCGCGCCGACGTGATAGTGCCGGCTGCGAGGATTTTCCTTACCATAGCCGACACGGTGAAGGCTGAGTATGTGCATGTGCCGGTGATAGGTCTGGCTGACGGAATAATAGACAGTATGTACGCGAAGAGCCACTGCAGCGGTAATGGCGAGGCTTGACCGGCTCGTGGCTGGCGCAATAATGCAGGGCTGAGGCGGGAGGTATGCAATGCGGTGTCTTGCCGGTTGCCTGACTGTATGCCTGCAATGCGGGAATGATACATTAATAAAATAAGGATGGAACGCGGTATGCCGGAATGTGTCCGGGTGCGTTCCATCCTTATTTTATCCCGAATCGGTCATTAGACTTCCATTCTTATTTCGTGCTGCTGTCAGTCAGATTGTACCCTGCTTTATCGAAGATGTAGCGGGCTACATAAAGAAAAAGCAGGGTACAAGATGACGGCAGCAGTGCGGAAGAAGGATGAAGAGCTGACAATAAACCTTA
>ERZ824600.1974-NODE-1974-length-23171-cov-3.909111_pt1 | contig 23171 bp, 36 predicted proteins | sample MGYA00519933_ERZ824600 | MGnify/ENA primary metagenome ERZ824600 (study PRJEB31778, sample SAMEA3449178) | human gut metagenome | biome: human gut; feature: human-associated habitat; material: faeces | place: United Kingdom | collected 2010/2012 ... | reverse complement strand
GTCTTTGATTTAATTATCAATGAGTTGGCCGAAATTTTAGAGGAGCGAGACAAGGTTTACAAGGAATATAAAAAAACCGGTGGACATCCGATTATAGAATATACCAACAAGCGGGGAGCAACAAATTTTGTTAAAAGCCCATTTTTGCAACAATGGGAATCGCTGAAAAACACGGCTTTGCCGTATTGGCGAGATTTAGGATTGACACCTGCGGCCCTTAAAAAAATCGATGAAAAAACAAGTGCGCTAAAAACAAAAGAGGAAACACCGCTCGACAGGCTGAACGATGTATTCAAAGAATTTGCATAAATGACAAGTTATAAAAATATCGCTCTTGAATATGCGCAAGCCGTTGTAAGCGAGCGAAAGGTCGCCGGGGCAGATGTAAAAAAAGCCTGTGAGAGATTTTTAGAAGATTTAAAACGCCCCGACCTTGAATTACATACAAGAGAGCCGGATTTTGTTATTGCAATAATTGAGCGCACAATGGTGCATAAACAGGGCGAGGATTTAAGCGGTCGCCCGCTTTTGGGAACGCCTTTTTTGTTACAACCTTTTCAAATTTTTATTGTTTACAATCTTATAGGCTTTTACTACAAAGGTACGCAAGAACGCCGCTACAAAGAGGCGTTTATTTTTATACCAAGAAAAAACGGCAAAACATCATTTGTCGCCGGCTTAGCCTGGGGAATTGCCTTGTTAGAGCGTGAAAGCGGCGCAAGTCTCTATATCGTGGCTGCGAGTTTAAAGCAAGCTATTCAAAGTTTTGAATTTATTTGTAACAGCTTACAATCAAACGGCCTTATAGATAATTTTAGGGTGCGAAATAATAACGCAGAGCATTCTATTTTTTACGAATTTAAAAAGCCCAACGGAGCGCCGGCAGGGTCTATTAGAATTGAACGGTTGCGGTCTAACCCCGACACCCAAGACTCCTTTAACTGTAATATTGCAATAGCTGACGAAATACACGCCTTTAAAAAAGCGGGACAGTACAACCGCTTTAAGGAGGCAATGAAAGCCTACACAAATAAATTGATGATAGGCATAACAACCGCCGGCGATAATATCAACAGTTTTTGTTATCGTCGTTTAGACTATGCCGCAAAGGTTGTTAATGGCACTGTAAAAGACGATAGCCTATTTGTATTTATCGCACGAGCAGACCAGGACGAAAAAGGGCAGGTAGATTATTTAAATCCGTTACAGCATGAAAAAGCAAATCCGAACTTTAATATAACAATAAGACCTGCAGACATTATGAATGACCGGTTACAAGCTCAAAACGACCCACAACAGCGCAAGGACTTTTTGAGCCGTTCTTTAAACATCTACACAAGCGCAATGCGTGCTTACTTTGATATAAACGAATTTAAAGCAAGCGACACGGCTTACAGTTGGACTTTACAGGAACTGGCAAAATTACCGATTGAGTGGTACGGAGGGGCGGACTTATCAAAATTACACGACTTAACCGCCCGGGCTTTATTTGGCAATTATAACGGGGTTGACATCATAATAACTCACGCATTTTTCCCGATTACGGCCGCACATTTAAAAGCGGACGAAGATAATATACCGCTTTTTGGTTGGCGGGATGATGGGCTTTTGACTTTGTGCAACAGTCCGACAGTAAACCACACAGATGTTGTGAAGTGGTTTGAGACAATGCGCCGGCAGGGCTTTAAAATAAAGCAAGTCGGCCACGACCGCAAATTTTGCCGAGAATATTTTATCGGAATGAAATTAGCGCATTTTAACATCATAGACCAACCGCAATATTATTACAAAAAAAGCGAGGGATTTCGCTATATTGAACAATCGGCCAAAAATGGCAAATTATATTATTTACACAACGAGGCCTTCGAGTATTGTGTTGCAAACGTGCGAGCAATAGAAAAAACGGATGACATGATACAGTATGAAAAAGTTACGCAAAATAATCGAATAGACTTATTTGACCGGGCAGTATTTGCCGCAGTCAGATATTTGGAAAATATCGAAAAAAATAACAAAGTAAAAAACTGGTGGGGGGATAAATAAATTTGGGAATTTTTAATAAAAAAAAGCGTTCAAAAAATACCGCCTTTATGGTTGTAAATAATCAACAGTGGCAAGATATGATTTGTAACGGCTACACATCATTAGAAAATAACCCCGAAGTTATAACGGCCATTGAACAAATTGCGCAGCTTATCGCAAGCATGACAATTTATTTAATGGAGAATACCGACAGGGGCGACCTGAGGATTAAAAACGAATTAAGCCGTATTATTGACATTACGCCGAATGACTATCAGAACAGATCCAATTTTATTTTTTGGGTAACCAAGACAATGTTGTTAAAGGGCAATGCCGTTGTTATGCCGAAAACCCAGGATGGAAAGTTACAAAGTCTTGACCCGGTACGCCCGGAAACTGTGAGCATTGAAAGCAATTTAACCGGTGACGGCTACAATATACAAATTAACGGCGTTACTTACGACCCGAAAGAACTTTTACACTTTGCGTTAAACCCGGGCGCAAATAAGCCATACAGGGGCATGGGATACAGTGTAGCACTTAAAAATGTTATTAACAATTTAGCCCAAGCGCAAAAGACAATCAACGGCTTTTTGTCGAGCAAATGGGCGCCGTCTTTAATTGTAAAGGTTGATGCCATGACCGAGGAGTTCTCAAGCCCAGACGGCCGCCGTAAATTGTTAGATAATTACGTCAAAACAAATGAACGGGGCGAGCCGTGGATTTTGCCGGCTGATGCAGTGCAAGTTGAACAGGTTCGCCCATTGACCCTTGCGGATTTGGCAATAAATGACAGTGTGAAATTAGACAAGCAAACGGTGGCGGCCATAATCGGTGTGCCGGCGTTTGTTTTAGGTGTGGGAGAATTTAAAGCCGCAGAATGGAATAACTTTATAAGTTCAAGAGTTAAATATTTTGCTTCTATTATAGAGCAAGAATTGACCCGCAAATTATTACTGAATCCAAAATTTTATTTTAAATTTAACGCCCGTAGTCTTTACAGATATGATATGACGGAACTTGCAACTGTCGCAAATGCCGAATTTACACGAGGCATAATGACCGGTAACGAAGTGAGAGACTGGTTAGGCTTATCACCGCTTGAAGGATTGGACGAGCTTAAAATTTTGGAGAACTTTATAAACTTAGACCGAATTGACGACCAAAGCAAGCTGACGGGCGGCAATAAATAAAGAAAGGGGTGATATTATGAACAATAAAAAAAGTTTTGCAAATGTTGGGAAATTTACAACACGAGCCGAGGGGGACGACCTTATAATTGAGGGTTATTTTGCGGTATTCAATTCGTTGTATGAAATGTGGCCGGGCTACTTTGAGCAAATTGACCCGGAGGCCTTTGTTGGCGCATTGGACGAAGATATAAAAGCCTTAGTTGACCACGACACGGCGAAGGTGTTAGGCAGGACTGGCGCCGGTACATTGGAGCTGAAAACCGACGACCACGGCCTGAGGGGTAAAATCTTAATAAATGCAAACGACCAAGAGGCGGTGAACCTTTACGAGCGAGTTAAACGCCGCGACGTTTATCAATGTAGTTTCGGATTTGACATTCTCGAAGAAGATACCGACTATGAGGATACCAAAACAGTTGTAACGATTAAAAAAGTTAAACTGTATGAAGTAAGTATCGTGACTTTCCCTCGGTATGAAGAAACCGAAGTACAAGCCCGCAAAAAGGATTTTGAACGGGCAAGAGTGCGCCGGCTTGAAATATGGCGCAGTAATGCAATTAACAAATTAAAGGGGGTTAAATAACCATGGCACTGAAAGCAATGGCGCTCAGAAAGCGAATTGACGAAAAAAGAGCAATTCTTGAAGAATGCCGCAAAGATTTTAAAAAATTTGAACGGCGTGAAAAGGAAATTGAATGGGCTATTGATGCCGCAGACACAAAGGAACAGCAAGACCGGGTTGATGCCGCAATAGAAAAGTTTGAGCAGGATAAAAAGGACAGCGGGGCAGTTATAACGAACTTAGAAAACGAAATAAACGGCCTTGAAATAGAACTGGCCGAGGCTGAAAAATTAGCCCGGCCACAAACAAATGAACGAAAGGAAAATAAACGAATGGAAGTAAGAACAAAATCATTTTTCGGTATGACAAGGGCACAGGCAGAGGAATTTGTTGCCCGTGAAGATGTAAAAGGCTTTTTGACAAGAGCAAAAGAGGCAATTTCAGAAAAAAGAGCAATAACAGGCGGTGCCCTTTTAATACCGACTGTGGTTCTTGACATTATCCGTGAAAATCTTATCGAGTACTCAAAACTTTACAAGCATGTAAAATCCATCTATGTTAGCGGCAACGCAAGACAACCGGTCATGGGCATTGACCCGGAGGCCGTTTGGACTGAAATGTGCGGCAAACTTAACGAACTCAGTATCAATTTCGGAGTTGTAGAAGTTGACGGTTACAAAGTAGGCGGTTTTATTCCTGTTTGTAACGCCGTACTTGAAGACAGCGATGTGGACTTTGCGCAGACAATTATGGTGACTTTGGGTCATTCAATCGGAAAAGCGCTCGATAAGGCAATCCTTTTCGGTACAGGCACAAAAATGCCACTGGGTATTTTTACAAGGCTTGCACAGACAGAAGACCCGAGTGACCCGCATGACACTCGCGCATGGGTAGACCTGCATACCTCAAATATGCTGGGCGTAAGCGGTTCAACTGATATCGCAAAATTTAAGTCACTTGTAACAGCAAGCGGCCGGGCAAAGAGCGAATATTCGAGAGGCAGAAAATTCTGGGCAATGAATGAAGTAACTTACACTTCCCTCATTGCTTTGTCTCTCTCTATCAATGCGGCAGGCGCAATCGTCAGCGGTGTAAATGGCGAAATGCCGGTAATTGGTGGCACCATTGAAGTGTTGGATTTTATCCCGGACGGTGTAATTATCGGCGGCTTTGGCGATTTGTATTTACTGGCAGAAAGAGCCGGCGCGACAATGGGCAGCAGCAGTGAAGTGCAGTACATACAAGATAATACCGTATTTAAAGCGACTGCAAGATATGACGGCCGCCCGGTTATCGCTGAGGGCTTTGTTGCTATCAATTTGAACGGTTCAACAGCACCGACAGCGGATGTTACTTTTGCGACCGATACAGCTAATTAAATAATAACGGGGGCAAATTATGACAAATGAGGAAAAATTGACGATTTTGAAACATGATTTGCAAATACTAACCGACATTCACGACGATTATTTGCGGGGGCTGTTAGACACGGCCCTCGCTTTAATTGCACGTGAGGGCGTAACACTTAAAGATACAGTCGAGGATAACAGCTTGCAAATTATGTATGCGGCTTACTTGTACAGGCATAGAGCCGAGAGCGATAACCCGATGCCCCGCATGTTGCGCTTTGCTTTAAATAATCGAATTTTTGGCGGTGACAAAGATGCTACTTGATGACGGAATTGTTACAGTATGCGAATTAAATAACACAGCTAAGCCGGGAGAAATGCCCAAAGAGGTGTTAAAGCCTTTAAACTCTTTTTACTTTGGGCGGCGCTCAATCGGTTATAACCGCCTTTATGCGGCGCATGGCGTAAATAAGCAAATTGACCTGCTTATACGAATATGGCGAGCAGATGTAACCGCCGGACAGTATGCAGTTATTAACGATATTCAATATAGAATTGACACCGTGCAACAACTGACAGATAATACCGGGTTGGCCGTTACGGATTTGACCCTTGAAAAGTTGGGGGCATTTTATGACATTGTTGACAACTAAATTAAAAGCAATTCAAGCCGCGCTCGTTGAGGTTTTACCGGCCACTTTCCACTATTGGCGACCGATAAATAATGACCGGGCACCGTTCATTGTTTGGGCTGAAAACGGCGAAAATAGCCGGCTGGATGTAAATAATTTTAAAGATTTACAAGCAATAGGCGGCAACATTGATTTTTATACTAAAAAGGAGTTTGACCCGTTAGTGGACGACATCCAGTCACGGTTACAAGGCTTACAATTAAAAATGCCTTTTGGTTGGGTATTGGACGCAGTGCAATACGAAGACAGCACCGGGCTTATTCATTACTCGTGGGCGTTTGAGGTTTAATCAATGGCAAATTTAAAAATCACCGGTTTAGACGAATATTTAAAACAATTAAATAAAATTGCCGACCCGGAGCCAGCTATAAAAGCGGCAATTTATGAAGGAGCCGGTTTACTGACAAATGAAATGCGCACGGCAATAGAAAAGTTACCAAAATTTAGCCGCAGTGAAAACGGAGGCAGGGCGCACGGCATCACAGAAATAGAGCGTGCCGGGCTTTTGCGTGGCTTAGGTATTACGCCTATATCGAATAGAGACGGCGTATTTAATGCCAAAATAGGCTTTGACGGTTACAATGACAACAAAACAAAAAACTGGCCTCAGGGCAAACCGAACGCAATGATAGCCCGTTCAATCGAGAGTGGCACAAGTTGGTTGCAGTCGAGCCCATTTGTTGATAAAACCACGAGGTCAAATAAAAAAAGAGTAGAGCGGCAAATGGTTGCCGCATTTGATAACGAAATAAAAAAGATAATAAAATAAAAAAGGAGATAACAGCATGGCAAATGGTAGAGTTATAACAGGATTTTCCAAGCCTTTTGTAGCACTTTATAACAACAACAGCGGCGCAGTGACTTATACCAACGGAATGGCGTTGGCACGTGGTGTTAATGTTAGTATAGAGCCGGAAGTTAGCGACAACAATATTTTTTATGCCGATAATGTGGCCGCAGAAACGGCCGGGGGCATATTTATGAGTGGAACAGCGACATTGCAGGTTGACGGCCTTTTTGATGAGGCCGCCAAATTTATATACGGAATTACGCAGGCAAGCGAAGGCGGCGCGAATTATTACGAATACAGCGCCGCAGATGCGGCCCCGTTTGTGGGTATCGGTTATATTATCCGATACATGAGCGCAGGTGTCACAAGCTATGTGCCTATGATTTTGAAAAAATGCCGCTTTGATGTTGGCAAGATAAGCGCAGAAACACAGGGAGAAAACATAGATTTTCAAACAAGCGAACTTACAGCAACTATTTTGCGAGACGATAGCACTGCCCAGGCGTGGCGCCGTGATTATACCGCACAAACAAGCGAGCGGGCGGCCGAAGGCATCATAAAAACATTGTTTGGAATTAGCGAATAAGAAAAAAGGAGACAGCACTTAAATGATTATAAATAATAAAAAAATTGATTTTTTATTTACCGTTGGTGCCGAGGCTGATATACGCAAATTGTGCGAGGGCGGCAACATAGAGCAAATAGGCGAATTATTGCAAAATCCACTTACTGCCACTGACACCTGCGCCGCCGTGGCCGTGATATTAAATAAATGGGCTGTCAAATATCAAGAACAAGAAGGGGCGGTTACATCCGCCTCTCTTTTTGTTGATGATGTTTTGTTGTTGAGGCCATACGAGACAAAGGAACTAATGGCCGAAATTATGCGAGCAATCCAAGAGGGCTACGGAACCAGCATAGAACTTGAACCGCAAAAAAACGGGGAAAGCCGGGTAAAACCGGCGGAACAATAGAATTAAATCTTGCGTGGTTATTATACTATGGCCGCCGTTTTGGCATGTCAAAAAATGAAATACTAACAACCCGTGTGGGTGAGATAGTAGATTTGATTTTATGCGACACAATCGCAAGCGGCAGAGCAAATCAGAAAATAAAAAAGCATTACACGCAACAACAAATATATGATTTATTGTAGACAGGAGGATTAAATTTATGGCGGTAAATATAGGGCCTAAAATACAAGTAGACGGCGAAAAAGAATATCGAGCCGCCATGGCCGGGATTATTCAGCAGAGTAAAGTCCTTGACAGCGAATTAAAGCTATTGGGTGCCAGTTTTGGACAAAATTCCACAGCACAAGAAAAAAACAAAGCGACTGCGGAAGTGTTGGGTCGTCAACTTGAAAACCAAAAACAAGCAGTTGAACAATTAACCCGGCAATATGATAAAGCTGTTCAAAAATACGGCGAAAATTCCACCCAGGCTTTAAAATATAAGCAGAATTTGCTCGAGGCACAAACAGCGGTCAAAACCACAGAAAATAATATTTCCGAGCTTAACAGCGGATTAAATAAAAACTCAAAGGAATTTAAAAACGCCGGGGATAGTGGCTTATCCTTTGGCGATATTTTAAAAGCGAATATTTTTAGTAATTTTATAATTGAGGGTGCGAAAAAGTTAGCAAGTGCGATAAAGGGAATTAGCGGTGAAATGATAGAGGCGGCCGCCCGGGGTAAAGCATTAAACGCTCAATTTGAGCAAACATTCGGCAACCTGCAAGGCCAAGCCACCGAAATTATAAAAGGCATCGCAAACAGCACCGGCATATTAGAGAGCCGATTAAAAGGCGCAGCTACTCAAATTTACGCCTTTGCAAAAGCGAGCGGAGCAGATGAAAAGACAGCGCTTAACATAATGCAAAGAGCATTGACGGCCGCCGCAGACAGTGCCGCATATTATGACCGCAGTTTGGAAGATACAGTCGAAACTATGAAGTCATTTTTAAAAGGCAATTTTGCGAACGATGCCCGGTTAGGTATGAGCGTAACCGAAACCACAAGAAACGCCAAAGCTCTGGAATTGTACGGCAAAAAATACCGGGAATTAACTGAGGCACAAAAAACAAACACACTGCTTTCTATGGTAGAGCGGACAAATAATTTAACAGGCGCCGCCGGTCAAGCACGGCGAGAAATGGACGGTTGGGAGAATGTTACCGGCAACTTAAAAGCAACATGGCAACAATTTTTAATGCAGGCGGGATTGCCATTTTTGGAAAATATAACGCCGATTATTCAAGATATAACATCCCGGCTTAATAACATGGCCACAAAAATTGACTGGGCGGGATTTGGCAAAAAAGTAACAGCAGTTTTTAAATTTTTTGAAGAAAACAGTAGTACAATCGTGTCACGGGTTACGGCAATCGCCGCCGGTTTTGCGGTTTTAAATATTGCAAAAATAGCCACTGATATCGGTGCGGCAGTAACCGCAGGAACGGCACTTCCTGGTCTTATAGGTACAATCGGAGCATTATTTACCGCCACCGGCCCGGTGGGAATTATCATTGCGGCAATCGCCGCAGTTACCGCCGGTATTGTTACTCTATGGAACACAAACGAGAACTTCCGCAACGCCGTTATTAAAGGAATAACAACAATAAAAGGATATTTTACCCAAGCCGAAGATACCATAAAAAACGGATTGCACAGCATTGCCGGTTACTTTGACGGCTTGCGTGACCAAGCGTTAAATTGGGGCCGCGACATGATACAGGGCTTTATCAACGGTATTATGAGTAAGATAGAATATTTAAAAAATACCGTTAGAAATGTAGCTCACACAATATCCAGCTATTTACATTTTAGCCGACCGGATGAGGGCCCGTTGCGAGAGTATGAGAATTGGATGCCGGACTTTATGCAAGGGCTTGCAAAAGGCATTGAAAATAGTCAAGGCCTTGTAACAAATGCCGTCCAAGGATTGGCCGCCGATATGCAGTTGAATGTCCAAGCAATACCACGGGGCAGGGTGGGAAATGGTAATGTAATAAATTTGACAATCAGAGAGATAAATATAACCGGCTACGACGACAACACAGCGGACGAAATGGTTCAACAGATAAATGAAAAGTTGGGGGCTTTACTGATATGATAAAAGGCGCGAGAAATTTTAAGTTAATAAATGAGTACGGCCAAGAATATGACATTACACGCCCCGGCGCTTTCTTTCACAGTCCTGAGGGGTTAGGGTGGGGACAAAATGTAACCACCGAGCCTTTGGGCTTTTCGTTTGCCGTTACGGATATTAAGCAAACGCAACCACGGCCAAGCGGTGAAATGATATTTAATAATTATATTGATTATGATAACTTTTTAACATTTATTCAGCGTGCAAAAAGGCTTTATTTGGCTTATATGCCATTGAACAGTTGGTATTATTTGGAAGTGATAACAACCATAAACAAAAGCGAAATAAAAGCCGAGCAAAATAAATTGATTTGCCCGCTTAATTTTAAAGGCATATCTCCGTGGTATGAACAATTACATTATACAACATCAAGCGGAGAAAGCGCAGGAAACGGCAAAAAATACGCTTATACATACAGCTATACTTACGGCCAAAGTGATAGGTCTATTTTTGATTTAAACTTGAATTTATCGAGCTACTTTAAACTTGAAATCATGGGCGAAATTGTAAATCCGGAATGGCGTGTAATTCAAAATGGGGTGACAATATTAAGCGGCAAGATAAACGCAACAATTAGCAGTACCCACAAAATTATAGTTAATACAAACCCGACAGATGCCGAAATCGGCGAATATACCAAGGGCGGTGTATATGTCCAAAACCTCTATAATAAAAGTGACTTTACAACGCAACGCCTTTTTGCCATTCCGGCGGGGGATGTTACTTTTGCGGTATTAGCCCAGGGAACAACAGCGCCCAAGGCTTTTATGGAGGTGTTGCGACGTGTATAAGTTTGAAATATTCAAAAGAATCGATTTTTCTTTTCAAGATAATGGCTTTTTTTCAAAAGATGTAAAAATTGTATATGATTACCTTAGCCCACAAAGTTTTACAATTAAAGTAAATAAAATTGTAAATTGTGAATTATTGGATTTAATAAGAATTGGCGATGACCAAACAAGAAATATTTACAGCGGTTACATCTCTAATATTGAGATATTGACCGACAAAACGACTTTAACAATTAGCCCGATTGTTAACCTGTTAGATTATGACAGCATACAAAGCACTGCAAAAAAGTGGGGAAGTGCGATTTATTTTCAAATATATAACGATTATACAAGGCCGACCCCGACACTTTATAGATTGCCTATTAAATTTAATTCCGCACGGCCGTACACAAATTGGGGAGACGTCGAGAACCCATATCCAGACCGGCTAAAAAGCACAAAAGCAGTAATTATTGAACGGGCTAAGCAAAATAATTTATTTTTGTATTTTTATATAAATGCCATAGCAAATAGCATTTATATCAGTTTTTTGAAACCGTCAGCGGACGTGAAACTCATTGAGGCCGATTTAGATAACATTATCAGCAAAAAAATAACAGTAAACTCGAACACAGGGCCGAACATTGCTATCATTTGGCAACCGCAAGAAGATGCCAACGGCGGCTATCTACCGTGGACACTGGCGAAAACTGACCGAGGAGAATTTACAACCGACACGGCCGCCCGCTTAAATATAGCGGTGCCTCGTTTGACCAGTGAGGTCATGAATTCGAAAGACGAATACACTCCCACTGAAATATATAAAAAACTCCGTGAAATGTTAGGCGCAGCGAATGATAGCAATAATAACAACATTAAACTAACGGTTTTATTAGACGATAAAATTATTGACCCGCTAAATATGCAAATAGGTCAATCGGTAAAAATTGTTAGCGAGAGCAAAACATATAACACTACGTATACAGGATATAGCCGAGGGCGAAACACAATCGAGCTAACATTCGGTTCGGTTAGAACCGAACTGACAAAGATATTAAAAAGGGGGACTTAATAATATGGTTACTTTACACACAATAGATGGCGGCACAGTAAATGCAATCAATGATGCGTTATTATATGACTTTATAATCGGCCAAAATGGCATTGCGACAGGTGCAACGGTAACAAGCGAAGGCGCTTTATTATTGCACATTGACTCCGGGTGGGGCGTTATCAAAGGCCGTATTTTTTCAATCGAGGCAGAAACAGTTAGCGCCACACCGTCAACAACCGGCACGGTGAAAGGAAGATTGATTTTACAAATTGACATCACAAACACAACAAACCCGATTACATTTGTGACCCAGGCGGCCGCAACATTGCCCGCACTACAACAAGAGGACATCAACGGTAACGGCACAATTTTTCAATTACCGATTGCGACATATGATGTGAACGAGGTTGCGGTATCAAATCTGCAAATGGTTGCCCCGGTTGTAGAGGCAATCAAAGAGCGGATTGACGGTGTACAGAGTACTGCAAACACCGCACAGGATACCGCTAATAACGCCATGCCCAAAAGCGGCGGTACTTTTACCGGTGAGGTTTATTCCAGTAATATGACACACCATCCAGCCATAGGCTGTTTCAGAAATATAGAAGTGTGGCAAGGTGAACAACAAGTAAGTACCGGCTTAATCCATATGACAAGAAAGTAGGTGCTGTTATGCCAATATATGACTGGAATGGAACAACAAACCACGAAATAGGCAAACTTTACGATTGGGATGATACAGCAAACCATCAAATCGGCAAAGTGTACGACAATGACGGCACTACTAATAATTTGATTTATAATTCTGTTTCCCCCGAAAACAATGTGATAATGACAAACGGTCAGCCGATACAACCATCAATTACAGGTAACATTTCAACAAATCATTCAGGTAACTGGTGGTATCACGAAGCAGGAGGCTACACCTCGGAGCAGGGCGGCGCCAGACTGTTTCGACCGTCAGGCGGAGGAAGTGGGCAGTGGGGTTCTTTTTGGTTTAACAATAAAATTGATATATCAGGATACACTAAGCTAAAAATACAAGTGTACGGTTATCGTGGTTATGGTGACGCAGGAAAAGGAAATTGTTGGTTTGGCGGCGGTTTATCAAACGATGTAAACAAAAGCCCCGACAATGTAGCTTGGATATGGCATAACGGACACGGGCTCCATAACTGGGCGCAAAATCCCGGTGATATTTATGACACAACCTATACAATAGACTTGTACGGTTACGAAGGACCAGCTTATATTTATATTGGCTTTGTCCAAGCCGAGAACTTAACTTACTCAATGTTTGTTAAAAACATATGGCTTGAATAAAAAAGGAGTGATATTATGCAAATTAAATTTTCAAACGGTAAAACATTTATTTATACACAAGCTTTCAGCTTGGAAAGAGATTTTAAGGACGGCTATACAAGACCGTCTGTTGAGGTGATTATGCCTTTGGAGCAGACAAGCTATAATGAAATCGAAAGTATTATCAGCGATGCAGATGTAATGAAATCATTTACTCTTGTGGGCGATGAACAGCAAATACCGATTTACAAGGAAGTACAAGTTGAAAAAGTCATTGTAAATTCAGACGGAACACCGCTGGCTGATAAAAAGGGCAATGCTGTAACGGTTATCAGTAAAGAAATCGCCGTTGATGAAAAAGGCAACCCGATAATCGACCACTACGAACAGGCAGAAGCCCCGACAAGCACCTATGATAATTACACTATTGTCGGCAAAATCGCCGTTGAGGACGGTAACATATCTTTTAAATTATATGAGCAAATTTCGTCTATGGAAAAAGAACGCAACGAGGCAATTCGGGCAGTTGACGAGCTTTTACTTGCTATGGAGGGATAATAAATGATTTTTGAAAGAATTAAAAAATTATACGCTGAGGGCAAAATTAAAAACTTATCTGTCTATGTAGAAAAGGGTTTGATTACGGCAGAGCAGGCGAAAGAAATCGAAAAATCACACTGAAAGGAAAACAAATGAAAACAATACTTGATATATCAAAACATCAAAGAGGTATCAATTTGAAAAGACTTACAGGTGTGGACGGGGTTATTTATCGCCGGTGTATCGGTTCTTCAAGCCTTGACCCTTGTTTTAACAGCTTTTGCAGTCAAAAAGAGCCTATCGGTCTGTATGTGCGGAGCTACGCAAAGGACGAAACCGAGGCAGTAGGCGAGGCAAACTATATTTGCAATGCCGCCGAAAGCAAAGGCTTGAAAAATATTGCTATTTTCTTTGACTGGGAATATTTCAGCGCAACATACATAAAAAACAAGTTCGGCATTAACGCAACACCGACACTTGTGCAGGATTTGACCGTTGCATTTTGCGAAACGGTTATCAAAAGAGGTTTCAAAACAGGCGTGTACTTTAACAAAGACTACCTCGACCGTTTTTATAAAAAGTCATTTTTTGAAAAACACACCGATTATTTAAAGTGGTACACCCGCCCCGGCTATGCAAGCCCGGACTTTGAATGTGATTTGTGGCAGTACGCAAGCAATGAGGGCGCAGAGTTCGGCTATTCCGGCAGCGTAGATAAAAACATTATGTACACAGATTTTACAGGCACGGCAAACCCGCAGCCAATGAAACCTATTTCCTCACAGTCTATACGCCTGAAAATCGGCTTTGCAAGTTCCGGTGATATACGGGCATTAAAAACTAAAATTGAGGGCTTAGGCATTGCCTGTGTTGTCGCTGACGGATATATAATCACCTCGAAGGTGTCAACGGGCGACCAGTGCTATATTTTGAGCGATTGCAACAAGTTAGGCATACCGTGTGTGGAGTATAGAGAGGAGCAGTCGAAACCCGAACCGGCTCCAACGCCGGAACAGCCGGAAACGCCCAAAGAGGATAACAAGCCCAAAGAGGACGAGGAAAAACCGGCTAAAAAGAAAAGCATTTTTGAATTGATAATTGATTTTATCTTTGCTCTTTTTGAGGGCAAATAAAGCCATTCAGAGGTGTTACATGGACATAAATACAGGAGTTTTAATTGCATTGATAGGGTGCATTGTAGGCCTTGCAGGTTGGCTAAGAAATCATGATAGCGACAACGAAAGAGAGACCAGCAATATGACCACAGTGATAGTAAAACTTGAAAATATCCGGGGGAGCATATCCGACTTAAAGCTGGATTTGAAAAGAACCGCCGAGGATTTACAAAGCATTGACCGCAGATTGACTGTTGTCGAAGAAAGCGTAAAGCAGGCTCATAATCGCATTAACGAAATAAAAGGAGAAAACTAAAAATGAATGAAAAATATTTTGTTTACGGAGCTATCGCAGGTATAGTAATTTTGACCTTGGGCGTTGCATGGTATTACCGACAGGCAATAAAAAACAAGTTGAACGACCCGAAATTTAAAGAATTTATTCACCGAATGATGTTACAAGCCGAAGAATATTTCAACTCCGGCGAGGGGCAGAAAAAATTCGACTGGGTTTTAGAGTGTGCCATGACTTGGTTGCATTTAAGCCCAAAGCAGGCAGATATAGCCAAGGAACTTGTAAAAGTGCTCATACAAAAAATATTTGATGAAAATAAAGTTGAAACAGTGGCCGAGGACGGCACGGTGCACACAACTATTAAATAATTAAGAAAATGCAGGGGCTTTTTATTGCAATATCACAAAAATAGTTATATAATTAAGCAAATGAATGTAAATCCCTTGTGAATTTTAAAAAAGTTATTTAGTAACGTATTACGGCAAAAGTACGGCAAAATGATATTTAAAACACACAAAAACGGCTAAAATAGGCAGTTTATAAAAATGTGTTATAATGCACCAAGTATTACTTGTAAGAAAAAATAAAGAATAATAAAAACAAAAAGCCCCTATTTTGGGGCTTTTTTTGTTTATATTGGTATAACTTAAAAAGTTGAAATTTAAAAAAATACGGCAAATTGGCGGCGGTGGCCACTTTGACTTTGTGCAAGTATACAAAAGTTGACAAATTGAACTAAAACTATTGATTTTTAGTTCAAAATGAAGTAAAATATAAACCGTAAACAAAAGTTTATGAATAAAAAATACCACACAAAAGCGAAAAAAACAATAGATAAAAGGGGCAAAATATGACAAGTGAAAAAATTTTATATTACAGGCTGAAAAGCCGATTAACTCAGCAACAAGTGGCCGACCGGCTGGGCGTTACTAAAATGGCGGTCTCGCAATGGGAGACAGGGGTGCGAACACCGAACCTTATAACAGCGCAAAGGCTGTGCAAGGTCATACACTGCGAACTGGAAGACATAACGGACGACCGCTACAAATAAAGATAAATACTTTAAGGAGGATAAATAAAAATGATAATAACAGCGGAAATTGAAAAAAACAGAGTAACGAAAGTTAAAATTGCAGACAAGACTTTATTGGTACTTACAAGCCACAATGACTTATACGACCTTGAAGTGTACGATTACACATCGGGAACACGAAAAACAATCACCGTCTGCAATGACGAAAAGAATTTCGGTACTATCAATGATTACGCCGGGGAATTTGGCGTTAAATTTGTTGAAAAACCGAATGAAATAGAAGACAGAACGGCAAAATTTAAAATTTGGCACGACAGTTCCGCCCCTGCGTGCCTCCGGTACAGTATTCAGTACATAGACAATAACGGTGTTTACAGCGGTGACGGTTATTTCGCCAAAGACCTTAAAACGGTGCTTGAATGGGCAAAGGAACATTACCCAAACGACTACCGTTTATTAGAAGTTATCGAAGTAAATGACGACTAAGAGGAGGGACACATAATGACAAATTTAAGACAACCACGAATAAATTTAAAAAATGAGGAAATTTTAGACCTTTGGCGTGATTATCAATTTATCAATAGTACGATACTGAGCAATTACACAAGTATATCAAGAACCACAGCGACAAAGGCAATAAAATATGCCCAGGCATGGCGGGAAGATAAGGCACTAATGTCCAAGAGCGAAAAACAAAGATACATTATACTGCCCACCGACATTTTTTTCAAATGTTATGGCATAGATGTCACAAAGGCCATAAAGGTGGCAAACTTAAAAGGGGCAAAACATGAAAAGGCGAATTCTTGAAATCTTAATCATAATAACAGGGCTGTGCATTCTTGCAACCGTGGGCGGTTTGGAGCAAGATATGTTTACAATCGCCGGGGCGATTTGCCGCCTTTTAATCTTTGGCGGATTGATGTATGCAGAATGTAAAATCATCGAGAAAATATGATTTTGTGTGTATCAAAATGATACAAGGTACTTGTATCAAAATGATATAGTGTGTGTATCAAAATGATACAAGGTACTTGTATCAAAATGATACAAGCTATTTATTACATATAACTATATTATATATAATTATATATAATAATATAAAAGATATATAGAAAAGAAAAACGGCGGAGGAAAAAAAGAATGAAAAAAAGTTATTTTTTTACCGTCCAAGATTGGATGGTTCAAGACTTAAAACTGCGAGGGGCTGACCTTTTGGTCTTTGCGGTAATTTACGGTTACACCCAAGGGGCGCAGGGCATATTTAACGGCACTGGACATTATATCGCATATATAACAGGGCTATCACGCCCAAGCGTGGTGCGTTCTTTGGATATGCTGGTCGCAAAACAATATGTTCAAAAAAATATTATCTATAAATCGAACAGAAAGCACTATACCGAGTACACCTTAGGTGACTTTTTTGTTGACGAAGGCAATTTACAGGAAATAGAAAAAAGTACCGTAAAAGAACCTGCAAAGGATAACAACAGCGAAATTATTCAACAAATAATTCAACATTTAAACAATGCCACCGGGCAACACTACAAAGCAGATAACATTAAAACAAAGCAGCTTATAAATACACGATTAAAAGAGGGCTACACCCTGCAAGACTTTTTTACTGTGATTGATAAAAAGACAAGGCGGTGGGCTGATAATGAAAAGATGCGACAGTTTATAAGACCGGAGACATTATTTAGTAATAAGTTTGAAAGTTATTTAAACGAAATAGAGCAACCGAACATGGTTTTAAACCCGGACGACGATATTATGTTGAAAGGTTATGACGAAATAGTTGAGTACAAAAAGGGGGATATATTGTGAGCAACAAACAAAACACTCGGAGTTATGGCGAACTATACAAAAAACTGGCGATTGCATATAAAAGCGGCAAGCTGACCGCACAGCAATATAAAACCATAAAAGGGCAATTAACTGCCGGCGATGTTGGCGGCGCTGTCCGTGGGCTGTACAGAGTAACGGCACGCAAGCCCGACCAAATCAGATAATAACTTATAACTATAAAAGGAGATAATGAAAATGAACAATTTTTGTGCTGTGGGTAGATTGACATCTGCCCCGGAATACAAGAAAACGCCGAACGGAACCAGCTTAGTACGTTTTACTTTGGCGGTAGACAGACAATTTAAAGACAAGGACGGCAACAAAATAACCGACTTTATACCCTGCCAAGCCTGGCGACAAACTGCGGATTATATGCAACAATACATCCACAAAGGCGATATGGTATCAATTACAGGCGAATTCCACAGCGAAAAGTACAACGATAAGCAAACAGGGCAACAGCGCACCCGGTACGGTATAGTGTGTAACACTGTAAGAGGATTGAAAAAAGCCGAGGCACAACAGCAACCTACACAATACCAGCAACGGCCACAGTATCAACAAAATAACAACGGACAGCGCCAAGGATACCCACAATACCAAAATGACGGATTTATCATTGACAGTGACGGCGATTTGCCTTTTTAGTCATAGCCCGAGGGAAAAGGGGCAAAAACAAATTGCAAATAGCTTTTAAACTAATTTATCAAAATAAAGCCCCACAGCGCTGTGGGGCGGATTTGGGGGCTTGTGGACGAAGTGAGGATACAAAAATTTGAAATAGAGGCAAAATTGCCCGGGCTTAATGACATGATAAAGCGGAACAGGGCGAACAAATACCAAGGGGCGCAGGACAAGCAGATGTGGCAAAATGTTTGTTTAACATTTATGAAAGCCCGGCACTTAAAAAAAATAGAAAATACGGCCGCTTTAATTTTTGAGTGGCACGAAAAAACACGCCGCCGAGATAAAGACAATGTGGCACGGGCAAAAAAATATATACTCGACCGGTTACAAGTGGGCGGTTATTTAAAAAACGACAATAACAAATATATAGGCGGATTTCTTGACCGCTTTGTGTATGACGGACAACAAAAAGTTGTTATAACAATTATAGAGAATGACACGGAGGAAGAATGAACAGAAAAATATTAAGAAACCCGGCGCAGGCCTTTTTACAGGGGCGAGAGCTGGGAAAAGCCGAGGGGCGACAAGTAGGTTTTGACCGGGACAGCTATATACAGTTTTTAGCTTTTTACAATGTGAACACCGAATTAAAAATAATGGGCCCGGAAAGATTTCAGAAATTTTACACGGAATTTCAAAAAGAAAAAGCCCGATTATTTAACCGGGAGTTCGGAGCTGACCTTGACAATGTGACTACGGCGGTATATCACGCCACGGAAACAGCGCAGGAGCTGGGCATTGACCTAAGTTTTGAAAAAATGGAAAAGAGAGCGAAGGAGTTTGACAATGCTGATTAACATTATAAATCGGGCGATTTCCCTTGTATGGCGGATAACAAAATTATTTTTATCGCTGATTATGTGCGGGGTTTGCTTTGTGGTTTTTATGTTTATGTTAGTTTGTGTGCTGATTATTCTTTACGGCGATAAAGACCCGACAATATGGAGTAAAGGAGACAGAAAATGACAAATTTTGAGTACATCAAAAATATGCCGGTAGAGGAGTTTGCAAAACAATTTGTTGAAGTTATGGCTATTTCTAACCCCTACATCGCTAATATGAGAGAGGAGAGTATAAAAAATGCTATCCGGTATTTAGAAAGCGAGATGAAACAAAATGATTAAAACTTGCCAGTGGTGCAATAAAGAATTTGACGAACCGCCACACGTAGGCAGACAGAGACAATTTTGTTGCTACCGGTGCAATAGGCGGTATTTTAAAAGTGAGCAGGGAAGACCAGCAGGATATAGCCCTGTAAGGAGAAGAAAACCGAAAACAAAACCAAAGAAACCGCAATTAGATACTGACCTACAAATAATGGCGCTGTGTGGAATCCAGTACGGCAAGTTACAAGTTTTGCGCCGGCAAAATTTAACAGATGCCGAAATTAAAGAAAGATACAGTGCAAAGCGGAAACAAAAAAAGCGGAGGAATTGAAAATGGTTGAAAATCAAATCATCAAAAGAGAAAAGAAAATCGTCTGTGAACTTTACAATGACAATTTTCAGAATTACAAGAGATACAACATACCTAAAGCGCAACTTGTTATTGCGGATATTCCGTACAATATAGGCGTTAATGCTTTTGCTTCAAACCCGATGTGGTATAACGGCGGTGATAACAGCAACGGCGAAAGCAAACTTGCAGGCAAGCAATTTTTCAACACGGACAACAATTTCAAAATTGCCGAGTATATGCACTTTTGCAGTCGCTTATTGAAGCATGAGCCGAAAGAGAGAGGAAAAGCCCCTGCAATGATTGTATTTTGCGCATTTGAGCAAATACAGACAGTCATTGAATACGGAAAAAAATACGGATTTATTAACAATTATCCGCTATTTTTCATCAAGAACTATTCTTCACAAGTGTTAAAGGCTAATATGCGAATTGTCGGCGCAACAGAATTTGCGGTTGTCTTATACCGTGACAAACTTCCGAAATTCAACAATGACGGAAAGATGATTTTTAACTGGTTTAAGTGGGAAAGAGACGGCGGAAAATATCCGAAAATACACCCTACACAGAAACCGATTAACCTTTTGAAACAGTTGATTGAAATATTCACGGACGAGGGCGATGTTGTAATCGACCCGTGCGCAGGGAGCGGTTCAACATTAAGAGCGGCATACGAGTTAAATCGTAATTCCTACGGCTTTGAAATAGATAAGAAATTTTGTAAAGTGGCACAGGAACAGATGTTAAATAACTTTTCTGTTCAACTTGAATTGAAATAAAGAGGTAAATCAAAATGACAACAAGTGAATTGATTGATTTAGCAGATTATTGCGCTCAAACATATTGCGAAGTATGTAAACAGTACAAGGTTAATTGTTGGGGTACTTTTGATTTGATTGAAAAATTGAGAAATAGACTTGAAAAAGCATACATAGCACTTAAAGAACAGGGCTATTGTAGTACCTGTAAATATAGCAACATCTGTTCGGGTGAAGGCGATGCCGACACAGGTTGTAACGGTAGCAATAAGTGGGAATGGGCAGGCGACGAGGAATGATTGCTACGACATTCAGACAATATAAAATAATCAGAGAAACCGTTAATTTGCACGGCGACAAACAATATATGGTAGCAGTTGAAGAAATGGCGGAACTCATGCAAGCGATAAGTAAATACCTGAGAATATATAACAGCGGTTGTGATGATGTGTCGCAGATACAAAAAGAGGCAATAAATAATATCACCGCCGAAATGGCCGATGTATATGTGATGTTGGAGCAGTTACAGCTGATGCTCAACATTAAAAACGGAGATATTCACGCAGTTATTAACAGAAAGCTAAATCGCCAGTTTGAAAGAAATAGGCAAGCAAGGTTAAGGAGGTAAAAAATGACAGTTACCATTTTAAGTTTATTTGACGGAATGGCGTGCGGTTACATTGCTTTTAAAGAGTTAGGCATACCGATAGGCAAATACGATGCATTCGAAATTGACAAATATGCAGTCCAAACATCAAGTCATAATTTCCCTGACATTGTGCATAAGGGCAACGTATTTAATGCAGATTTCTCGCAGTATAAAAACATAGACTGGCTTATAGGAGGGTCGCCGTGTACTTATTGGAGTATCGCTCAAAAATCAAGCACTCGTGAAACAGAGGCAAGCGGTATAGGTTGGGAGTTATTTTCACAATATGTCAGGGCTTTAAAACAGGCAAGCCCTAAATACTTTATTTACGAAAACAACAAGAGTATGTCTAAGCAGATTAAAGAGAGTATTTCGGCGACATTCGGGTTTGACCCGATTTGCATAAATAGTGCGTTAGTTTCGGCACAAAACAGACAACGCCTTTATTGGGTGGGCATCAGGCAGACCGATGGAACATATAAAAAGGCGGGTATTGAACAGCCCGAAGATAGAAAAATATTTTTAAAAGATATTTTAGACGGCATGACCGACAGAGAAAAAGGCAGGTGCATAATCAGCACAACGGTGAGAGAATGTTTTTATAAATCCCAAGGAAATATGGCACTTGAACCGGTTGCACCTGTATGCGCCGCCGAAAGAGGTCGATATACAACAGGTGGAGAAATTAAACAAAATTATGAGGTTAGAATTGACGGAAAAACAAATACTTTGACAACCGTTCAAAAAGATAATAATGTGTGCGAGCCTGTAAGAGTAGGGTCATATCCTCGACCAAACGGCGAATTGTCAACATCACAAGCGTTTAGAATATATGGCGTTAGTGGCAAATCAACAACTCTTACGGCGAATGGCGGCGGTTCTGGTGCCAAAACAGGCTTATACGCAATCCCTGTGGAATATAAAGGCGAAGAACCGACAAAGGCAATAAGTGATACCACAGGACAAACTTATCCCGTATATAAGGTTACAAACGGGGAAATTATCATAAAAGACAGAAAATATCCAATTAAATTAAAAGACGGATATTATATAATCCGAAAATTAACAGTCAACGAGTGTAAGAGATTGCAGACAGTGCCCGAATGGTACGAGTTCCCGGTCAGTGATACGCAGGCTTATAAAATGCTTGGGAATGGGTGGACGGTTGAAGTTATAAAACATTTAATCAAAACTGTGCAAAAGGAGGCTTAAAAGTGATTAAAATTATAATAATCGTTGGAGCGGTTGCGCTGTCTATCTTAATGGCTTATGAGTTCGGCTACACTGACGGTTGGGAGCGGAGGGAAAAATGGAAATAGAACACAAAGAGTGGCAGGACAAAGATGTTAAAAATTTTTTAAGAAGATACATCACAAAAAAAGAAAGTTTATTTTACTTGCGTGGTAAATTATACAACACTGCCGAACGGCTTAACAGTTTACAAAACATTACGGACGATTTTAAGCCGATAGATACTCAGCGGCGTATGGCAAAACTTATTGATGATAAAATCGAACTTGAAAAAAAAATCGAATTATGCGAAAATCAAATAAACTATTTGAAATATGATATTTTAAACTATATAAATTATTTAACCGACATCAACAGCGCCGAAGTATTAAAGTTAAAATATATTGAAAGTCTGACAACAAAAGAAATAGCCCGGCAATTAAATTATAGTGAACAGTGGGTTTTTAAAAAGCAAAAAGACGGAATTGCCGAATTAAAAGAAATTTTATCGAGTATGTAAAAAATTATAGTTGAATATAGTTTAATTATAGTTTCAAAAATGGTATCATAAATTTATAAAAGAGTGCTAAAAGGCAAGTGTAAAATAAGTACTTTGTATTTTCAATTTCGATACATTTTTTCCTCCTTAAAGATATAATAAAATTTTTCTTTATAGG
>ERZ824600.1959-NODE-1959-length-23342-cov-6.173917_pt1 | contig 23342 bp, 29 predicted proteins | sample MGYA00519933_ERZ824600 | MGnify/ENA primary metagenome ERZ824600 (study PRJEB31778, sample SAMEA3449178) | human gut metagenome | biome: human gut; feature: human-associated habitat; material: faeces | place: United Kingdom | collected 2010/2012 ... | reverse complement strand
GTACTTACTTCCATGTTTCTCTATTTGTGTATGTGTTATCCTGCTTATCATAACGCACTTTAACGCATTTCGTATAGTGTTAATCTACGATAAAATATATGCATTAAGTGAGGTGATATAGATGGTGAAAAAATTATTGGGAGATGCAGTCATGGAATAACGTCTCCGCCGCAATCTTTCGCAAAACAGCCTTGCGGAACAGGCAAAGATTTCTTTACGGACTGTCTCTGATATTGAAAACTATATTGGCAATCCACAGTTGGAAACACTTTATGCCTTGGCAACTTACTTACATATTTCCATAGATGCTATATTTTCTAACCAGAAAACGAACCCGGATTCTACCATGCAGCAAATCATGGCAGAACTAAATTCCTGCCCGGAGGAGCAGAAACAGCTTGCCCTTTCTACACTGCGTGGACTTCTGGATGGATTCAAGAACCTAAGTTAAGGCTCTCCCGTATCCTTCATCATCTACACATTATACAAAGACAATCTGTGAGTAATCTGTGAATAGTCTGTGAGTTTTCTGTCTATTCCCATTCTGATACAAAGAACAGGAGAGTACACTGCCATAAGCATGTGTATCCCTCCTGCTTTTTTATGCCCTGCGAAATGCACTGATAGCATCCACTACATTCTGTCTCATAGTCTGATCCATCCGCAACGGTTCTTCTTCCATCAAATCAACTTCTGTGGGCATTTCTCTATTTATCTTAGAAACGTCCTGCCCTTCCAATACCTTTCTTACTTCTTCCCGGATGATTTGCTGCATCATTGGCCGGAGCATATCCGGTTCCATGCTTATACTGCCATTACCTGTCTCATCCGTTCTTCCCGTATATGCCAGAATTGCCGCAACGATCAGTTTTGCTTTTTTCTCTGTCGTATTCAGAAGTTCTGTCACATACACGTGATCTGGATCCGACTTATCAAAACCAATAGTGAATACAAACGGATTTTTCTTTCCCATAAAATCACACTCCAGCCTGTGTCATGCGATACAAAAGATCATATCCATCGGCATTTGCTTTCATATCCCGGATAAAGGTATGTTTTCCCAACCGGTCTGCCTGCTCCAGAAATCGTTCCAGAAGCACTGCTCCGCCGCCGATAAACACCGTATAAGTAGATTTTGTATCAATGCCCCGCTCTCGGATGCTGTTCAGAAGATCGGTAACAAAATTCTGAACCATGGTTTCTACTGCCTGTACAACAGCTTCCTCATAATACTGCGTTTTTCCCTTGATGATACTGTCGATATCTGCCATAACGGACTCCTTTCGGTGCAGTTGCGAATCGGGCTGTGTGCCGTTCGGCATTATCGGGGGATGCGGAAGTACACGGGCATGCCGTTCTCGAATTCGGGCATGCTTTCGCCGCGGATCATGGGCAGGATATAGCGGACGCCCTCGGGCGTGATCTGATTGCCCGCCTCATTGATAAAGGAATCGGGCACGGTGCGTACCTGATTTGCGATCTTGTCGATATCCTCATAATCGGGAACCACGGAATAGGGGGTATCGCTGACACGGCGGAGGGTCATCATTTTTCCGGAGACCCCGTCGGCGGCGGCTTCGACTGCCGCGCGACCCACGGCGACCGATTCCTCAAGGTCGGTTTTGGAGGCGATATGTGCGGCACAGCGCTGGAGGATATTCAGCTCCACCGAACGAACCTTACAGCCGATCTCTTCCTTGACGGCGATCTCGAGCGCCTTTCCCGTACCGGAAAGATACTTATGCCCGAACACGTCGGCGGCACCGGACTGTGCGGATTCGCCCACGTAGCGTCCGTCCTCACAGCGCAGACCCTCGGAGACAGCGACCATGACGTTGGGATGACGTTCGAGCGCGGCTCGAACATCGCGGAAAAAGGCTTCAAACGAGAAGGTGCGCTCGGGCAGGTAGATCAGGTCGGGCGCGTCCCCGCCGTCAGCGCCGGGAAGTGCGGCGGCGGCAGTGAGCCAGCCGGCATCGCGTCCCATGATCTCCACAATGGTGACGGCGGGTACGGTATATACGGCACAGTCCCGAAGCATTTCGCGCACCGAGGCGGCGATATACTTTGCGGCGGAACCGTAGCCGGGCGTATGGTCGGTTCCCGTCACGTCGTTATCGATGGTCTTGGGCACGCCTATCACGCAGATGTCGTAGCCGCATTTGCGGGCGTAGGCGGACACCTTTGCAACCGTGTCCATGGAATCGTTGCCGCCGATATAGAAGAAGTAACGGATGTTATACTTCTCAAAAAAAGCGAACAGGGTGCGATAGGTGTCCTCGTCCTCCCCGTCGCGCGGGAGCTTGAGGCGGCACGAGCCGAGCGCGGCGGCAGGCGTGTGTTCCAAGCAGACAAGATCCTTTTCCGAAGCGAAGATTTCGTCTAAGTTACATACACGGTCATGGAGCATTCCCTCCACGCCGTTGAATGCGCCGTAAAGCGTGCCGATGGCTTCGCACGAGAGCGCGCCGCGGATGACACCGGAAAGGGTTGCGTTGATGGCGGTGGTCGGACCGCCGGACTGACCGACAATGGCATTTCCGATAAGCATAGTGAAAGAATCCTTTCTAATAATCTTCCTTATTATATAACGTAATACGGTGGTGAAAACGCGGCGAACGGAGGGTGCGCCGCATCGCGGGCGGTTATTGCAGGCGACGGAAGGTGATGAGGGACGCCAGCACCAAGGCAAGCCCTGCGAGCACCAGTCCTACCGACAGATACGGCGAAAGGGCAGGCGAAGCGCCGAGGCGGTAGCCCGAGAGATCGCCAGGGTCGGAGAAAATGGGGTTATAAGTGGTTTCATCCGGCTCGTCGGTCACGTTTGCGGGGTTGCGCGTGTGCATCATGACGGGGTCGGACACGGTGTCCTCATAATAGGTGCTCCCCGTGACGCGCACGAACACGTAATAGTCGGTCTCTCCCGCCAGATCGGTGAAGGCGGGATCGGTCTGCCATTTCAGCACGCCGTCGGCGCTGTCTGTCAGGCTGACACCGTATTCCACCGTACCGTCGCCCTCAAAGAGCCGTCCTGTCACGGTAAAGCCCGTTTCCTCCATATCGGAAACGCCCGTTAAGATCACACTGCGGGGGTATCGCTCCGCCCAGAAATAGACCACGGTCACGGTGAAATCGGACGCCTCCATGGTGCCGCTTACGGTGCGCTCGGTGGGGATGCGCATGTCCAAAAGGGGCGAATCCACCGAATATTCCGTGCCGTAGGCACAGGTGAGCATTGCCGACGGTGCGGCGGATGTGCCGTCCTCGTAGATGTATCGGACGGTGACGGTATAATCGTTGGGATCCCACACGGCGTACAGGGTCGCTTCGCGCTCCTCGCTCCACATCGAGGACGGCTGATACGTCGGCTCGGCGGCATCGGGGGTCAGCGCCCAGCCGAGGAAGCTGTAGCCCTCGCGGTCGGGAATTTTGTCGGTGAGGGTCAGTGCCTCACCCTCCTGCTTGATCTGATCGGAGGGCGCGTTCCCGCCGCCGTTGGCGTCATACGCGATCAGGTAACAGCCCTTGCCCCACACGGCAAACAGGACGGTTTCTCCGTTTACGGTCAGCTCGTCCCCCGGCGAATACTCGGGGATCTCGGCATCGGGATCGGTTGACCACCCCAAAAAGACATAGTTCTCGCGCGTCGGCTTCTCGGCGGGGATGAGGAAGGGAACGTCCTTCACCTTCCACGCAGAGGCGGGCGCATTGCTTCCCCCGTTTGCGCGGAATACCACAAGATAGGAGTAGGGCTTCCACACGGCGTACAGGGTTGTGTTGCCCTCGGCTGTGTAGGTGTCGCCCGCGCGGTATTTTGCGGCTTGCGCGTCAGGCTCGGTCGCCCAGCCCAAGAACAGAAAGTCGGGCTTGGAAAGAAGCACCTGGGGCAGGATAATCCGGGTTCCGTAGGTCTTTTGCGTGTCCTGCGGCGCGCCGCTTCCGCCGTTCGCGTCGAAGCGGACGGTATAGGTCTGCACTGTCCACACGGCGTACAGGGTGAGGTTTTCGTCCGCGCGGTAAACCGCGCCGGGCGCAAATTCCACCGCGCCGTCCTTCGTTGCGGACCAGCCCGCAAAATCGTAGCCGGTGCGGGTGGGCTGGCGGGCGGACAGCTTCACCGATTCGCCGAACGGCTTTCGCTGTGCCGCCGGTGCGCCCTTGCCGCCGTTGGCATCGTAGAAAATGGTGGAGCCGACCTTCTGCCACACGGCGTACAGCACCACCGAGGTCGCAGTCTGATTGACGTATGCGCCGCCCGGTGCATATGCGGCATCGGCGGCGGTGGCGGAAAGCGACCATCCGAGAAATTCATAGTTGAATCTGTACGGAACTGTCGAGGAAAGTGTCAGCGTCACCCCGTGAACCTTTGTTTGTGATGCCGGAGCATTGGACCCGCCGTTGGCATTGTAACTGACCGTATAGGTCTGCGCTATAGTTTGGGTGTATCCGCAAAGGCTGCAGGTTGTTACAACCTGCCCGTTCGATGTTGAGCTTGTAAAGGTGTGATTCTCATAGCTTACCGATCCAATGGTCGAATTACAGTCAGCACAATAAGAATAACGCTTATGCTGACTTGCGGAATACTGCTCGTAACGGTTGGAAGTATTATGACTTGCGTATTCTGTGGTGGTATAGTCGCCGTGAATACAGGTTTTGTACCTACTATGCTGACTGCCACTGTAAAATACCCAATCGCCATAAGTGTACGGACCGTGCGTGGTGCCGGAGGAAATTGTGGCACCGCAGTTTTTACAAACGGTTTTCCACTCACAGCCGGTTGTCCATTTCTTCTCGGTGGAGGTGTGGGCACATTCCCAAAGAGCATACAGCGTCACGCTCGCATTTGTGGTGTATTTCCCGCCCGGCTGATACTGCGCGCCGGGCAGGAATTTGTTTGTCGCCCAGCCCTTGAAGGTATAACCCGTGCGGCGGGGTGACAGAGGAGACAGCGTCAGGGTGACATTTTCTGTTTTGGTCTGACTGCCCGGCGCACCGCTGCCGCCGTTTGCGTCATACGACACCGTATAGGTTGCGGGTGCGTTTTTCTTCCATACGGCGTAAAAGGTACGATCGGCATTTGCATAATACCAATCTCCCGGCTGATACGATGCGCTTGACGCAGATGGCGAGGTGCTCCATCCGAGGAAGGTATAACCGCTTCTTGTCGGCTCAATAGAAGGAATGAGGAGTTTGATTCCGTGATACTTTGTCTGTGAACCGGGAGCGCCCGACCCGCCGTTGGCATGATAGCTGATTGTATAAGTCTTGGCTGACCAGACTGCATACAGTGTCGTGTTTGCATTCGTATAGAATGTTGATCCCGGCTGATATGCTGCATAGGAAGCGGAAGAACTCGTTCCCCAGCCCTTGAAGGTGTATCCCGTTCGATAGGGTTTATCTGACGGAAGCGTGGCATTGGTAAAGTGCTTCTTGGTGATACTCGACGGCGCACCCGAACCGCCATTCGCATTGAATGAGATGGTATAAGTGCTTTCGTAGTAATACACCGTTGCGGAGCTGCTTTCCGATGAGAAAGTTCCCGAAACCGATGATTTAGACGGCGTATATCCGCTGATCGTCGGAGAGTAGATGGTGTAGCCTGAACCGCGCTTTCCGTAAGCGGTTTTGTCCACTGTCGCTGTTCTGCGCGATGCGCCGTACACATAATGGATGACCATTTTGCAGGCTTTTTCGTAATATACGGTATAGCTTCCCGTTCCGTGACGGACATAGTTGGATGCGGGAAAGCGCCAAGAGATCATCTTTCCTGTTACTACAGAATCATTTGAATCTGATAAAACATAGCCATCATAGGACGGTGAGGTTACGCGAAGAGCTTCTCGGACAGTAGCTTCGGCATCTACCTGTCCAGAGTTCGTTCCTAACGTTTTTCCGTCTTTGGTTTTATAGGTTATCGTGTAGTTCATCGGGTAACTGTACGCCGACACCGGAAGTGAGATCACTCCGACAAGCGTCATGACCACAAGGAGCAGCGACAGAATTCTGATTGCGTTTTTCTTCATTCGGTATCCTCCTTAACGCCAGGAATGACCGCGACATCGCCGTCAATGCCGGGCTTATCGTCACGGCTCTCATCGATGGGCTGTTCCACATCAATGTGGATGTCGCCCGTGCCGGGCTTTCCGTCATCCGGTTTGTCTGTTTCTGTTCCGCTACCAGAATCAATCGGTGGGATCACGGGATCGGGAATATCCGGCTTTTCCGTGGAAGTGGTGATAGCAGTCGAAGGTTCCACGGGTTCCTCCGGCTGTCTGCCGTTTTTCACGGCAAAAATAATAACCGTCGCAATGATTGCCAGCGTGACAAGTGCGACGATCACCATCGTAATCGTAGTTGTTTTCTTACTCATACAAGCTCCTTTACTTGAATTTGTAATAACTCGAGACCGTTATCGGCACTTCGAGGCTTTTGTAGGTGTTGCCGTTCCACCGAATCGGGAAGATGGCGGTATAACGGAGCGTCAAACCAAAACCGTCCCCGCGCAGAACGGTGACGGTCGGTCTTGTCATGGTGCAGTTGCCGTTGTCATAGCGATAAACCGTCGCATCCGATGTCGGAAATCCCATTTTCGGATACACTCCGCTCTTGAATTCGGCATAGTTGATGTGCGATTCATAAGGTTCGCCCTGCTTGATGGCATCGAACGCCTTTGTTGCGTACTCCGCAAGATAACTGTCGAGCTTTTGCTGAATCTCCCGTTTCTGAATCTGAACCTGGTTCATAAGTCCCATATAAAGCACAATAACGGACAAAAGAGCCGAAACAAAAAGGACGATGATGCAAACATAAATGTAAGCAATCCCGTCCCTGTTACGAAGTATTTTCATAGCCGCCTCACTTCCAGTAGACCTGCGACAGTCCGCTCGACGACGCCTTGACGCTGATGGGATGTGAGACTTCTTCGAACCCGAGAATTCGCAGGTGATAGGTCAGCGTACAGACGATTCGGTCGCCAAGTTGAACCTTTCCTGTGGAATCCAGTGTTTCGCTTCCGTCAAAGGAATAGGAAAAGTCGACCCCGATTTTTTCTTTCAGCTCTCGGGCGTATTCGTCAACGGATACCGTTCCTTTCATCGCCGCATAATCGGTCAGCTGATCCGCCGCTGTCTTGATATTCTGATTCAGTGCCACAAGAGAGACAACATTGACGGCAAAGACAAGAACTGATGCGACGATCAGTATCGTAACCGCCACATCGACATAACCTTCGCCAAACCTGCTTTTGAAGAATTGTTTCAGTTTTTTCATCCGAACAGCCCTCCCAGCGATGACAGAAGCACCTCGCCGATGACTGCCACATACACAAGCATAAAGCAAATGAGCAGTACCATGGAAAGTTTCCGCACCTTCTTCGGTGCTTTGGAGGCTTCCGTTTTGAGATTCTGCCTTTGATAGTCCGAAAACTTCAGCACGAGCGAACCCCAATACACGCTCGTTTCATCGCCTCGGATCACCCCGATCAGACCTCTCGTCACATCGCTCATCATGGTCGAGCCGACGCGAGCTTCCAATCTTGTCAGTGCCACCTCGTAGTTACCCGAACGCATATCCGCAACGGTGATTTCCAGTTCTCGCTTCAGTTCCGCTCCTGCCGTTTCTTTGTAGGCATCCAGAATGGCAAGAACATCCCGGCTATGCACCAGTGTCTTCTCGATATTCGCAACCAGTCTCGGCAGTTCGTATTCGATCTTTTTTCTGCGCTCCCGGATTGCTTTGCCGACCTTGCGAATCTCAAAATAGTAGAGGAAGGCGGCAATGCCGAGAACCAGAAGTGCAAGGGGCCTTGAGAAAAACAGAAGCGGAACGGCAAACAAAGCAACAAATCCCGCCTTGACGATGGCATTTGCCGTGTACATTTCGGGTGTCATGTTGATGTCCGCCGTTTTGAGATCGGCTTCAAGCTGAAGTCGTTTGTACTCATTTAGGCGGAGTTTTCCCGACAGCCAATTTGCCACTTCACGAAGCCAAAGTTCGAGCGGATTGGTTTTTCTGTTCTGCCGTTTGCCGAGATTGTGCGTAGCCTTTGCCACGGCATAGGTCGGGACGCGGAATGCGTCAGACAAGATCAGCGCAAGACCGACTGCCGCAAGCAGTGCCGTTATAATCACGATCCACATATCCCGCACCTCACTTTCTGTATTCGATCGGCTTTGTGTATCGGAACATCAGCAAAGCCGTGACAAGGATGGCGCAGGCACAGACCGCCATGACCGCTTTCCCGAGGGTGGTATACATCAGGGCGTTGTACCAGTCCCGGTTGAGGACATACAGCAACGGGATATTCGCCACCACCATCCCCGCCATCATGAAGTATTCGGTTCTTGCCGCAAACAAAAGCCCCTTGATTTCGTTGTTTGCAAGTCTGATATCCGTCAGCTTTGCCACGACAGGCATCAGTGTGTCCTTGAGCGTTCTGTCGTCCTGACAGGCGATCAGCGTATCACACCATTCCTTGAAGACGGTATTTTTCACTTTTTCACGGAGGTGTTTGATGGACTGTTTGACATTGGCGGAGATCATCGCATTTTCGGCAACAAAGCCTGCAAAGATATCCCGCACGGGTGGCTTGAGATACTGCACATTCTCCCTGACCGCCGTTACAATATCGTCCGAACGGACATAGGAGGTCGTGATAATCGAGAGTGCCGTTTCCAGTTCGTCCGACACATGATTGTCGTAATAGTTGACGGTTCTTTTGGCAAATGCAAATGGGATGAGAGCGAAGGCAACGGCGAAAACGGGGATTAGGAGCAGGTTATCGATGGCAACCGCCACCACGCATCCCACGATCATCAGTCCGAGCGATGCGGCACAGGCGATTGTAAATCGGTTTCCTTTTCCGGTCGATTCCAAAGCGTCCCGAATGCGATTCAGCGATGCGGTCAGTTTTCGTGTTTTCTTTTTGCCGTTTGCGGTCAGAACCTTGTCCCGCAAGGTCTGCTCCGGTGCGGCAAAGCGCATCAGATCTTCGGAGATTCTCTCGGGAGTCAGCCCGAGCAGAAGGATCGCTCCGACTGTAATCAAGAGAAAACATAAGAGATAAATAACGGTCATTTCTCACACTCCTTTCCGAGGAAACGGTTCAGCACCTCTCTCGGCACACCGCCTCTCGTAAGCAGAGTCCGGAGGTGTGCGGAAGGCAGATTGACTTTTTCAAACCCGCCTTTGATACTGAATTTCCCGTCTTTGTATTCGTTTTCCGTGATGTTGTAACGATAAAGGCATCGGTATTCCGGTCTGCCTTCGGGTGACACGGCACATTCCGAGATGTCCATGATCTTTCTCGTATTGTCTTCGCACTTGTGTGCAAAGACGACAAGGGGAAACGCCTGTCTTGCCTGCGAGAGGCTGACCTCCATGCCGAGCTGAAACCGTCTCTGACAAAGGAGCGAGATCCTTCCGTGCGCCGATTCCGCAGGTCCGGAATGCACAGTCGTCACAACCGTGTGTCCCGTCAGGGATGCTTCCACGGCGGAATTTGCTTCGGCATCGCGAATCTCTCCGACGACAACAATATCAGGATCGAAACGGAGTGCCGCCACCACAAGGTTTTCCTGTGAAATGTCATAGGCTTCATTCTCGCTTGGGCGGGAGAGCGTATGCACCACATTGTTCTGTACCTCGCCAAAGCGGTTTCGCTTGACAAGGAACAGCTCTCTTGCTCCGCTTTCGATGGTGTAGATACGCTTGTCATCGGGAATGCTTCCGAGCAGTGCATTGAGAAGCGTTGTTTTGCCCGAAGAGGTTCGACCGGCAACCACAAGACTGACGCCGTATCGGATGCACATTTCGAGGAATGCAACCATTTCTTCGTTTGCCATTCCGCTGTCGATGATGTGGCTTCGGTTGACTCTTTGCGGATGCAGAAGACGGATGGAAACGGAAATACCGCAATCGTCATCCACAACGGGACTTTTGATTGCGGTAATACGGGTATTGTTCGGCAGGTGTCCCTGGGCGATCGGTGTGGCATTGTCGATAATCATGCCACTGTGATGAAGCAGGCGCTTGACAATATCCACGGCATGACCGGGCGTGTGGAAATGTTCTTCGAGCTTTTCCAGATGCCCGTCCGACCATGTGATGACGATATCATCCCAGGAGTTGACATTGATCTCGTCGATGTCGGGAGAGCCGAGATACGGAGTCAAGACCGAGTATTCCACCATTTCGGAGTAGAGGCGGTTGACCAGCTTCTCGTCCGTAAGCCCATCAACGAGAAAGCCTTCGTCCAGAATATACTTTTCGATATACGATTTCAACTGATCGTGTTTACTCTCATCAGTCAGGGCGGAGGCATAGTATTTGGAGATATACTGCTGTGTCTTTGCAAGAACACTCCAAAGGTCACTGTGCTTCATATTCCACCACCTTTCCGGCGATCTCCTTCATGCGGGAATCAAAGCGTTTGTCCTTTGCCGGTGCGTAAAGGCTTCCTTTCTGCAGTTGTTCTTTTATGAGCTGACTGTACGGGACGGTAAACGCAACATCCTTCAGATGGCTTCGTGCTTCCTCAACCGGCATATATGCATCGGCATTCGGTGTGTTCAGCCCGATGATGTGTTCCTCCATACGGTACTTTGCGTCTTCATACACGCCTTTCTGCGAGAGGAAGAAACTGATGGCGGAAAGGTCGGGAGACGCAAGGCGGATGATCTGATCTGCCTGTTCGACCGCAACCGAAGAGAGCACATTGTTTTCAAGATTTGATGTGCAATCCACGATCACATAATCGGCAAGCATTCCGAGCGCTCTATAGAGTTCTTCGGCTTTGGCTTTTCCATAGCGGGGATAGGTAAATTTGTTTTCGCCCGCACGAAAACCGAGAAAGCCGAAGTTCTGCCGTTCCTTGATTGTAACGAGGTTTTTGATGACATCATCGGTATCGATCTCGGTCTTGGAAAGCGGAATCCCGACAGAGCCGAGGTTTTCGCTTTTTTCGTTCGGGAAGATCACGGGGAGCGTCGGCGTTTCAAGGTCGGTGTACAGCACAATGACCGTAGCCTGATAGTTATCGTAAATGGCTGTTGCAAGTTTGGTTGCAAAAGTCGTTTTGCCGGAATGAGGAGATCCCCATACCGCAATGATCTTTGCTTTTTCATGACGCATATCAGTCACCCGCCTTGTCAAGATACGCCGCCTGCGCATCAAGATATTTCTGAGCTGTCGACGCATCACCCCTGAATTCCAGAACGAAGTGAATATTGCCGGTCCGCTCGTAAAGGGCAAGCAGTTCCGCCTGTGCGTCATTTACAAGCAGTGTCACGGTAACAGGCTGTGCGCTGTCGGCAACTTCTGCCTTGTCAATGCCCTGCGAGGTAGTGGAGGTGATGACCTTCACATACCGGAGTTCGGGCGGTGTAAAGCATCGGTTTTCGGTGGAATCGTAAATGACCGCAGACACGATGTCGCCGGTTTCGAGTTTGCCCGAAAGCCCCATGGCGAAACTGCCGATGGTGACCGATATGGCTTTTTTGCCTTCCTTCAGGGATTCCAGCAGATTGCCGGCGGATTCGGTCTTGTCGGTCAGCTTGACGGGCGAAATATAGTCGCCCGGAAACAGATCGCAGGCGGCATGTTTGCCGATGACATCATCCTTGTTTTTGAGCAGTCCGTCCGTGAGATTGTAGCTTCCGACCTCTGCGATCTCGATATCCGCATCGGTGATCGGACTGCCTTTTTCAACCGTTCTGACAACTCTGACAACTGCGGTTTTACCGTCTCTCAGTTTGTTGACCACCGGCGCAATCCCGAAGCAGATGGCAAGTGCCGCAACAATGCAGATGATGCCGATGACGGTTCGGTTACCAAGGGCATGAGAGCCGATGGATTTTTTATTCTTTCTCATAATCCTGTCCTTTCTGTGTTTTTGATCAGATCAGAAATGCCACAAATGTTGCGCCCGCCAGAAACGGAATCAGCGCAAAGGGGACTTTACGGCATCTGACTTTCACTTTGTTATAGATACTCATAAAAATGACCGCAGCAAGCAGACCGACAAGATATGCTCCGATGCCGCGGGAGAATCCGAGGATCATCGCACTGCAGACGGAGAGCTTCATATCGGCACCGCCGAGCGTTCGGTGTGGCGGAAGAACGGCAAGTGCCAGCTGCGGGATCAGTATCACAAACACCCCAAGCACCATGGAGCCGACACCGATGGTCGGAATACGCATAATGGCAATCGGGAGCAGACACAGCCAAACCCAATCCGGCACCTCATGGTATGTCAGATCCGACCACGAGGCGAACAGAAGGATAAAGAACAGGTACAGCCCTGCAAGGATTGTGACTGTCATGCCGTAACGCAGAAAGAGCGCAAGCGCGGCGAGACCTGACAGGACAAGATTTACGGCAAGGTTTGATCGATAGTGCCTCCCTTGAAGCACCTGTGTGAACTTCCATCCGAGAAACAGTGCACTTCCGATAAACAGAAGCGCCGCAAGGACTTGAAGCGTCACTTTGAGCGGAATATTTTCCGCAAGCGTCACCCATGGCATAACCGGAAGTACCGGCGTTACGGGTATTGGTTGTATCATCATTTGATTATCGTTACTCCTTTCATAGCTTGCGTAATGATTTGGGCAAAGAAAAAGCAAAGACACCGCTTTTTCAGCGATGCCTTTGCTATGTGTGCGCTATTCAATTTCAGGAGGATGGTCAATTTCTTTGAAGACCTCGCTTTATACTTTTTTCCCCCATAAATACTTTTGTCTGAGATAATCTGCGTGTTCGGGCGTAATTGCTCCGTCACTAATCTCGGCATCATTGATGCTTCCGTACAGTTCTCCCCAAAGGCAATCCATCAGTGTCGATCCGTTCTTCAGTGCCTCTTTATATGCGTCAAGATCCTTTTGCAGATAACCAGGCAAGCCGTATTCATAGCTTTGCTCCATTCTGCTCTCGGCGGTCTGCTCCGTCATTGCCGATTCCAGTAAAGTTTCCATCGGCACGGAAAGCACCTTTGCCAGCTTGTATAAGGTTTCTCCCGAACATTTCTCGATGCGTGTTTTACCGCTGCATATATCGTTCAGCGTTGCGTGCGGAACGCCACTGAGTTTGGCGAGTCTGTATTTTGTCATACCGTTTTCGGTAAGAATTTCGTTGATACTCATCTTCATCACCCATATATATTATATCGGCATACCGACACAATGTCAATAGGTTTCCCGAAAAAGCAACAGATTATTCACTCAGTTTGATGCATTTATGCCCTCCGACGGAAAAACCGTCGGAGGGAGATGGGGTTCCGATTAAGTACCTGAGTAGTTGAACATATTTCCGATCTTGGTCGTGAGGTTCGGGATAATGGTCGTGTTGAAGAGTGCGTAGAGTCCTGCGAGAATGACTCCGCCGACCACAACGCCGATGATGATTTTCACACCGGTGTCGATGTAGCCTTCGCCCGTCTTGGAGGTAAGGGCGGTCTTGGCGGAGATGGCGATGGAGTTTACCTTGTTACGAATGGAATTGAAGAACTTTTTCATGTGATATGACCTTTTTAACCTTTCTGTATTTGAGTTGTTGGTGATTTGAAATCAGGCGCCGTAGTTGAACATCTCGGAGATCTTGGTGCCGAGAGTCGGGATTATGGTCGTGTTGAAGAGCGCATAAAGTCCTGCAAGAATGACTCCGCCGACAACCACACCGATGATGATCTTGACACCGGTGTCGATGTAGCCTTCGCCTGCCTTGGAGGCAAGGGCGGTCTTGGCGGAAGTGCGGATGGAGTTTACCTTGTTACGGATGGAGTGAATGAGTTTTTTCATGTTTTGTGTTACCTTTCTTTTTTTGAGATTTGATTTTTGTTTGGATTACATTTTCTGCACGGGTGCTTCTTCTGACGGAGTGGGGGCAGATTCCACTGCGGCAGATTGGTGCTGCTTCAGGGCATTGTCGTATTCTTGGGAGATCAGTCCGACAAGAGCTGCTCTTGAGCCTGCGGTGATGGGGTGAAAGAGGTCATCATAGACCGTTTTTCCTTCGGCATCTTTATGCGCGGATTGCGGCATGGTGATGAAGGTTTTATTGTCCTTCTCCCAAACCTTAAAGCCGTGAACTGCGAATTCGCCGAGGGTGATACTCGCAATCGCTTTGAGTTTTTGCGAGTCATCGGTGAAAAGCCTGCCCATGCGGACTTTGATCGCATAAGGGTTCTCCTGCTTGCGATCCACGCCGCTTTCCTGGTCAAGCCGTTCAGCGTCGGATGCCATCTTTGCCCCGCCTTTCTTTCCTGTTGCCATTGGGGTTCCTCCTTTCGTTGAGTTTGAATCTATAAAAAACGGGAGATGCGTTTTTGGCACATCTCCCGTCTTTTATTGTGGTTACAGACCGTAGAAGTCGAAGCGGAGGGCTTTCTCAACTTCTTCCGGACTGATGTCCTCCGGCTCGGCAAACTGTTCGCCGTATTCCCGGATCTGACTGTCGGTCAGGTCACAAAAACCTCCGCATCCGTCGTCACCGACAAGGAACAGCGGTCCGGCGATGACATCGCCGTACAGTCTGCGGTTGCCCTCCATGCCGTTATATTTGGATTCTTCGTTGCAAACGACAACTGCATTGTCATCAAAGGGAGAGATTACTTCCATGAGAGCGTCCTCACCGTGATCGCTGACTGCTCTTTGCCAACAGTCGAGCCTGTCGATGACGCGCGTTTCGATTGGTTTTTGGTGCGGTTGAATCATCAGCACACGAACACCTTTCATCGGTTCCGCCCGGGATGCGTCAAAGTCTACCTTCTTCCAGCCGATACTATCGCAGAAGTAAAAGCCCTTTTCGGTAAGGGCAGTATGGTAAACTTCGTGGATATCGTCGATCACTTCAACAACATCTGACACGGACAGCGAATGTCCCTGATAAGTCGTCGGCTTTCTGCCTGCGTTGAGATGGGAGTAGACTTCGTCAAGGCTTTTTGCCTGAATATCGCCGGCATACACGCATTGATAAGTCGTCGGATCGATTCCGCCTAAGCGTTCGGTCTCAGTGAAACTACAGAATTTGAGTCTTTTTTCATCCCGTTCGCTCTGTATCTGATAAATCCTGACTCTCATGACAGTCCGCCCATCCCTTCGTCCTCGTCATCGGGAAAGGATTCTTCGTCCTGTTCGTCGGACATCTGCCCGTATTCTTCGGCATATGCCGCATAGTTTTCGGGACCGATCTCCCTCAGAAATTTCTCCCGAAAGTGCCAGAGCGGATAGGAGCAAAAGCCGCTTTGTCTCTCCATCGGCGTACTTTCGGCAATACCGAGATCGAGAAGCTGATCTGCAAACGGACAATTGTTCCGATCGATATAGGCGCAGTCCTTCATCCCGATAAATTCGCCGAAGGACTTGGTCAGGACTGCATACTGCTCGGGTTCTTCGGACACAGTGTCAAGCACAATGGCAAGACCGTGTTTTTCCTGTCCCATAATCCCCTTGACCGAATACAGTTCAAGGCGCGGGCGGAGCTGCAGTTCGTTTCCGAGCGGATCGGTTATCGTGATCGTGCGGGGGCGGTGTTCCGGATTTGTCTCTCTCTTTTCTGCATTCCGAAGTTGAAAAAGGCGATCTCTTGCCCATTCGGGAAGTTTTCTTTCATCGGCAATACCGAGAAAATCGTTTCGGTAAAAACTCGTTTTCTCACCGTCCTTCAGGAATTCGCCGAATACTTTCCGCCCGATTTTCGACTCATCACAGCCGTTGCCCGATCTTGCATAGAACAGCTGATAGTCGCCGTGCTTGTAATCCTCATTGAGGAGGAACGGATCGAGGATCAGGAGTTGATTTTCGTATCGGGCGTGCGTGCTTCCCGGGAGGCAGTCTTTTGCGCCGAACTGTCGGACGACCTCGGCAAGGTATTTGCGGTAGTCGCAGATCAGACCGTTCACGATTTCGGGATGACTGCCCACGGAAAACTCGTAATTGCGGCTGTCCTTCGGGATGGGAATCGTGCCTGCCCATTCCTTGTTTTCGGGACGGAATCTGCCATCCCCCGGGTGTTCTTTGACCGTGTTGGCAAGAACCCATGTGAGGCGGTCGACGCCGTATTCTTCCGCAAGGGGCGGAATGATACCGTCTTTGAGATGCATCCCGTCGAAGTTTTCCGACAGGGCTTTTTCAATCGCTTCCTTACAGCGGATATTCTCCCTGAGCGAATCCCTCCACAGCATGACCTCGTCTTCCCGGCGGGCTTGGTCGAGCGAGTAAAGGTAGAGGAAGGACATCAGAAGTCCTCCCCGGAGGAGATCCTGTTGGCGAGATAGCGAAGCACCGCTTTCTGTTCGGAGGCGGACAGGCTGTTGATGACATCGAGCAGAGACGCTTCCTTCGGCTTTTCGCGCACTTCGGTGCAATGGTCGCAGACCTTTTCTCGGTGCAGGATCAGCGTATCTGCATCCTTGATCTCGTAAGAGATGACATCCCCAGGTTTAAAACGGGATTTGATGCGAATGACGAACGGTACGGTGGTATTTCCTTTTCTGCCGAGAACTCTGAAGATCTTATTCATCACAATCGTCCTCCGTTTTCGTACAGGAGCCACACTCCGGGCAGTAATATGGGCAGTCGTAACACGGGGAATCCTCGTCGTCGCAGTCATCCTCATCGGTGCAAACGACAGTGGGCGGTTCGGTTTCATCCATTGCCGCATGATATCCGTCACGGTATCCGTCTCCATAACCGAGGCGATAGGTGTCCGTAGCCTCTGCCGGAATGTCACCGATCAGTTCCGGATCCTCCTCATTGACGGCCTCGACGCAAAGCGTTCCGTCTTCGTAAGAGGTGCAGAAGAGCGTATCTTCGTTGATTCCGAGAGCCTTGATGAGTTCTTCGGGAATGTTGTAGGTAAGTTTGAAATTCAGTTCCATATGATTTTCCTTTCTTTTAGTATGGCTTCGCTTTCATCCTGATCGAACAGGGTGAGTTGTTTGGCAAGGACGCCTTCCTCAAAGGTGTTGTAATTGGAGATCAGCAGTTCGGGGTATTGCTTGCCCGCATCGTACCGCTGTGCGATATTGGAGAGCCTTGTTGTGGCTTCAATGAAGATGCCGGGCTGTGAATACAACTCTCTGATGCGCGGGCAGTCGTTATAGGAAAGCAGAAACTTTCCCTGAATGCCCATCAGTGCGTCCCGCAGTCTGACGTGATCCGCTTCGGTAAAGCCGACATCTTCGTAGTAGTCCTCGGTTTCAAAGTACGGCGGATCGAGGTAAAAGAGCGTGTTCGGTCTGTCGTACTGCTTGATGAGTTTGGCAAAATCCTTGTTTTCGATCACGACATTTTGCAGCCTTGCCGAAGCCGCATCGATCAGCGGAAAGTTGCGCCACATGCTGTGCGGTTGAGCGCCGAAGGAATCAAGTCCCGAGGCATAGCTCTCCCGGATGATCTGGTAGAACCAGGCGGCACGGCGGATATCCGGTATCTCGGCCTTGCTATGCAGTACCGTCCGTATATACTCAAAATCCAGCCGTGAATTGAGGGTGTACCGCAGTTCCTCGCACAACTCTTTGGGGTGTTCTCGGACACAACGATAAAGATTGGCGAGGTTGGGGTTAAAGTCGTTATAGACCTCGAATTTGCCGGGAGGTTTATGAAAGAGAACCCAGCCACCGCCGCCGAAAACTTCGACATACCTGTCGCATTTTCGATTGAGGCGGATGACGATCTCGTCACGCAGGGCTTTCTTTCCGCCCACCCAGCTCATAAAACTGTTCATGCATTCCTTTCCGGGGAATTGCGAAAACGGGCTGTATCGCGTGCCTGTTTTCGCAATACAGCCCTGTATTTTTTGTTTGTCAGGACAGAGTCATATCGTTATCATAATCTCCGGTCATAAACTGACCGAAGGATACTTCCTGTCCGGTAAAGTTGGGTTCGGTGTCTTCGCCAAGGGCGATATGATCTTTGCCGTTAAAATCGAGAGGATCGCAGGTTACGATACTGCCGCCGTGATTGACCGTCACATTCGGCTCAATGGTGGCAAAGCGCTCTCCGTCATCGCTCGTCCTCAAGTCATAGCAATACAGACCTTTCGGAATGTCTTCTTTTGTAAGTCTTTCGTTGGTAAACAAGGCGGGCTTATCAAACAGTTCGATCAGTTCGAAATCCTTCATTTCGGTATTGATATATCCGGTTCCGGCGGCATTCAGTGCAAGATCAAGATCTTCGGGTGTATAATCCCATATGGAAAGCGCAAGATCCATGGCAACCATCCGGTCGTCCGGGATATTCTCATATACGATCTCTCCGTCCTGATAATCTCTTTCTCCGCAGTTGCATCCGAGATCTTCGTCCGCCCACCGGTGAGAGATCAGGACATCGGGAAACTGTTCGGACAGCTTTTCGATCACCGGATGCGGAGCTGCCCACGCTGTGTGGAAGTAGAGCGTATCTCCGTCAAAGCGGTTGCTGTAGCTGTTCCACTTGGTACCCCAATTCCAGACCGACCAATCGTACCAGTTCTTTTTGCCGTAAAGCTCCCGTTCTGCCGGACCGAGATTCCCTCGGTAGATATCTTCCGGCATCGGGATGACTTTTTCGAAGTCAAAGGTTCCGACGCCGAATTTTCCGTCGACCTCCTTATCTTGATCACGGGAAACGGCAGTCAGGATTTCCTGAAGGCGTTCCCGGGAGCAATCAAAGGTCAGTCGGTTTTCTACATGATTAGGCATTTTCTTCTCCTTTCAGATTTTGAATTTCTTTTGCCAGTTTGGTCGCAACAGCGGTAACTACATTGGTCGTCACGCTGTTGCCCGCCATCCTGTAAAGTTGTGTTTCGGGGATTCCGATATCGACGAGCGTCTGAAACTGCTCGTCGGAGAATCCCTGAAGTCTGAAACATTCAATCGGCATCAGCCGCCTGACAAGACCGTCATAGGTCACGCCGTGCTTGTCCTGTGCGGTAAGGGTGAACATGGCTTCATCGGGTTCTTTGATCCGTCTGCCCATCTGCCTTACAAACTCCCGTTCGGGGGTTATAACGGCTCTTGCCCCGATCACGCCCGAATGCTCGCCCTTGCGGTTGGAAATGCCGGAATCCTGCCGTGCTGTGATACATCGTGCTTCATGCGTCACCTTCGGATCGGCATTCATGTCGATGAAGTAGAGCCCGGTTTTGGCGCCCCAACCGCCGCCCTGTGAGGTCAGACAGGTGCTGCTTCCGTCTGTGGAGTAGACCCGCTGTCCCTGACCGCCGGGAATGATCTGCTTAAGAGCTGTTCCATCGCCCGTTTTGAGAGGAAATATTTTGCCGGACAGTCTCGGATCAAGATATCCGACAATATACACCCGTTTTCTCTGTTGGGGGACGCCGAAATCCGCGCTGTTAAGCACGCACCATTCAAGACAATACCCCAGCTCATGTATCGCTCGGATGATAGTGCCGAAGGTCTTCCCGCCGTTGTGGTTGAGAAGCCCCGGCACGTTTTCAAGCAGAAGATATTGAGGGCGTTTGGATTCAGCCACCCGCACAATTTCATGAAAGAGCGTACCTCTTGTGTCGTCAAATCCCCGTCGCCTTCCGCTGACGGAGAATGGCTGACAAGGAAATCCGCCGCATATGAGATCGATGTCGGGAAGTTCTTCGGTGTCGATTTTGGTTGCGTCATCTGAAAAGTATTCACCTCCTGTTCCGTATAAGGCTCTGTAGGCTTTCTGGCAGAAGCGGTCGATCTCACACCAGCCTACAGGCAAAAAAAGATCGCCGGCATTTGTAAGTCCCGTGCGGAACCCACCGATGCCGGCGAACATATCCAGATATTTGATTTTTTCTTCACTCAATAGCGAATGCCTCCGTTCTGCGACAGATCCTCTCCGGTTGCATAGGAAAGCACTTCTTCCGCCTCGGGAGGAATGTTTTCGAAATCCACATGGTGATCGCTTTCAATGTACGGTGTATACCAGTACTCGTAGGGAATGATCTTGCGGAGCAGTGCATCCTGCTCGGAGGTCAGGTTACTTCCGTCATGCTCGATCATGCCGAGAGGCGTGAGGATACTCGATCCGCAGTGTTCTCCCGAGGAGGCAACATCCAGGTCGACCAGTCCCGCATAAAGATTGCCGTTTGCTCCTTTGATTACGGCAGGGACAGTGACATACTCCGTATCCCCGTCGATATAGTCTCCGTCATACACCTCGCAGAAGGTTTCGTGCATGGCTTTGAGAATGGACTTGACATATCCTGTGTCACCTGCGTCTTCGAATGCTTTGAGCTTTTCGGTGCTGACCTGCGGGAAAACATCCCGGTTCAGTCTGCCGATAAATTCCCGTGTTTTCTTTGGTGCGCTTTCCTCGGCGATTTCCTCCTGAGTGAGCGGACGGAAGCTGTCCTCGCCGTAAATGAGGGAGAGTCCACGTCCGCAGTCCCATTTCACCATGATGCTGCCGATGTCATCAACGCCGACAACCGTACCGCGGCTTCCGTCCGGTATCGGTCGCGGATCACTGCCCATGTGGTTCAGCACGATCCGTGTTCCGCGCTTGTATGTTTCCCTCAGCCGTTTGGCAAGGGCACCGAGTCTTGCAAATTCGTTCATTTGTTTATTCTCCTTTACTGCATTTGATAGGATGGCTCCCAGCCGCATACGGCTTCAACGAGCGAACCGAGAGGTTCGGTGACCCCGTTGATGTCGTCTTCGGTTGCCGTTCCGTCATAGAGTTTTTCTTTCAGGTCTTCAATTTCGTCTTCGGTGGTATCGGGAAGGTATCTGCGGTAACGATAGTAATTTGTTCCGTCATGATGAATCCTCCGACTTGCAAACTCGCCGTCTTTGTCTACATACCACTCCGCATATTCGCAGTCGGTTTTCAGGCAGTCCATGAGATTGCCGCTTTTGATCTCGCCGTAACCTCTGTGCCTTCCGTTCCATAGACCGAGATCTGCAAGGACAAGAATAGGGCTTCCAACATCAAGATCAAGGTTGGCTCTCTCGTCATCCAGATATTCGTTGTTGAGCGACCACATTTTTTCATAAAGAGCGTTCTCGTCAAGGTTGGGGAACTGCTCACGGAGATCATCATACCAATCTTCGGGATCAAGATCGATATTCGTCCAAACGATACGCTTATCTTCCGTCATTACGAAATACCTCCCATCCCGTTATTGATGTGATTTTCGTAGAAGTCATCCTCGCTTTCGACATAGTAGTCATCCGTGGAGTCCCAGAAGTGGACATTGAGAATTCCTTCGTCGGTTTCAATCTCCTGCTGTTCAAAGCCTTCGCCGAGGCCGTCAGCGTTCTGACCGACGATCCACTCTTTGAAGGTATCTTCTTCATCTTCGGTCAACTGCTCCGTGAGATTCACCGTCACCGTGCCGTAGAGAACACCGTCAATGCTTTCAAAGCCCCATTTCGCAGATCGGATCTTTTCCCGCGCGGTATCGCTCTCGTCAAAGTATTCGATCATATCGCACTCGTCGCGTTCGGTGTACCTGTCAAAACGGTCGCTAATCTCGTCCGCATAGCCATCGCCGAATCTTCCGTCGAGGTCTTCGGCAGCATCCCAATCCACGTCGCCGTATTCGTTATACGGATTCAGCGTGATCTTCAGGGGAAAGAAAAAACGCCCGGTGATAAGATCGTTATCATCGGGTGCCGGTTTCGGTTGAGTGGTATTTTCGCAAAACTTCCTTTCTGCTTTTGCTGTTTCAAGCATTCGATTGAGGCTGACACCGTCTTCAAGCGCAATAAATCCTCCCGTGTCAAGAAAACTGCAATCGTGATCGTTTATGACATCTTCTCCGAACGAAGCGAAATCTATATAGTTTTCGAGGGCTTCGTCATATTCATATCCGACAATATTATCGATCCAGTACCTGCCGACATCATCTTTGTCTTCAGCATCCGGTATATAGATAAAGTTGTTCAGTTGATTTGCGAGGACAACAATCGACTCACTGTCATCCACATCAGCCATTTGCATCGCAGCTGACAGTTTTTCAAAATCTGACTTGTCATATAGTCTTCGAAGGGCTTCGCAGGTATTATTCAAGCAATAGACACCTTCATTTGCGAGAATTGATTTGCTGTTCTCACTCCAATCTTCGGCAGGGAAATTTGACGATTCCAGTGAGCATTCACATTCTCCCCACGTCTTTGCCGGGAGCTTTGACAGTGCGTGATTGATATCCTGAATAGAACATGGCAGATACAAATACTCGGTTTCACCTTTACGGGAGACAGCAACGGTGGCAAGCGATCCTTTATAATCATATTCGGGAAAATGTCTGCCATCATACACAGGCTCAAAGGGGATGTCCTCATTGACAAAAAGCACGCCGTAAGGTGTCGTGATTCCTTTGCCCGATTGCATAAGTTCCTTGCCGATTTTTGCAAAGTCGGTGGATGCCATTTCATCAAGACTCATCACTTGCTTTCGGTTTAGAATGTGGGAAACGCCGATTGCATTCGGGGTACTGAAATCGGAGATGAGCGTGAAGCGCGGGAGATTATATGTGTAATTGATCAGTGCTTCAACCGTTTTGGGACGGAAGATGGAAACGGCGGCATCAAACTGCGATTGTTCACGCTTGTCGAAACTCTCCATGCGCTTGGCAAGAAAGTTAAGCTCTTCGATGTTCCACTCATCTCTTTCCAGATACTTCAGTTCCTCGGGTTCGGTGATCTCGGTAACCATAACAACCGGATCCTTTTCCGAAATGCCGGGAACGAACTGCGTGTCAACCGGAAGAGTGAGCGCTTGCTCATCGACATTGATTCTGATTTTTAAGTTGATCATATTGCTCCTTTCTGCGTTTTATGATTTCTTTCATGTTTTCGGGGAAGGGGGACCCCGTGCGGACTTTGTCCTGAAAGCAACAGCACCACTGCAGTTTGCATTTTCCTTTGGAATAATACAGGCAGTAGCGGCAGTTGCAATCTTCTTTTTTGTATTGGTAGGCGATCCCGGATGCCTCCTTTCGTGAACACAATTATTTAACAATTATTTTTTTGAAGAAAACGAAAAAAGGGCGGTTTTCGGAGAGAAAAAACTCTCTGAAAACCGCCCTGAAATGGTCGTTCGCCAGTCCGATTCCGGAAGGAAGGTCGAAATCGGTATTTGGCATCTTTTTGTTTTTGTTTTAAGTCGAATTTTGAAAAAGCGAGGAAAACGGAGAAAAACGAAGAAAACCCGAGAAAATCTCGGGTTTTTCGACCGGCATCTTTTAAGACCGGAACACTTGGCTGTTATGGTCTTAAAAGATGCCTTCCCATATTTCATCAATTGCAAGTTGTTTGTCCTCACGTATCGGCCGAATTTCTTTTCCATTAGGCGAATAATTTGTCAACAACGCCTCTACTACAGCCTTTCTATTATGCTCTTTTGCTCCTACATAGTAGA
>ERZ824600.1955-NODE-1955-length-23358-cov-3.860190_pt1 | contig 23358 bp, 25 predicted proteins | sample MGYA00519933_ERZ824600 | MGnify/ENA primary metagenome ERZ824600 (study PRJEB31778, sample SAMEA3449178) | human gut metagenome | biome: human gut; feature: human-associated habitat; material: faeces | place: United Kingdom | collected 2010/2012 ... | reverse complement strand
TTATTATAGCGATTCCGAATAAGTATACATACAAAGAAAAGCTGTATACGGACGAAGACTGCTGCTGACGTGTGTACGGGCAGGAGGTAAAATATGGAACAGGCAGAAAAAACCAAAAAGCCGTGGAGCGGAAAGACAAAGGTAATAGTCACAATCGTTTCGGTATTGCTTGCAGTCGCTCTTATCGGGGCGCTGGGCTTTGTAATTGTGTTCGGATATCTGCCGTGGCACGGGTATGACGAGGCGAACGATTACGGTTTCACGGATTCGGTTAATTCGGTTCTCGATGCCTGCGGCATTACCCTGCCGGAGGATGCGCGGTTCGAATACAGCGTTACCCACGAAGCGCTCCGCGGCTACAGCAGCGACATATATTTTACAGTTCCGCGCGGCGGTGCGGATGCAAATGCCGACGGCAGTATCGATGCAATGGCGGAGGTTGTTTATAAAACGCTGAAGCTTGATAAAAAGCAATACCCGCGTGTGCGGGAGGCAACGGAGGTCGGCCCCTCCGCCGCATCCGAAAAGCACGAAGAACGGCTCGGTACACGGTTTTCCGGCTGTATTTCGCTTGCCGATTCGTATTTTCCGCATTATGCCAATATCTATTTCGATATCCGGGACAGTGTCCTTCATGTGCGGATACAGACAGATAAGGTCTGATATTAAATCAGAAAGTGAGTTCAACCATGGAACGGGCAGCAAAAACCGAAAAAGAGCCGCGCGGGAGCGGAACAGCCGCCAAAACGGCGGTGTGCGCAATTGCGTTGGCGGCGGTTTTACTGACGGTGCACGCGGTTTTGTGCCTGTATCACGGGATGTACCGCGGTATCGGCAGCAGGTTTTGGCTGCACAAGGGCAGCTTTTCGCTGCTTGCGGATGATCTCGATAAAAGATTCGCCGCCGAAAAAAGCAATAATCCGGAGCTGGGGTATATGACACTGCGCTCCTGCTTCGGCGGCGAATTCCGGCTTGTCTTTACGCAAAACGACGGCAGCGAATACGAAAGGTGCGAGCCCGCTGCCGCCGGGGCAGCCGCCGCATGGCGGGATATAGATGATCTTTTCTGCGAAAACAACAAAAAGTACATGGACGAAAACGCGGGTGAGGTTACGCTCGGGCTTAGCCGGTGCGTTGCAAACGGATCCCAAACCGGCTTTTATGCCGTAAGCAAAACCGGGCTTTATGCCGTCATCGAAACCGATGATTTTCTTGCGCCGAAAGGCTTTCTTCCGCACGGCAGAGGCGGCACGGAGGGCTTTTTCGATGCGTTCTGCCCCGGGTGGTATCAGGGTGTTTCGGGCGATCCCGTGCGTTCCGATTTTGATCTTTGGTATCTGCTCATGCTCGGCTGTGTCGAAGGGGCGATATGCGCCTTTGCGATGTGCTTTACGGACATTTTTGCCGCGGTAAAGGGTGCGCGGAGGAGGCTTTGGCTTCTTGCTGCTCCGTTTTCCGTGTGCGGGATTTTTGTGTGGGCGGCGCTGCACGCCTTCAACCGCGGTGTGCGGTTCGTGCTGCCGGTGCTGTTCGTTTTGCAGCTCTTGCTTTTTGCGAAATTCTTCGGCAGGCTGCTCGGCAAGCTCGGCTTTGCGGGCAGGGCGCGCTCGGTCGCGGCGTCATCCGGCTGCCTGTGTACTGCCGTTTGCGCGTTTGCGTATCCGGTGGTGCTGTATCCGATGTGGCTGCTTATGCAGCTTGGCAAAAGCCCGGCTTTTGCCATATCGGCAGCCGTGCTGGCGGCTTTGGCGGTCTTTGCCGCGGTTACCGTGAACCGCCGCGCGCTAAAAGGCGGTATAGAACCGGTGGATGTAAACAGTTGAACCCGGAAAAAACAAAAACGGCTTTCGCGCCGAAAAAGCGCGGAAGCCGTTTCTTTATGTTTGTTTCAGTTTGCGATATTGATATCGAATGTCGCCTCGAAATTGCGGTTCCAGGGCTTGCGGAGGTTGGAAACGGTTATCCTCCCGTGGCCGGAAAGGCAGTTCACGCCGGCAAGTATGCTGCCGGAATTGAGGCGCGCAAGTATCGTCTGCGGCCCGAAATCGCCTGCGGCGGAAAGGTTTTCTATTCCTTTCGCGCGGTAGGATATATCCTTTATCAGCGAAAACGTGAGCGTTTTGAGGAAGGCGTTGTCGGAATCCTTCGTGACATTTTTGCTCCGGTAAATATAGCAGTACCGCGCTGCGGCATTGGATATCGCAATCCCGACGGCGTTGCCCACGGTGTTCCAGTTGGAATACCCGAGCAGCCGCGATATCTGCGATTTTGAAGCGAGCAGCCGCCTTTGCAGCTCGCCGACCTGCGTGGAGGCATCGATAATGCAGGTGGGGACCCCGGCATCCAGGTTCTTTTCCGCCTGTGCAATAAGCTTTGCGGCATTGCCGGAAATATCCGATGTCCGTGTGAGCACAAGCACCTGCAGCGCATATGGGTCGCTGCTTTCGAGGTCGCCGCCGATGGCTTCGATGTGCCTTTCGACGTTTTCACGCAGGGTTCCGGTGTCGTAAGCATCCGCGCGGGAATCCGCCCCCTCGCCGAAATATGTCACGCGGCAGTTCGTACCGCCGTAAAGCGCGCCGGTGATTTGCGCAATGCCCATCAGCCCGAGCTCGTCCGCGCCGGCAAACAGATAAAGGTTTTCCCCGGCAAGTTTTTTAATGTAGTTTATTTCGTTTGTCTGGATGGTTATCTGGGGCGAAGAATCGTCCACGCCGACATAAAGCGCCTCGATATCCTTGCCCGCAATGGAAAGCACGCGGTCAATAAGCCGCAGCTTGCGCTCGCGGGAGGCAAGGTATTCGTCCAGCTTCGTGCCGGAAATGGATATCGGTATTTCCGCGCCGTTTTCGTCATAACGGTAACCGGCGATGATGTTTTCGACATTGAGCGAGCTTCCGGAAAGTGTTTTGCGCGCCTTCATGCCGTATGTGCGCAGAGCGCTGTAATCCTCCATCGTGTAGCCCTGGTAGTTCACCGTGGAGGCGAGCCGCATGACGGTGTCGAACAGCACGACGTGCTTCCTTGCGGAAAGCGCGATTAGATAATCGGCTATTTCGTATTCGAGCGTGAGATCGGTGTTCGAAAGCCAGCGTGAACCGACAAGACCGCCGGAAAACATCTGGTCGAGCGAGATCACATAATAATCGCATTCGTTTTCGATGGATTTGAGCCAGGCGAGCAGCGCCTTGCGGTCGCCGTAGGTCAGTCCGCTTTTGTTCGGCTCCATGTTGTCGAGCGCGGTGCGGTAAAGATCCTCATCCGGGATCAGCAGCGTGAATCCCGCCGCGGCGGCAAGGTATTCCGCGCGGTCCTTGTTCACCGGGCGGTTGTCAAGCGGAATATAGGCGATCTTCACGCCGTTTGCGTCGCTTTGCGTCGCCTTATGGGGGAAGGAATAAAGGTCGTATGTTCCGAGCACATGGCGCTTTATGCGCAGGTAATCGGCAGGTGTCATTTTGTCGCCCTCCTTTGTGGCTTCGTTTGCAGCCCCTTTCGGGGTAAAGGTTTCAAGGTACGCGCGCTTTGCCAGCAGGTAATCGTTTGCATCGACAATGCCGTTGCAGTCGATATCGCCGTATATTACCGCTGCGGCGGATGTGCCGTCGGAAAAATATACCGTGTCGCCTGTGGCGATGTATTTTCCTGCGGAAGCAACACGCTCCGCCGCCGGGTTTGCCTTTATATAATCCGTCGGCGCGGTTTTTTCGCGCAGATTGTAAACATAGCCGTTAAGGGTACAGCTTCCGTCCTTGTAAACCGCCGCATCCGCAGCCGTCAGGCACAAAGCCGCAAGCATTATCGCCGCGATAAAAGCGGCAAGAAATCTTTTCATTTTCGGTTCTGCTCCGTTGCTTGTATTTTATGTGGTGGATTTTATCACATATCGCGCCGCAGGTCAACCGTTTGCCCCGCATGGTTTGTTAATATATTTTCGACCGCTTTTCGCGCGCCGCTTCTTATTTTCGGCTTATTATCGGGGTAAAAAGGCGGTAAAAGATACGCATTCGGGCATAACGGAGCAGTGCCTCCGGGAATACATCTTGGCGCTTGCCGCAGAGGGCAGGAGCGCGGCGACATTGGCGAAATATGCGTGCGATGCGGCGGCGTTTGTAAAATATCTCCGCGGCAGGGCGGTCACAAAGGAGCTGGCGGCGGAGTACAGGGAGAACCTGTGCGGGAAATACGCGCCGCGCAGCGTGAACAGTATGCTTGCGGGGGTGAACGGGCTTTTGGCTTTTGCCGGGCGCCCGGAGCTGCGTGTGCGGCAGGTGCGCGTGCAGAGGCAGGCGTTCTGTGCGGAGGAACGGGAGCTGACCCGCGGGGAGTACACAAGGCTTTGCCGCGCGGCGGCGCACGGCGGCAGGGAAAGGCTCTGCCTGCTGCTGCAAACAATATGCGGCACGGGCATCCGCGTGAGCGAATTGCGATATATAACCGTGGAATCGGTGCGGCGCGGCGAAACGGCGGTTAATTGCAAGGCAAAAACGCGCACGGTGTTTATCGTAAAGGCGTTAAGGCGAAAGCTGCTCCGCTATGCCGCGGAGCAGGGTATAAAGAGCGGCATGATCTTTGTAACGCGCACCGGCAAGCCGCTCGGGCGCACGAATATCTGGCGGGAGATGAAATCGCTGTGCAGGGGAGCGGGCGTAAATGCGCAAAAGGTGTTCCCGCATAACCTGCGCCACCTTTTTGCGCGCGTGTTCTATGCGCAGGAGAAGGATATAGCAAAGCTTGCGGATATATTGGGGCACAGCAGCATAAATACCACGCGCATTTATATCATTTCCACCGGCGCGGAGCACCGCCGCTGCATGGAACGTATGCGGCTGATAATGTAGCATTGTGCCGAAAAAGGAATAAAAAAGCCGCCCGCGGCGGTTTGGATACATAAACCTCATTATGTTGCTTTTAATTCGGCACACCAATCGAACTTTTCCCGAATTCCGGTTTTATGATACCGCTTTCGGAGAAAAAAGTCAAGCGTTCGGTGGGGAAAAGCAATACAATATGCGAAAATCGGCGCAAAAACAAAGCCTTGGTTAAATATGTTTTGCAAAAAAAATCCCAAGGCTTGCCTGCGCGCGCCCTTTTTGCGCCCGTTATGGGGCTGCAACGGATACAAAACGCGTTTATCATGCATCCGTGGCTTCGAAATACTTCCGGATTGCATACTTTCTCAGCGCTTCCGCAAAACCAAAAGCAACATAAAGAAAAGCTGCGTGTCAGGAGCTACGGTCCGCCCGCGCCGGGAAGCAATGTATATGATGAATACTCCGTCCGCAGGCTCTGCACGATACTTGCGGACAATGCGATCAAACATGCCCTGCCCGGGACAGAGATATTCTTTTCGCTCAAAAAGGCGAAGAAGGGTGTCGTTATAACGACAGTAAACGAATGCGATCACCTCAATAACAAAAACAGCGTTTTCACCGTGCATTGCGGCGGAAACGCTGTTTGTTTATTGTCATTTTTCGAGCAGAAAGTGCTTTGCAATGCCGAGCATTTCACGCAGGGTGCACGGTACAAGCAGCAAAACCGGTGTTCTGCCGCAGAAATGTCCGATATCCGAAAACCCGCAGTATTTCGCTATGAGAGAAGCGCGGAAGGCGTGATAATCGTTTGTGATAAACACTGCGGAATAACCGGTACCGAAACGTTCTTCTATGAGCTCCTTTGAAAACGTGAAGTTTTCTAAAGTGTTTGTCGCGCGTTCCTCGCGGATAATGCTTTGTTCCGGAACACCGTTTTCGGCAAGATATTCATACATCGCCTGTGCCTCGGTGATATCCTCGTATCTCCCCTGCCCGCCGGTTACCACAATGAGCGCATCGGGATTCATGCGGTGGTATTCAAGCGCCTTGTCGAGCCGGACCTTTATATTCCTGCCGAGCTGCCTGCCGATGATACCGGCGCCGAGAACGATAACAACCTCCTCATCCCCGGAGGCGGTATCCGAAATACCGTAGGCGGCAAGAAACGGCAAAACGGCAGAAGCGAACACGACCGCTGCGGCAACAACAAAAGCTATCGCCTTCGGGCAAAAGCGCTCATAAATACACAGCATTCCGCAGAATGCGACAGCCGCACCGAAAAGCAGGGTAAGCGGCTGGCTCCACCCGCTGTTGGCAAGGAAATATGCGGCTATACCGTCCGCAAACAAAAGCCCGCCGAGCAGAACAAGCGTATACCCCGCCGCGAGCCAAGCACCGCTTCTTTTTTTCAGCTTCATGCATCCGCCCGTCCGGTGTCGGGAGCAATGCCCTCCGTGATTATCACCGCTTCATCCTTATCTATACGCGCATATCCGCCGGACACGGTCGTTTCAGCAATGATCCTGCCGCCGAGCATTGCCTTGATTTTTCCGTTTGAAAGCGCAATTATCGCCTTTGTATGCCCGTAACGGACACCTATCAGCCCGCCGTCGGCAGCGGGCATAACAAGGGAATCGCATTTTGTTTCAAGCAGCACTCCCTGCGGCGTAACAACACGCAGATTTATCACACGATCCATACTCAGCTCCTTTGGCTGCGCAGGACATCGTCTATCGTGCCCGCCATGAGGAAATCCTTTTCGGGAATGCTGTCGCATTCACCGCCGAGTATCGCTTCGAAACCGTTTACGGTATCCTCCAGCCTGACAAACGCCCCTTTGATGCCCGTGAAGTTTTCGGCGACATGGAAGGGCTGGCTCATAAAACGCTGGATACGCCGTGCACGGCGGACAGTCACTCTGTCCTCGTCGGAAAGCTCGTCCATGCCGAGTATTGCGATGATATCCTGCAATTCATTATACCTTTGCAGAACGCGCTGGACTTCCTTTGCCGTCTCGTAATGGCGCGCACCCACAATATCCTTCGAAAGCATACGGGAACCGGATTCAAGCGGTGCGACAGCCGGATATATGCCAAGTTCCACAATACTGCGCGAAAGAACCGTTGTCGCATCGAGGTGCGAAAACGTTGTTGCGGGCGCAGGGTCGGTAAGATCGTCCGCAGGGACATATATAGCCTGCACCGATGTGATCGCGCCGTTTTTCGTGGAAACAATACGCTCCTGCAATTTACCCATTTCCGAAGCAAGCGTCGGCTGATAGCCAACTGCAGAGGGCATTCTGCCCAGAAGCGCCGAAACCTCGCTTCCCGCCTGGGTAAAGCGGAATATGTTATCTATAAAAAGAAGAATATCCTTGTGGGAATTTTCGCGGAAGTATTCGGCAATGGTAAGCCCGGCAAGCGGAACACGCAGCCTTGCGCCGGCGGGTTCGTTCATCTGACCGAACACGAGTGCGGTTTTGCCGATAACGCCGGATTCCTTCATTTCGTTCCAAAGGTCGTTGCCCTCGCGCGAGCGCTCGCCCACGCCGGCAAACACCGAATACCCGTTGTGTTCGAAGGCTATATTGCGGATGAGCTCCATTATTAAGACGGTCTTGCCGACACCCGCCCCGCCCAGAAGCCCGATCTTGCCGCCGCGCGCATAGGGGACCATCAGATCTATAACCTTTATGCCCGTTTCAAGCACCTCGCCCGCAGGAACGATGTCCGTGAAAGGCGGCGCGGTATGATGTATCGGCCAGCGGTCGTCGGGTGTGATGCCGCCCGCGCCGTCGATCGGATCGCCGGGGACGTTTATCATCCTGCCGAGCATTTCCCTGCCGACAGGCACCGATATCGGTTTTCCGGTGTCAACAGCCGCCATCCCGCGGGAAAGCCCGTCTGTCGGGCTCATGGAAATGCACCTTACCTCGCCGTTGCCGAGCTGTTGAAGCGCTTCGAGTACGATCCTTCCGCTTCCGGCTTCCACCTCCACGGCATTGAATATATCCGGAATATCGGCAGGCGACGGAAATCTTACATCGACTACCGGTCCGGTTATCCTGATAAGTATTCCTTTGCTGTCAGCAGACATAAAATACTCCTTTACTCCACGGTATCCGCAAAACCGGATGCCGTTTCTATAACACTCGCCGTGACTTCGGTCTGGCGGCGTGAATTGATGCTCTTTGTCAGAGCAAGCTCGGATTCCGAGGCATTATCGTATGCCGCACGCATTGCCATAAGCGTTGCAGCCTGTGCGCCGGACGCGGCTTCGAGCACCGTTTCGTAAAGTGCGGCATCGATGCACTGCTCCGTCAGCCCTTCCGAAACGGCGGCGCGGTCGGGAACAAACAGCATTTCGCCGCCCCCGGCACTTCCGCCCTCGAGCGGGAGCAGCCGTTTTGATACCGGCACCTGCGTGAGCATATTCACAAATTGCTGATAAACGACCGTAACGCCGGATGCTCTGCCGGAAAAGAATTCGCCGCGGATATATTCCGCAAGCGGCTTCGAATCCGAATATGACGGCACGTCCGGGATATCAAAATACTCGAATTCGATACCGTTTGCCGCGCAGTATTCACTTGCGACCCTGCCGACTGCAGCGCAGTATACATTGCCCGCAGCCGATTTGTATTCGGAAGCGAATCTTGCAAGCACCTCGGAATTATAGCCTCCGCATAGCCCGCGGTTGCCGCTTATGACGACAATAAGGCTTTTACCGCCCTCCGCCGAGGGCAATGCCGCAGCACCGGCGGCGGAAAGCATCCCGAACGCTTCGCGCGCGTAGGGGCGGTATTGCTCCAATACGGAGCAAAGCTTTGAATATTTCGCGGTGGAAACGGTCTTCATGGCGCCGGCGAGCTGGCCGGTCGTCTTTATACTTCTCAGCCTTTTTTTCAGTTCGTTAAGCGTTGCCATTTCCGTGCTCCGTACAAAAATCCGCAAAAGCCTTTCTGATCGCGGCAAGCAGCTCTTCGCCCGGCTTATTCCCGGTTTTAAGCTGCGCGACTATATCGCCGTGCCCGGATTCGAGATACCCGAAAAGTTCGCGCGAGAAATCCTCCGTGTTCGTATACCCGGCGGAAGCATCCACGCCTTCGGAAACGGCAAGAATAAGTATCGCCTGCTTCCAATCGTCAAGCGGTTCGTATCTTCCCTGCCGCAAAGCGGACATCATTCTTTCGCCGGATTCGAGAACACGGCGTGTCGTATCGTCCAGATCCGAGCCGAACTGCGAAAATGCCGCCAGTTCACGGTATTGCGCAAGATCCATACGCAGCCGCGAAGCAACCTGCTTCATCAGCTTTGTCTGCGCGGCGCCGCCCACGCGGGAGACGGAAAGCCCGACATTCACCGCAGGGCGCTGCCCTTCGTTGAAAAGATCGGATTCGAGGAATATCTGCCCGTCGGTAATGGAGATAACGTTTGTGGGGATATAGGCGGAAATGTCGCCCGCCTGAGTTTCGATTATCGGCAGAGCGGTCACCGAACCACCACCTGCCTCCTCCGAAAGCCTTGCGGCGCGTTCAAGAAGCCGTGAATGGAGGTAAAACACATCGCCGGGGTAAGCCTCGCGCCCGGAGGGGCGATGCAGCAGCAGCGATATTTCACGGTATGCAACCGCGTGCTTGGAAAGATCGTCGTAAACGATAAGGCAATCCCGCCCGGAATACATAAAGTATTCGCTCATCGCCGCGCCGGAAAACGGCGCTATATACTGCATCGAAGCCGAAGCCGAGGCCGAAGCGCTTATGATGGTTGTATATTCAAGCGCGCCGTATTTACGCAGCTTATCGCGTATTTCCGCAACGGCGGAATCCTTCTGCCCGATCGCGACGTAAATACAGGGAACTCCCTTCCCCTTCTGGTTTATTATCGCATCGATGGCAATACTTGTCTTACCGGTTTGCCTGTCGCCGATAATAAGCTCGCGCTGACCGCGTCCAATCGGCACAAGCGCATCTATTGCCTTTATGCCGGTTTGCAGCGGCACCGAGACGGAACGCCGCTGTGTGATCCCCGGTGCATTGAATTCGATCGGGCGCTTTTTATCCGTGCGCAGCGCGCCGAGCCCGTCGATAGGTCTGCCGAGCGGATCGACCACCCTGCCCAAAAGCTCCTCGCCGACAGGGACGCTCGCCATTCTGCCCACACGGCGTACCCGGCTTGTGCTCTCTATATGCTCGTACCTGCCGAATATCGCGCAGCCGATGCGATCCTTTTGTATGTCGAGCACCATGCCGCGTTCACCGCAGGCAAATTCCACGACCTCGCCGTACATGATATCGGCAAGACCGTCCAGCCAGCATATGCCGTCCGAAACGCTTATGACCCTGCCGAGCTGGAATATATCCAGACGAGGTTCGACGGCGCTTATACCTTCCGAAAGGTCGTTATAAATGCTTTCGGCAGTCGCGTTTTCGGGCAGCGGGCGGCGTTTCAGATCGCGTTTCAGGTGGTACAGACGGTTTTCGACGGTGCAGTCATACACGGTATCTCCGATACGCAGCCGAAGCCCGCCGATAAGCGTCGGATCCACCTTCACCCAAAACGAAGGCTTACTTCCCGCCTTGTGAAGCATTTCCGCAGTGACAAGCCCAATCCTGTCGACAAGCTCGTCGGCAAGCGGATACGCGGATGTCAGGGTGACATAGAGCATATCGTGGGTCGTCATATAAGCCGTATCGCCGTGGGTGAGCTTTACGGAAGAAAGTATCTTCTCGGTGAGAGCCGGTTCAGATGCGCGCAGGCGCGAACGGTTCGGTTCTGTCGAGAAAAGCATTGCGATCCGGTCGCAAAGAGAATCCACCGCTTCGGCACGAACTGATTCGAGTGCCTCCCTGCGGAGCTCGTCGACACGCGCCCCGGCAGCGGAACCGATCTCGTTTATCCGCTGTTCGGCTTCGCGCCTCAGTCCGGCAACGGCAGCATCCTCCGCCGGTTCGCCGCATTGCGCGGCGGGCGCCTCGGCAGCGGGCACGCATTGCACGCCGGCTTCGGCTTCATCCAGGTCTTTGGATATCCTTTCGCGGCGGGAGGCGAATATTTTTCCGATACTCTTTCTGCCGAAAAGGAATATCAGCACGAAAAGTATCAGGAAATTTATAAGTGCATATAAAAATTCCATGTCACGCTACCGCAATAAGATAAGCCTTTCATTGAATTGCGCGGCAAGATCGTCCGTCCTTTCGGAAAGAAAAGCGCCGATCGCCGCTTTTTCGGCTTCGATATCCGCCTTCGCGGCCTCAAACGCTTCCCTTCCTGCTTGCTCGGCTTCGGCTTCGCGTTTTTCGGCTTCCTCGCGGATAGCCGCTATTGCAGCCGCCTTCGCAGCCGCTTCACGTTCCTTTTTGCCTGCGCTTTCCGCCGCCGCCTTCGCAGCCTCCGCCGCGGATGCCGCTTCGAGTTCCGCCTTTTCATCACGCACACGGCGTATCTTCTCCGCGCGCTTGTCCATAAATGCAAGCGTCGGCTTGAAAAGAAGCTTCCAGAGCACAAGCATCAGTATGCAAAAGTTTATAACTGTCCATATAACGACAGAAAGCTGTACAGACATTACCGGAAACCTCCGTCAAAAGGTTTTTCAGCCTATCTTGTTGATAAGCATGAAGGCGATAAGCAGACCGTAAATGGTAAGCGCCTCCATCAGCGCAAGCGCGATTATAAGCGCACTGCGGATATCCTTTGCCGCATCGGGCTGGCGGGCTATGCTTTCCATTGCGGCTGCCGCCGTTTTGCCCTGGCTTATCGAGGGGAAAATCGTGCTTAATGCGATGGCGAAAGCCGCCGCGATAGCAATAATTGCGTTCTCTGTCATTTTTTTGATCTCCTTTTTTGTTGAATCAGTCTTCTATGAATTCTTCGAGATAAATGGATGTGAGCATGGTGAATACGACAGCCTGTATGGCGCAGAACAGCACCGAAAGGGCCATCATAACCACCGGAATGCCTATCGGCAGAATACCGTACAGCTCCTCAGTGACCGTTTCTTCGCCGAAAATGTTGCCGTAAAGCCGCAGTGCAAGCGATGCGGGCTTGATAAACTCATCCAGCAGCAGCAGCGGAAGCATTACCGCCACCGGCTTGACAAAATGCGAAAAATAGTGCTTCGGCCCTGCCTTCAACCCCGCCGTCTGCAAAAAAACGAACGTGACTATGCCGAGCGCGAGCGTGACCGAAAGCGCCGATGTAGGGGCTTTCAGATATTTCGTAAGCCCCACGCCGGGTATTATTCCCGAATAGTTGGAAGCGATGATGAACACAAACAGCGAAGCAAGGAAGAAGAAATACTTTCTTGCGTTCTTCCTGCCGAGTATGCCCGAAAAGAAATTATCGAGATACTCCACGCCCGTTTCGATAACGTTCTGGAACCTGCCGGGGCGTTCACGCAGGTTGTGCGTTGCGATAAGCGAAACTATCGCAAGCACCGCGATAATGCACCATTCCGTGATAACCTCGCCGGTTATATCCAGAAATCCGAAAAGCGGGATTATTACCTCGGAACCGCCGTTCATTCGGTATCGCCCCCTTTGCTGCCGGTTTTATCCGTGTTTACGGCAGGTTTGCCGCAAAGCGCAACGAGCCGCGAGGAAAAAACGATCGACGGCAGTGTGATCCCCAATGCCGCACCGACAATGGTGGGAACGACCTCGATCCCGAGCTTTTTTGCAATGAAGTATGCTCCCGCAAAATAAGCGATCCCGATGATCTGCCTGATCGGCGCGACTGTCGCGAGATTTTTGTTTTTGATAATAAATTCCTTCATCACGCGGTAGCAGATATATGATACAAGCACCCCGCCCAGCAGAGCGATAAGCGCGCACACAAACGGATTATTCAAAAAGCATCCTCCCTTCACAAAGCTGATATTACCACAAATACAGTTGCCGTGTCAACCTGTCTTTATTTGCAGAAAAGGCTGCCGAACCGCCAAAAGCGCTGCAACAGCCGTGTTTCCGTGTTGTTTTACAATTTCGCGAGTATTTCTTCCCTGAAAAACTCTTCCGCGTTTTCCGGCGAAACCGAGCAGAATTTGTCGTCCACGAGAACGCAGACACCCTCCTGGCATCTGCCTATGCAGAACATACCCGCAAGCTCCACCTTATCCGCAAGCCCGTTTTGCTCGACAAGCTTTTTGAGCTCCTCGACAACAACGTGCGAGCCCTTGATATGGCAGGAAGAGCCGATACATATCTTGACCTTCATGCTAATTCCTTTCTGTGAAAATGTCACGCCTTTACGGCTTTTGCGGCGTCCGCCGCTTCATCGAGCCGCTTGTTGCGGAAGTAAAGCGCGACGTCGATGGAAATTTCGATAAAGTTCAGCAAATAGAAGAAGAAGCTGAGGTAGAAGAGGAAACCGTCGCTCCCGCCGGCCACCTGTATGATCTTCCGTGCAATACCGCAGGCATACCCGATAAGCAGGAACACCTCGAAAAAGAGGCTCTTGCCCTTCGCAGTACGCGAAATAATGGATTTGCGTATGGAGATCGGCCAGGAAAGTCCGAAGCAAAAGATAGTCAACGCTTCAAGAAGATCGGTAATCATTGTTATGCTACTCCGTTAATTGAATTTTCTTGTATAATCAGGAAGGAGCTTCGGGGAGACGGCATCCGTCACCACACCGGCGGCTTCTCTTTCGGCATCGAAGCGGGATATATGCCCGAGCGTGAGCGCGCCCACATGGGTTTCACTTGCAGCCGAAGCCGCGTTTTTGCCGGCGTTCCTGCCGAAGACGATGATATCAAGCAGCGAATTGCCCATGAGACGGTTCCTGCCGTGAATGCCGCCGACGGCTTCGCCCGCAACAAACAGGTTTTCTACATTCGTCGTCATACCGTTCACATTGATATCCAGACCGCCGTTCTGATAATGCAGCGTAGGATACACAAGAATCGGTTCGCGTCGGATATCTATACCGTAGCTTGCGAACATTCTCATCATGGCGGGGATCCTGCGTTCGATGGTTCCCTCGCCGCCGATCGCTTCGATCATCGGGGTATCCAACCAAACAGCCTTGCCGTTGCCGGTATCCACGCCTTCCCCGCGGTCGGAGCATTCACGTATAATCGAAGCCGCGGCAACATCGCGCGTTTCGAGCGGGTGCATAAACACCTTACCGTCGCGGTTGATGAGCTTTGCACCGAGCGAACGAACCTTTTCGGTGACGAGCGCACCGAATATCTGCTGCGGATAGGCAGCGCCGGTGGGATGATATTGAAGCGTATCGGCATAAAGCAGCTTTGCGCCGACACGGTACCCGAGCACCAGGCCGTCCGCCGTTGCGCCGTAATGGTTGGAGGTCGGGAAGCCCTGGTAATGCATTCTTCCCGCACCGCCTGTCGCTATGATAACGGTTTTCGCACGGGCGACCATAAGCTCATGCGTTTCCATATTCATAAGCACGGCGCCTGCCGCTTTGCCGTTTTCATCAAGTATCAGCTCGATGGCGGAGGTGAAATCCACAACGGGAATACCGCGGTTAAGAACCTCATCGCGCAGCGTGCGCATTATTTCCGCGCCGGAATAATCCTTTGCGGCGTGCATTCTCTTGCGGGATGTACCGCCGCCGTGGGTGGTTATCATAGTGCCGTCGGGCGCTTTGTCGAACTCCACGCCGAGCCCGTTGAGCCACTGTATAGCCTCAGGAGCATCACATACGAGCTTTGCAAGAAGCTCGCGCTTGGCGGCATAATGTCCGCCGCCGTATGCATCGATAAAGTGTATCGCCGGGGAATCGTTCGGCTTGTCGGCAGCCTGAATGCCGCCCTCCGCCATCATGGTGTTTGCATCACCCATGCGGAGCTTTGTGACTATCATTGCCTTGGCTCCGGCGTTATCCGCCTCTATAGCCGCGGAAGCGCCTGCACCGCCGCCGCCGATGATAAGCACATCGACATCGTAACGTATGTCGTTCAGATCGACATCGCTTTCCGAAATACGGCTGTGTGCCTGCAAAAGCTCGCACAGCTCATGCGGAACCGATTCGCCCTTGTTGGGCCCTATCTGAAGAACGGAAAACTCGCTTTTTTTGTAATCGGGGTGATAAGCCGCAAGCAGCTTATCCTTTTCGTCGGCCGTCATACGCGCCGGTTCGCAGGCGATATTCGCTTCTCTTGCGGCTTCGACGGCTTTCAGAGATTCCTGAAATTCCTTTGAATACATGGCTTTTCTCCTTACTTCTCGATATCGCGGTTGTTATAAAGCTCTTTGAGCTCTTCAACCGGCTTGCCCATAAGCGCTTCGATAAGTCCGGTAAATGTGCCTTCGTTTATCTCGCGCACGCGATCCTCGAGATGCGCCGATTTCGGGGCAAGATATTTGCCGTTTATACGCCTTGCAAGCATTGCGACCTGCGGATGTGATATGCCCGCGGGGCAGCGCGAGGAGCAAACGCCGCACATGACACAGTCGAACGATTCCGCGGCGCATTTATCGAACTCGCCGCGCTGCGCATATGCGATATACTGCATTACATTCAGCCCCTGCGTACAGCTCTTTGTGCAGGCATTGCAGCCGACACAGGCATATATTTCGGGATAAAGCTGCATCATTATCTGCTGCGTGGGCGCGATCTTTTCGATATCGTATACCTGCTTCACGAGCGGGAAGAACGGAAGCGTTGCGACATACATATTGTTTTCCACTTTTGTCTGGCAGGCAAGGCAGGTTTTAAGCTCGCGGTCGCCCTTTATGCGGTATATTGTCGCGCAGGCACCGCAAAAGCCGTTGCGGCAGCCGCACCCGCGGACAAGCTGATACCCGGCATATTCCATCGCGCGCATGATCGTCAGATCGTCCGGCACGCTGTATTTTTTTCCGAAAAGGAAAATATTCACCATATTGGACAAAGCTTTTTCCTCCTTATCAATACTCATTCGGGAGCTCGTCGAGCTCGTCGCAGCGGAAGACGGGGCCGTCCTTGCAGACATACTTGGCGCCGACATTGCATCTGCCGCATTTACCGATACCGCACTTCATGCGCAGTTCGAGTGTCGTATAAACCTGTGTTTTGTCGAACCCGAGCTCCTGCAATCCGGCAAGAGTGAATTTGATCATTATCGGCGGCCCGCAAAGCACGGCGGTTTTATTCGTATCAAATCCAAGCTCCTTGACATAGTTAGGAACAAAGCCGACATGTCCGGTCCATTCGGGCTGTTCGCGGTCGATGGTGAGGTGGACGTTTACTTTATCGTCATGCTCCCATTCCTCGATAATTTCTTTGTAATCGACAAGATCCTGCATACTGCGGGAGCCGTAGACCACGTCTATCCTGCCGTAATTATCGCGGTAATGGCGGCAATAGTTTATTACCGAGCGGAGCGGGGCGAGCCCGATACCGCCGGCGATAAAGAGAAGATCCTTGCCCTTGAATTCGTTCTCCACCGGGAACGGCCTGCCGTACGGCCCGCGGATGGTTATCTGCTGACCGACCTCCATGGAATGGAGCCACTGCGTGACACAGCCGCACTTTTTGATGGAAAATTCCATATATTCCTCGTTTGTCGGGGATGAGGTTATGGAAAACATCGCCTCGCCGACACCGGGCACGGAAAGCATAGCGCACTGACCGGGCATATGCTCGAATGCCTTTTTGCCGTCCGGCGTTACGACACGGAAGGTTTTGACATCCGGGGTATCTATGCGGATATCCGTAACAACGCCGATCTTCGGCATAAGCGGTTCAAAGATATCAGCCATCGGTGCGACCTCCTAATTTCTTCATTACACGGACAATATTCATGCGGATCGGGCATTTGGAAAGGCATCTGCCGCAGCCGACGCAGGAAAACATTCCGTCGTTGTTCGTGGGGAAATATACAAGCTTGTGCATGAAGCGCTGGCGGAAGCGTTCGAGCTGAGTAAGTCTCGGCTGACCTGCGGACATCTTGGTAAAATCCGAATACATACAGGAATCCCAGCAGCGGAAGCGCTTTATACCGTGGCCGGTATTGAAATCCTTTATATCGTAGCACTGGCAGGTCGGGCAGACAAAGGTGCAGCTCCCACAGCCCAGGCAGGACTGAGAAAGTGTCGCCCATTCGGGAGCATTGAAAAACTCGTCCGTTTTGCCCGCGCCGAACGCCGAAGCATCGAGCGTGGCAAGCGGGAGCTTTTTCATCCTTTCGCGGATAAGCTCCTTTTGCTGCTTTGCGGCTGCCTCGTCGGCATTTTCAGTAATGGCGTCCAGTTTCGAAAGAAGCTCGCTTCCCTTTTCGGTTCTCGCATCGAGCAGAAGATTGCCGCCGGCGATGCAGCAGGCTATATCCCCTGCCGGCTCGGCGGGGTCTATGCCGAACGTGCCGCAGAAGCAGGTTTCTTCCGGCTTTGCGCAGGCAAGCGACATTATTAAACCGTGTTCGCGGCGGTTTTTGTAATAGGTATCGACCGGCTCGGCAAGAAAGACTCTGTCGAGCACGTCAAAGCTTCGAACATCGCAGGCGCGCACGCCGAAGATCACGAAATCCTCCGTTTCGCTCCGAGTGTCGACAATTTCGATATTCTTACCCGAAACCCTGAAATCCATAAGGTTTTCCGTCTGCGGGAAGAAGAAATCCTTTGCGCTGCGGGAGGTATTGAGCGAACCGGAAAGCTTTTTACCGATATCCCATTTTTCGTACACCGCGCCGGATTTGTGATCGACGGGAATATAAAGGTTCTTTTCGGAGGCAATTGCACCGAAAAGAATATCCAGTTTTTCGAGAGCGATACTACGCATTTTCGCCACTCCTTTCGACAGCCCGTGCGGGTTCGATATCATCCTTCGTGAAATCCACTGTCGGCGCGCGGCTTCCTACCTCGCTGCCGGCCTGGTATTCGCCGTAGAACGTATCGATATCCTTTATGAACTTGCGGTTGAGAAGGTGGAGCGGGATATGCTGCGGGCAAACGCGGGAGCATTCACCGCAATCGGTACATCTGCCTGCGACATGGAATGCGCGGATAATGTGGAACATCTTTTCCTCGAACGAATTTGCGGCAGCCTTGTTGGCAACACCCGATTCCGGGTTATCAAACACACATTTTTCGCAGGTACATGCCGGGCAGACATCCCTGCAGGCATTGCATCTTATGCAGCGCGAAAGTTCGCCCTGCCAGAACGCAAAGCGTTCGTCCGGTGTCATTTTTTCGAGCGCTTCCACCTCATCAAAGCGATGATTTTCAAGCACCTTGCCATCGGTGCCGAGCAGCTCATCAAAGGCGACGTGCTTTTTGGATTTGCAGTTTTTGCATCTGTCGGGAAGCATTTCGCCGCGCGGCGCGGTAACGGTGCCGTCGTAAAGCGTTTCGACAACGACTTCCTTGCCGTTGTCCGATACTTTGGATATACCGTCGGCGATTCCTCTTACCTTCGAAACATCGAGCATTCCTTCGCACGGGACACCGATAGCATAAACCTTTTCGCGGTCGAACCGGTGCTCGGTCAGAAGCTGATTGAAGCTGTATGTATCGCAGGGCTTGAGGAACACAAGCACCCTGGATTCTGTCTTTGCCGTTGCTTTGATGAGATATTTGGAAAGATTGGCACCGCAGAAGTCGTTCCAGATAAACTCGGAACGCAGTTCATCTGCGGAAAGGAAGGTCGCGGGGATGGCATCGTAATCGAATTCGCCCGCACGCCAGCCGAGTACACGGTCGACCTTGCCGTCGGCGATAAGAGCACAAGCCCTTTCCGCAAGAGCTTCACGGGTTATTTCCTGCATCTCAGATCCTCCAATCTCTTGTTTTCGCCGAGAGAAGCCACCTTGGCGGCGAAATCGTTCATCGTCGCGGCGAATTTTGCGCCTTCGGCTGCGCTGACCCATTCCACACGGGTGCGTTCTCTTTCTATCCCGAGATAATCGAGCATGGAGAAGAGCAGCGCCATGCGGCGGCGGGTGTGATAGTTGCCGGAGGTATAATGGCAGTCGCCGGGGTGGCAGCCGCAGATTATAACGCCGTCCGCGCCGCGCTGAAAGGCGCGCAGGATAAACATCGGGTTGACCCTGCACGAGCAGGGAACGCGGATTATCTTTACATCCGCAGGGTAGTTCAGGCGATTGTTGCCGGCAAGATCGGCGCCCGCATAGGAGCACCAGTTGCAGCAGAAGGCAACAATAAGCGGTTTATATTCGTTTACTTGCATATCGCATCAACCTCCGCCGAGATCTGTTTGTTCAGGAAGCCTTTAAGATCCATTGCGCCGGACATACAGGCGACGGTGCAGGCACCGCAGCCCTGGCAGACCGCTTCGTTGACCGAAGCGACACGCCTGATCTTTGTCGTTCTGTCGGGCATTCTGAATTCCTTATCGATATATGTGATAGCTCCGTATGGGCAGACATTCGCACAGGTGGAACAGCCGTTGCACATCATTTCGTCCGAATGTGCGACACAGGGGTTGCCCACGAGTTTATCCTTGCAGAGCAGACCGATAACCTTTGCGGCGGCAGCGCCTGCCTGCGAAACCGTTTCCGGAATATCCTTCGGGCCCTGGCAGGTGCCGGAAAGATACACACCCGCCGTGGGGCTTTCCACGGGGCGCAGCTTCGGATGAGCTTCGGTGAAGAAATCGTTCGTATCCATGCTTGCGGTGAGCATTGTCGCGATGGAGCGGGCGGATTTATCCGGTTCAATTGCGGCGGCAAGCACGACCATGTCCGCATCGATATGGAGCTGGTGACCGTATATCAGATCGGAGCCCTGAACCATGAGCCTGCCGTTTTCCGGCGACACCTTGCCCACCATGCCCTTGATATAATGGACACCGTATTCCTCTACCGCGCGGCGATAGAATTCATCGAAATTCTTGCCGGGGGTACGAACGTCTATATAGAATACATAGACCTCGGTATCCGGATATTTATCGCGGATAAGCATTGCGTGTTTTGCCGTGTACATACAGCATATCTTCGAGCAATATTCCTTGCCCTTCCCCGCGCAATCCTTGCAGCGGGAGCCGACGCACTGCACGAAAACGATCGTTTTGGGGTGTGTTCCGTCGGAGGGGCGCAGAAGTGTACCGCCTGTCGGGCCCGCGGCATTCATCAGACGTTCGAGCTCGAGCGAGGTTATGACATCCTTCGACTGGGAATAAGCGAATTCATCGAATTTCTCCATGGAGATCGGGTTGAAGCCCGTAGCCGCGATGATAGCGCCGTACTTTTCTTCGATAAATTCATCCTTTGCGTTGTAATCTATCGCGCCGGCTGTGCAGACCTTGGAGCAAACTCCGCACTTCCCTGTTTTGAGCATCATACAGTGTTCCGGATCGATCGTCGCGACCTTCGGAACCGCCTGCGCAAACGGGATGTATATGGCGCGGCGATTATCCATCCCGAGGTTGAATTCGTTCGGGATCTTCTTCTGGGGGCATTTTTCGGTGCACAGACCGCAGCCGGTGCAGACATCCTCCCTGACATACCTTGCCTTGCGCTTTATCGTAACATCGAAATTACCGACAAAGCCCTTTACATCCGTTACCTCGGAATATGAGAATATGCGTATTTTGTCATTCTGGGCGACATCCACCATCTTCGGCGTAAGTATGCAGGCTGCACAGTCGAGTGTCGGGAAGGTTTTATCGAGCTGTGCCATTTTGCCGCCGATCGTGGGCTTTGTTTCCACAATGTCCACCGGGAATCCGGCATCCGCGATATCAAGCGCCGTCTGAATACCGGCGATACCGCCGCCGATAACGAGCGCACGCTTTGTCACGGGCGTTTCACCGGGGGTAAGCGGCGAATTCAGACTGACCTTCGCGACAGCCGCCTTTGCAAGGATTATTGCCTTTTCGGTGCCCGTAGGCATATCCTTATGCACCCAGGAGCACTGTTCGCGTATGTTGGCGATTTCCACCATATAGGGGTTTATGCCCGCGGCAGCCGCCGTTTTGCGGAATGTCGCCTCGTGCATACGCGGCGAGCAGGAGCAGACAACAATACCGGTAAGCCCGTACTTATGTACCGATTCTATTATCATGTTCTGCCCCGCCTGGGAGCACATATAAGTATAGTCGGTGGAAAATGCCACGCCCGGTTCGTGTCCGAGCGCTTCGGCGACCGCCTTCACATCGACGGTTCCGGCAATATTCGTGCCGCAATGGCACACAAAAACTCCGATTTTCTGCATTGCTTTCCTCCCGATTTACTTGGTATATTTGCGCATTGCGCTGACGATCGCCTGCTGGGGCATATCGTCATCGAGCAGCGTGGGAATATCATTTGCGGTAAGGTGATTTGCGCCCTTTTCGCGTATCACCGCAAGCCGAACGGCTTCGATGATCTTTGCGGGTTCGACACCGCGCGGGCAGCGCTCCACACAGGCGAAGCAGGAAAGGCACTTATACACAGAGGGCGATTTCATGAGTGTTTCTATATCCCCTATTTCGACCATGTATACAAACTGATGCGGATGATACTCCATTTCCTCATAAGAAGGGCAGGTGGCGGAGCACTTCCCGCAGCGCATACATTTCAGCGGATTCACGCCGCTGATCCGAAGTATCTGTTCCTTAAGAAGCTCGGATTTGTTTTCCATATCATTCCTCCGTTATTCCGAGCGCCGAAGCGAGCATTTCCGTGAAATACACGACCGGCACCGCGCTTTCGTTCCTGACAAGATTATACCTGCAAAGCGGGCAGGCGGTCACGATAACATCCGCGCCGTGCGCCGCAGCGCTTTTCCAGACGGCTTCCGAGCGCTTCTTTGCCTCCGCTCCGTCCTCAAGCGCGATATAACCGCCGCAGCATTCGTTGCGTGCCGGGTAAACGACCGGTTCGCCGCCCAACGCGCGGATAAGATCCTCCATTATGCGGGGATTTTCGGGATCGTCCATCTGCATAACCTTGCCGGGGCGGAGCAGCAGGCAGCCGTAATAAGCGGCAACCTTTTTGCCCGCAAGCGGCCTGCTGACCGCCTGTGCGACCTTATCGAACCCGATAACGTCTCGCAGCAACTCGAGGTAATGCATGACCTCCGTTTCGCCGTGGTAAGGCGGAAGCGCGTTTTTGTCCTGCGCCATATAACGGTTCACCCTTTCGGCAAAATCCGCATCGCCGCGCATCGCGTTATTTGTTTGCTTTATAACATTGTGGCAGGCGGAACAGACCGTAACGAGCGGCATCCCCTCCGCCCTTGCGGCGGCAAGAGCACGCACGCTCGAAAGCTTTGTCGCGATCTCATCCCCGGCGGTGACATAAACACCGCCGCAGCACTGCCAGTTTTTTATCTCGCACAGCTCTACCCCGAGCTTCAAAGCGCTTTCGCGGGCATATCTGTCAAGCTCGCGTGCTTTGTTGCGAAGCGTACATCCGGGAAAATAACTGACTTTCATTCAAAATAACCGTCCTTTACAAGCTCTATGCAGGGGCTGTCACACCATCTGTTCGGGGTGGAACACCTCATCGAACCGTTCCGGAGTGAGAAAACCGAGCTTCACACAGGCTTCCTTCAACGAAATGTTTTCTTTATATGCAAGCTTTGCCGTTTTTGCCGCATTTTCATACCCGATATACGGATTGAGCGCCGTAACAAGCATGAGCGAATTGTGCAGATTGTGATACATCTTTTCGCGGTTTGCCGTAATGCCGGATGCGCAATTCTTATTAAAGGAAACTATCGCTTCGGCAAGCAGTCTTGCGGATTGAAGGAAATTATATGCCGCGACAGGCATAAAGACATTCAGTTCGAAATTGCCCTGCGATGCAGCCATTCCGACGGCGACATCATTGCCCATGACCTGCACTGCGACCATGGTGACAGCCTCGCACTGCGTGGGGTTCACCTTGCCGGGCATAATGGAGGAGCCGGGTTCGTTTTCGGGAATATGAATTTCGCCGAGCCCGTCACGCGGGCCGCTTGCGAGCCAGCGGATATCGTTGGCTATTTTCATCATGTCGCACGCCGTCGCTTTTATCGCGCCGTGGGCAAAGACAAGCTCGTCCTTCGAGGTGAGCGCGTGGAATTTGTTTGCTGCCGTGACAAACGGCTTGCCGGTAAGAGAAGCGACCTTTGCGGCGACAAGCTCCGAAAAGCCCTTGGGCGCATTGAGCCCGGTGCCGACGGCCGTACCGCCGAGAGCAAGCTCATAAAGCGGGCGGAGCGAAAGCTTCAGAAGCTCGACATCTCGCTCCAAGCTGGAACGCCAGCCGGATATTTCCTGGCTGAATTTAATCGGTGTTGCGTCCTGGAGGTGAGTACGTCCTGATTTTACAATGCCCTCGTTTTCTTGCTCCAGGCGCTTAAAGGTTTCAATCAAAAGCTCCACTGCCGGCAGAAGTTTGTCTTCAATTGCAAACACTGCCGAAATGTGCATGGCCGTGGGAAAGGTGTCGTTGGAGGACTGGCTCATATTGATGTCATCGTTGGGGTGACAGAGCTTTTTGCCGGCAATCTGATTGGCTCTGTTGGCAATAACCTCGTTGGCGTTCATGTTGGACTGAGTACCGGAGCCTGTCTGCCAGACCACCAGAGGGAAGTGCTCGTTCAGTGCGCCGGAAAGAACCTCATCGCAGGCCTCTTCGATCACTGCAAGCTTTTCCTTAGTCATTTTTTCGG
>ERZ824600.1953-NODE-1953-length-23365-cov-44.720163_pt1 | contig 23365 bp, 20 predicted proteins | sample MGYA00519933_ERZ824600 | MGnify/ENA primary metagenome ERZ824600 (study PRJEB31778, sample SAMEA3449178) | human gut metagenome | biome: human gut; feature: human-associated habitat; material: faeces | place: United Kingdom | collected 2010/2012 ... | reverse complement strand
GCTACTCGGACTTCTGCAATCGCGTGAAAAACGGATGGTTATTCAGTGGACATTAGATACACACAAATTGATTATGTCGGGAGGGCTTTCTGTATGGAATACGTCACCCACCTCCGCGAAGACGGCAGCTATCAGCCACTCAAGGAGCATTTGGAAGGCACAGCGACGCGTTCTGCGAAATTTGCCGCTTCTTTTGGATCGAGTTCTCACGCCGAAAGAACAGCCTTGCTGCACGACATCGGCAAGTACAGCCCCAACGGGCAGCGCCGCCAGCGTGACCCGGAACACACCGCCAAGGTGGACCACAGCACGGCAGGTGCGAAGGCGGCGGCAGATTTGGACGATATGCCCGCGGCGTTTGCCATTGCGGGGCATCACGGCGGTCTGCCCGACTTGGGAACCCGTCTCAGCCTCGATGATGGCACATTGTGCGCACGGCTGAACAAAAAGCTGACCGGCGGCGACGATCCCTCCGCGTGGCGCAGTGAGATTTCTTTGCCAACAGGCGTTCAGCCCACACCGCCGTGGCTTCCGCGGAATGATGCGCGCCTGACTGCCATGTACATCCGGATGCTGTTCTCCTGTCTGGTGGATGCTGATTTTCTGGACACGGAGCGCGCGCTCAGCAAGGCAGAAAAGCCACGCGGCATCGGCGATTCCATGCCAGCGCTGCTGGAAAAGCTGCAAGCGCACGTTGCCAAATGGCTGGAAAAGCCCAAGTCCGACCTCTGCGCGCTGCGCAACGAGGTGCTGCGGCGCTGCCTGCGTGGCAGCGAAGATCCGCAGGGCTTGTACAGCCTGACCGTCCCCACGGGCGGCGGCAAAACGGTTTCGTCGCTTGCCTTTGCGCTCAGCCACGCAGTGAAGCATGGGATGAAGCGCATCATCTACGTCATCCCCTACACCAGCATTATCGACCAAAATGCGAAGGTCTTTCGGGATATTCTGGGCGATGAGAACGTGGTGGAGCATCACAGTCAGGTGGATTTGCCCGATACGGATGCCGAAACGCCCGATGCCCTCCGCAAGCGCCTTGCCTGCGAAAACTGGGATGCCCCCGTCATCGTCACGACCGCCGTGCAGTTCTTTGAATCCTTCTACGCCGCCAAGCCCGGCCGCTGCCGCAAACTCCACAACGTCGCCAACAGCGTGGTGATTTTCGACGAGGCGCAGACGCTGCCGATTTCGCTGATGCGCCCCTGCGTCTCGGTAATCGACCAGCTGGTGCAGCATTACGGCGTCACCGCCGTTCTCTGTACCGCGACGCAGCCCGAATTGCTGTCCATTTTCAGCGGCTTCACCGCGGGCACCCGCATTCAAGAGCTTGTTCCCGACCCGGATGCGCTGTTCAGCAGCCTTCGCCGCGTCACCTTCCAGCAGGACGGGATGGTTTCGGACGAGGAATTAGCCGCGCGGATTCGTCAGGAAAATGCCGTGCTGTGCATCGTCAATTCCCGCAAACAGGCGCGCAGCCTGTACGAAGCCCTGCCGGAAGAGGGGCGTTTCCATCTCTCCACGCTGATGAACGCCATCGACCGTGAACGCACCATTGCCACAATTCGCGAACGCTTAGACAAGAAACAGTGCTGCCGCGTCATCTCCACCAGCCTGATTGAAGCGGGCGTTGACGTGGATTTTCCGACCGTATACCGCGAATTAGCCGGACTGGACAGCATTCTGCAAGCCGCCGGACGTTGCAATCGCGAGGGAAAGGAAGCGGCGCAGAACAGCATCGTCCACATCTACCAGACCGAACACGCGGTTCCACCCATCATGCGCCCAAACATTGAAAGCTGCCGCACAGTGCTGCGCCTGTATGCTGAGGACATCGGCAGCCGCAAAGCCATCCACGCGTATTTTTGCGATTTGCTCTTCAAGCGCGGCGAAAATCAGCAGCGTTCACGACCCGTTTCGTCCGAAAATGATTTACTGGATACCAGCAAAACGCTGTCATCCGAAGCAAGATTTGCTTTCCGCGAAACCGCTGAGCATTTCCGCTTTATCGATACAGATACGGCCACGGTGTACATTCCGACACCTGAAAACAGCGAGGACATCAAAGCCCTGCGTGATGGGCACTATTCGCGTGAGCTTTTCCGCCGCCTGGGGCGCTGCGGCGTGAGTATCTACCGCCGCGAGTATCAGGCGTTGTGCAGCATCGGCGGCGTCACGGAAATTGCCGATGCGCACTGCGGCATTCTGAGCGATATCAAATTGTACACGCCGGAATGCGGCTTGCAGGTCAGCTGCACAAGCGGGCTGGGACTGTTCGCCTGACGTATATATAATGAAAAAAATCAGAAACGGGCGGCAAGCATTGCGCTCACCGCCCGCCCCGGACGAACTATCGTTCATCTCTATATTTCAACCCACAGACTGGCGGTGCATTTTGTGCTGCACAGTCTGACTTTTGGATTTTATCATTTTTATCTCTTCAGAGCAAAGCACCTTCTGTATTTTTTCTGCACTTATTTTTTATCTTTCATGTCTATGAACTTGACATGTTTTTTAGTCTGTGCTATACTGTTCTTGTCAACCGAAAGGAAGTGAGTTGCTGACGATACACCCATTCGTCCCCTTGCGAACTGTCACTTGCTCACATCGGCAAGTGTTGATTGAGAAGTAAGAATGAGGAGGTGAACCAATGTCCATCAAAATGGAGGTGTGGGGCGAGTACGCTTGCTTCACCCGGCCTGAAATGAAGGTTGAGCGTGTCAGCTATGACGTTCCCACGCCCAGCGCCGCCCGCGGAATGGTAGAAAGTGTATACTACCATCCAGGCCTAAAATGGCATGTGGATAAAATCTACGTCTGCAAGCCCATCCGCTTCACGAACATTCTCCGCAACGAAGTGGCATCTAAGATTTCCGTCAGAAACGTGCTGACCGAAGCCAACGGCAAGAAGCGCTCCTACATCGACCGAAACGCCGATATTCAGCAGCGCGCTACCACCATGCTGCGAAACGTGCACTACGTCATTGAAGCGCACTTCGAGATGACCGACAAAGCCAATCCGTCGGACAATCCCGGCAAGTTTCAGGACATCGTGAAGCGGCGTCTTCGCAGCGGTCAGGCATACATGCAGCCGTATCTGGGCTGCCGGGAATGCACGGCGCATTTCCGCCTTTGGGAGGGCGGCGACATTCCCACCATCGACGAAACGCGGGATTTGGGCTATATGCTTTACGACATGGAATATTCCGACCCGGAAAACATACAACCGATGTTCTTCCGGGCGCAGATGGTGCATGGCGTGATTGATTTGACAGACTGTGAGGTGGTGAAATGATTCTGCAATCGCTCGTGCGGTGCTACAATTCGCTCGCCGCACAGGGCAAATTGGAGCGTCCCGGCTGGTCATCCGTCAAGGTGCAGTGGGGCTTGCGTCTGAAAGAAAACGGCGAACTGGTATCGGTGGAGTTACTCGGTAAACCCGATGAGAAAGGCAAGCCAATCCCTGTACAGAAGCCTCTTCCCACCCCTGTCAAGCGCACCAGCGGTAAGGCAGCCTGCTTCTTGTGTGACAATGCGAAATATTTATTTGGCATCACCAACGAGCCATACGACGGCACAGGCAAAAACCCCGCCAAAGAGGCAGAAGCCTGTTTCCGCATCAGTGCCAAAAAGCATCACGAGCTGCTGGACGGTGTATCCTGCCCGATGGCGCAGGCAATTCTCCGCTTTTTTGACACTTGGCAGCCTGAAAAGGCGGCGCAGTCCCCTGCCCTGCAGGAGCATTTCGATGACCTGTGCAAGGGCGGCAATCTGCTTTTCTGCCTCATCAACGAATTGGGAACTGTTACAGAAGCGCAGAACGTGCCTGAAATTCAAGCTGCGTGGGATGCAAGCGTCTCCAATAGCTCGGAACGTTCTACCTTTGGTCGCTGTCTGGTTACAGGCACACAAGACACCATCGCCATTCTGCATCCAAGCATCAAGGGCGTTGTTGGCGCACAGTCCTCTGGCGCGTCGCTGGTTTCCTTCAACGCCTTCGCTTTTGAATCCTACGGGCGGAGTGGCAGTCAGGGTTTAAACGCCCCCGTCGGGAATCACGCCGCCTTTGCCTACGGCGAAGCGCTCAACTACATGCTTCGCGTGAAGGACTATCACAGTCTGCTGGGATCTGCCACTCTCGTTTACTGGGCAGAAACGGCGCAATCCGCTTACAGCGACTGCTTTGCCGCTCTGCTGGGGACAAACGAAGACATGACGCAGAATACGCTGGACGGCATCATGAAAGCCATCCGCCTTGGGCAGGGTCTTCAGTGGGAGAATGTTCCGCTTGATTCCCGTACACCCTTCTACATTCTGGGGCTGTCGCCGAATGCGTCCCGTCTGTCGGTTCGTTTCTTCCTGCAAGGGACGTTTGGCGATTTTGCCGCGAATTTGGCGCGTCATCAGGAGCGTTTGAACATCATTCGCCCATCCTATGACACGCGTGAAACACTTTCCGCCTATTCGCTGCTCAAGGAAACAGCGAATCCCAACAGCAGGGACAAGCTGCCGCCGTCGCATCTGGTGGGCGATTTGCTCCGCGCCATTCTTGGCGATACGCCTTACCCTGTTTCGCTGCTGACGCAAACAGAGCTGCGCATCCATGCGGAGCACAGTGTCAGCCGCGGCAAGGCGGCAATTCTCAAAGCGTGGCTGCTGAAAAACGGCAGCAATCCACAGTACAAGGAGGTCATCGACGTGCAACTCAACGAACAGACGAATTACGCACCATATGTGCTGGGTCGTCTCTTTGCGGTGCTGGAAAGCCTCCAGCAGAAGGCAAATCCCGGCATCAACGCTACCATCATGGATCGTTACTTCAACGCTGCCTGCGCAACGCCCAGCATCGTTTTCCCGACGCTGCTGAAGCTGGCGCAGAGTCACCTGAAGAAACTTGATACCGGCTATTTCATCTATTACGACAAGCAGCTGACGGAACTGTGCGGGCGCTTGACTGACAGCTACCCTGCGCGCCTGAACCTGCAGGATCAGGGTATTTTCCAGCTGGGCTACTATCACCAGAAGCAGAAGTTCTTCACGAAAAAGGAGGAAAACAGCAATGTCTGATGTGATTCGCAACCGGTATGATTTCGTGGTGCTGTTCGATGTGCAGAACGGCAATCCCAACGGCGACCCCGATGCCGGCAACATGCCCCGTACCGACCCGGAAACGGGTCTGGGGCTGGTGACGGACGTGTGCATAAAGCGCAAGATTCGCGACTATGTGGCAACCGTCAAGGAGGGCGACCCGCATTTCGGCATTTACATTCAGGATGGAATCACGCTGAATCGTCGTGACAGAGACGGCTTGGATGCCTGCGGCTGTGGCAATCTCACAGATGACGACCAAAAGAGCAAGAAAAAATTGAAATCGACCGACGAGAATATTGAAGTCAAGTTGCGCGACTACATGTGCAGCCACTACTACGACATTCGAACGTTCGGCGCAGTCATGACAACATTCGTCACAGCGAAGCTGAACTGCGGTCAGGTGCGCGGTCCGGTACAGCTGGGCTTTGCCCGCAGTATCGACCCCATCGTGCCACAGGAAATTACCATCACCCGCGTCGCCATCACCACGGAAAAGGATGCCGAAAAGAAGGATACGGAAATGGGGTGCAAGTACATCGTCCCGTACGGGCTGTACCGCGTGGAAGGCTTCGTATCCGCGAATCTTGCGCGCAGGGTCACGGGGTTCAGCGAAGAAGACCTCGAACTGTTGTGGGATGCCATCCTCAACATGTTTGAAAACGACCATTCCGCCGCGCGCGGCATGATGGCAGTGCGCAAGCTCATCATCTTCCGCCATGAGAAGGAACTGGGCAACGCCCCCGCGTGGAAGCTGTTTGAACGCGTGCGTGTAGCGCGCAAGGCGGATGTAACGGTTCCGCGCAGCTTTGCGGACTACGAGTGGACGGTGGATGACGCGAATCTGCCGGACGGCGTCACCTGCGAAGTGAAGGGGTGACGCAGCAGGACGCGACCCTCTCCGCCTTGCAGCATTACGCCTACTGCCGCCGCCAATGGGGATTGATTTTTCTGGAGCAGCAGTGGGCAGAAAATGCGCACACGGCGGAGGGGCAAGTGTTCCACCAAACGGCGCATCACGGCCCGGAAGCGGAATTGCGCGGCGATACGCTGATTCTGCGCGGACTGCGGCTGGAATCCGCCCGCCTGCACCTGCACGGCGTCAGCGACGTGGTGGAGTTCCACCGCAGCCCCGGCGGTGTTGCGCTGCACGGACGCGAAGGGCTGTTGCTGCCGTACCCGGTAGAATACAAAAAAGGGTCAGACAAAACGCAGGATGCCGACGAGGTGCAGCTGTGCGCACAGGCGCTCTGCTTGGAGGAGATGCTCTGCTGCGCCATCCCGGAGGGCAGCTTGTTTTATGGCGAGTCCCGCCGACGGACGCGGGTTGCGCTGGATGAATCCCTCCGTGCGCGGACGTTGTCGCTTCTGGCGGAACTGCTGGAGAATCAGGCGCGCGGACATACGCCATCCGTTCGGGCGCACAAGGGCTGCAATGCCTGCTCGCTCAAGGATGTATGCGTTCCGCGGCTCAGCCGAACCGGCAGCGTCCGCGCCTACATACACGCCCGTATTGCGGAGGATTCGTCATGAGAAAGATGCTGAATACGCTGTTCGTGACGACGGAAGATGCGTACTTGTCGCTGGAAAACGAGAATATCGTCGTCCATGTGGGCGAGGAAAAGCGCGCACAGTATCCCCTGCTGATGCTGGAGGGCATTCTGACTTTCTCCTACAAAGGCGCAAGTCCAGCACTCATGGGTGCTTGCGCAGAGCGCGGTATTGGGCTGACGTTTCTGACGCCGCGCGGGCGATTTTTAGCACGCGTCTGCGGCAGCGAGCGCGGCAATGTTCTGCTGCGCCGCGAGCAGTATCGGCGCGCCGACAGCCTATCCGCCAGCTGCCTGATTGCACGGAATTTCATCTTCGGCAAGGTATACAATCAGCGCTGGGTGCTGGAGCGTACCATCCGCGACCACGCCTTGCGCGTGAATGTGCAGGCACTCAAGGATGTTTCCGCTGCGTTAGATGCCAAGCTGCCGCAAATTGAATCAGCGGTTGATTTAGATGTGCTGCGCGGGCTGGAAGGCGACGCATCCGCCGATTATTTTTCGGTATTCGACGAAATGATACTGACTCAAAAGGCGGATTTCTTGCTGAACGGCCGCAATCGCCGCCCGCCGCAGGACAACATGAACGCCCTGCTCTCCTTCGCCTATGTGCTACTCGCCAACGACTGCGCTGCCGCGCTGGAAAGCGTCGGGCTGGATGCCTACGTCGGCTTCATGCACCGCGACCGTCCGGGGCGCACGTCGCTCGCCCTTGACCTGATGGAAGAACTGCGCGCCCCGATGGCAGATCGCCTCTGCATCACGCTGGTGAACAACCGTGTGCTGCAGGACAAGCACTTCGACCGGCAGGAAAGCGGCGCCGTCTTCTTGAACGATGCCGGGCGCAAGCAGTTCTTGACCGCGTGGCAAAACCGCAAACGCGAAGAAATCACCCACCCGTTCCTGAAAGAAAAAATCATGTGGGGGCTTGTTCCCTATGTACAGGCGCTGCTGCTTGCGCGCACCCTCCGCGGCGACACAGACGGTTATCCCCCATTCCTCTGGAAATAACCCGAAAGCGAGGCGTTCCCGATGCTGGTTCTAATCACCTACGATGTTTCCACCGTCGATGCAGACGGCAAACGCCGCTTGCGGCAAGTCGCCAAGCGCTGCGTCGTCCACGGTCAGCGCGTGCAGAATTCCGTATTTGAGTGCTCTTTGGATGCCGCGCAGTACAAGCTGCTTCAGGCGGAACTTCGGCAGCTGATTGACCCGGAAAAGGACAGTTTGCGCTTTTACAACCTCGGCAATCACTACGAAAGCCGGATTGAGCACATTGGCGTGAAGACGAGCTACGCCCCGGAAGGGCTGCTGATGCTGTAAGGGCGCGCCGCGCGAATCGCCCGTGCGAAGCGCAAGCCTCCAGCCTTTTGCAGGGAGGTTCGCACCGGATTTCGCGGTTTTTCCGGCAAAATTACCGCATTTTCGGCTAAGCTGATTCTCAAAAGGACTGTTTTGTGGTATACTTTTTGTGCAAAGCCTATGATTCTGATCGACAGAATTGTTACTTTGCGCAGTCGCTCCCCGTGCGGGGAGCGTGGATTGAAATCTTTCGCGGCGGCGCTTGTGCGTCGCCGTCCGTCGTCGCTCCCCGTGCGGGGAGCGTGGATTGAAATTGCTGGCTGCTGGCGCGCTCTGCTGGCTCTGCTGTGTCGCTCCCCGTGCGGGGAGCGTGGATTGAAATGGCGTTTGTCCAACGTCAAAAGCACTAACGATTTGTCGCTCCCCGTGCGGGGAGCGTGGATTGAAATCCTGCCGTCGGGCGTGTCGTTTTCTTGTCTTTTGTCGCTCCCCGTGCGGGGAGCGTGGATTGAAATGATGTTGAGTCGAACGGTCCGCGCCCCCATGTTGTCGCTCCCCGTGCGGGGAGCGTGGATTGAAATGCCGATGCCGATGTTGTCCAGCTCCTCCTCCAGTGTCGCTCCCCGTGCGGGGAGCGTGGATTGAAATCCTGCGTTCCGCGATGGCCTCGTTCGCGGGGTCGTCGCTCCCCGTGCGGGGAGCGTGGATTGAAATGATGTTGAGTCGAACGGTCCGCGCCCCCATGTTGTCGCTCCCCGTGCGGGGAGCGTGGATTGAAATTTTGCGGCTTCCCGCGACCGGCTACTGCCGGTTTGTCGCTCCCCGTGCGGGGAGCGTGGATTGAAATTTCCTCCTTTTTTCGTGGCCGTTTTCGGCCTTTGTCGCTCCCCGTGCGGGGAGCGTGGATTGAAATCCCGGCTCCCGCGAACGCCCGGCGTCCGGGCGCTGTCGCTCCCCGTGCGGGGAGCGTGGATTGAAATGTCCTTGTGGCATCACGATACCACTTTTTTCGGGTCGCTCCCCGTGCGGGGAGCGTGGATTGAAATGGGCAGCCGCACCGACAGAAAAACAGCGCGTTCTCGAAGTCGCTCCCCGTGCGGGGAGCGTGGATTGAAATCGACTTATCGAAATGCAGCTCCAGCTTGCCGGTGTCGCTCCCCGTGCGGGGAGCGTGGATTGAAATTCAACCCGCGACGGAACCATGCGTGTCAGCAAATAGTCGCTCCCCGTGCGGGGAGCGTGGATTGAAATAAATCAAGCCCGCCGGGTTCACCCGGCGGCTCCCCGTCGCTCCCCGTGCGGGGAGCGTGGATTGAAATTATATCATAAAATGGAAACCAGCTCGCGGTTGGAGTCGCTCCCCGTGCGGGGAGCGTGGATTGAAATCAAGTCGTCCAGAACGTTGTCGTGATCCTGCCAGTCGCTCCCCGTGCGGGGAGCGTGGATTGAAATCACGCATCCGCTGCGTTGATGTGCGCCTGCGTCGTCGCTCCCCGTGCGGGGAGCGTGGATTGAAATTTGTAAATCATGTGATCCTTCTTTCCGGGCGCATGTCGCTCCCCGTGCGGGGAGCGTGGATTGAAATTTTCCGGGCGCATAGCCCTGCTTGATTTGGAAGCGTCGCTCCCCGTGCGGGGAGCGTGGATTGAAATATAATCATTCCTTCTTTCCGCCGGTGAACCCGGCGTCGCTCCCCGTGCGGGGAGCGTGGATTGAAATGGACGACGATAGTTGTATGGTGGGCAGCACGCGTGTCGCTCCCCGTGCGGGGAGCGTGGATTGAAATTGCACGGCTGCAATCGCAAGCGCGCGCGAAATGCGTCGCTCCCCGTGCGGGGAGCGTGGATTGAAATCAGCGGCGTCAAACGGCGAATGATGTACTTGCGGTCGCTCCCCGTGCGGGGAGCGTGGATTGAAATGTCCGGATTACGCCGTCTGCGCCAATGATTTGCGTCGCTCCCCGTGCGGGGAGCGTGGATTGAAATACAAGGCGGCGCGTGTGCGTCTGTCCTTGTGATGTCGCTCCCCGTGCGGGGAGCGTGGATTGAAATGAGCCGGGCGAAGAGGAAGCTGTGCCCGCGCAGGTCGCTCCCCGTGCGGGGAGCGTGGATTGAAATCTGATTCAGGCGGATTTTCAGCCGCTCAACCAGGTCGCTCCCCGTGCGGGGAGCGTGGATTGAAATCAGCTGTCCGGCGGCGTGTGCTGTCTGCCGGAGGTCGCTCCCCGTGCGGGGAGCGTGGATTGAAATCGTAAAAGGACTTGTGACTGTCAACGGGGTTCAGCTGTCGCTCCCCGTGCGGGGAGCGTGGATTGAAATCTACTGCTCCGGCGGTGTGACTGTCCGCCGGAGGGCGTCGCTCCCCGTGCGGGGAGCGTGGATTGAAATAGCGCCATCCAGCTCTTGCCGCGCTTCGGTGCGGTCGCTCCCCGTGCGGGGAGCGTGGATTGAAATCCGATGGTGCTGACTCTGCCGCCCACCGCCCTGTGTCGCTCCCCGTGCGGGGAGCGTGGATTGAAATGGGGTACCGCCGCGCGTAGCGGCGGCGGGTTCAGGTCGCTCCCCGTGCGGGGAGCGTGGATTGAAATTCCTCCCGATATTCCAGCGCCAAGTCCGCAAGCGGTCGCTCCCCGTGCGGGGAGCGTGGATTGAAATGGCAAAAGCGGCCTGCACCTCGGCGGCAGCGTCCGTCGCTCCCCGTGCGGGGAGCGTGGATTGAAATCTTTTCAAACTGGTTTGACCGGAGGTTGATAAGCCGTCGCTCCCCGTGCGGGGAGCGTGGATTGAAATGGTGTATCGGTTGCGCGGTACGATGTACCCCGGCTGTCGCTCCCCGTGCGGGGAGCGTGGATTGAAATCGTTTGTGGAGCGGCTACAGCGCAACGACTATGGTCGCTCCCCGTGCGGGGAGCGTGGATTGAAATGGCAATACCTACAATCTGTATTACGCCGAATGCCTGTCGCTCCCCGTGCGGGGAGCGTGGATTGAAATACCTATGCGCAGCATTCCGACGTGGTGCAGCTCGTCGCTCCCCGTGCGGGGAGCGTGGATTGAAATTCCGGGTGCCGGTCGTAGTCATTGTCCATCCAGTCGCTCCCCGTGCGGGGAGCGTGGATTGAAATTGCTTTACAAGAGAACCGGGGGCCAGCGCGCCCGTCGCTCCCCGTGCGGGGAGCGTGGATTGAAATCATTGTTGACTATCTGGGCACGGCGGGTATGGAGTCGCTCCCCGTGCGGGGAGCGTGGATTGAAATGTACGCGGTGGAAGTTAACTGCAAGGGAGAGAAAGTCGCTCCCCGTGCGGGGAGCGTGGATTGAAATCGGATGTTGCGAGCAAATCTGCGTAATAATTAAGTCGCTCCCCGTGCGGGGAGCGTGGATTGAAATCGATTTGTCGCCGTGCGATATCTCCGAGCTCAAACGTCGCTCCCCGTGCGGGGAGCGTGGATTGAAATTGACCAAATGCCGATAGTATCCCACAATGTATTGTCGCTCCCCGTGCGGGGAGCGTGGATTGAAATTTTGTAATTTATCGTACCAATAATTGGCCCATTGGTCGCTCCCCGTGCGGGGAGCGTGGATTGAAATGATTGCTCTTGTGCCGATATACTGTAATTTCCGTCGCTCCCCGTGCGGGGAGCGTGGATTGAAATGTATTCGTAGCTTTGCTGACCATAAAAGTTAAACGTCGCTCCCCGTGCGGGGAGCGTGGATTGAAATGGTTTCGGGCTTGTACAATGGACGGGAGCAGATGTCGCTCCCCGTGCGGGGAGCGTGGATTGAAATATAAGCCGCGTTGCGGGATTATCGTAGACGGCGTGCGTCGCTCCCCGTGCGGGGAGCGTGGATTGAAATTAAAGGATAATAAAATAAAAGACATGTCGCTTGAGTCGCTCCCCGTGCGGGGAGCGTGGATTGAAATAACCCATTCTGCTGCAATCAATTTACATCGCCGGTCGCTCCCCGTGCGGGGAGCGTGGATTGAAATCGTTTACGAATTTCCACGAACAAAATCTTGACGTCGCTCCCCGTGCGGGGAGCGTGGATTGAAATAAATGGGGGCTGCCCGAAGGTTGGAGCGATACGTCGCTCCCCGTGCGGGGAGCGTGGATTGAAATAACGCATATGAAACTATCAATAGAAACCGCGAAGTCGCTCCCCGTGCGGGGAGCGTGGATTGAAATTGTGACCTCCGTCTGAACTTGAAGCAGTTTACTGGTCGCTCCCCGTGCGGGGAGCGTGGATTGAAATAATGACGGGCGCAAGAGGTACTGGAAAAACTTAGTCGCTCCCCGTGCGGGGAGCGTGGATTGAAATGCGCCCGGTTTTGTTTTCCGAAAGGCAGGAGGGGTCGCTCCCCGTGCGGGGAGCGTGGATTGAAATGAGCGTTTTGTCTCCCTTGCAGTTAGCTTCCACGTCGCTCCCCGTGCGGGGAGCGTGGATTGAAATACATCGCCGCCCAACTTATCAACGAGGTGCTGCATCGTCGCTCCCCGTGCGGGGAGCGTGGATTGAAATACCGCTGAACAGATTGGAAAGTTGATGCAGATTGGTCGCTCCCCGTGCGGGGAGCGTGGATTGAAATGACGCTGGCAAAGGCTGGCTTCACCGCTGAACAGAGTCGCTCCCCGTGCGGGGAGCGTGGATTGAAATACGTTTCCGCACGCTTTATCGTTATCTGATGCTGTCGCTCCCCGTGCGGGGAGCGTGGATTGAAATTGCTTTACAAGAGAACCGGGGGCCAGCGCGCCCTCGTCGCTCCCCGTGCGGGGAGCGTGGATTGAAATTCCAGCACAGCCCCAAATCCGCGCAGCGCGTTTGTCGCTCCCCGTGCGGGGAGCGTGGATTGAAATGGGGTGACAATCACGTGTGAACGACGTTACCCGAGTCGCTCCCCGTGCGGGGAGCGTGGATTGAAATGATGTTGTGCTGAAGGATAATACAAATGTTCAAAATGTCGCTCCCCGTGCGGGGAGCGTGGATTGAAATCACCGCGTACGAATTGTATTTTGCACCAGAAACGTCGCTCCCCGTGCGGGGAGCGTGGATTGAAATGTTGTGTTGTTGTCACACCGATGTTACCATGCTCGTCGCTCCCCGTGCGGGGAGCGTGGATTGAAATATCGACTCTCTGTTGATGCAGTGCGGAGAAATGCCGTCGCTCCCCGTGCGGGGAGCGTGGATTGAAATAATCTTGGTGCTGAAAATGGTCGCGCCGCTGAAGTGTCGCTCCCCGTGCGGGGAGCGTGGATTGAAATGCGCCTATGAGACCGGCGCGGCGGCGGGTGGCAGGTCGCTCCCCGTGCGGGGAGCGTGGATTGAAATAAATCAAGCGCCGCCGCACAGCGGCGGTTCCCCTGGTCGCTCCCCGTGCGGGGAGCGTGGATTGAAATGGCGACACCGCCCAACACGAATGCCGCGCATGGGGTCGCTCCCCGTGCGGGGAGCGTGGATTGAAATCTCGACGCCCGCGTGGGGACGCACTTGTCCAATGTCGCTCCCCGTGCGGGGAGCGTGGATTGAAATCTTCTGCGCGCGCTTTTCGCGCAGGGCAATGATGTCGCTCCCCGTGCGGGGAGCGTGGATTGAAATAAAATTCGCGGGGGGGTACACAGTACCTCGAGTCGCTCCCCGTGCGGGGAGCGTGGATTGAAATAAGGCTGGACAGGGCGCGAAGGCGCGCAGTCTGGTCGCTCCCCGTGCGGGGAGCGTGGATTGAAATACACACTGACTGCGTTGAATGCTGGAAACGTTGAAGTCGCTCCCCGTGCGGGGAGCGTGGATTGAAATTCCTTCGGTTCAGGCGCTTTGTCCAGCGTCAAATCGTCGCTCCCCGTGCGGGGAGCGTGGATTGAAATATCAACGAAATCGAGGAAAACGAGCAGGAAGAACGTCGCTCCCCGTGCGGGGAGCGTGGATTGAAATTCGATGACTTTGCCGATTGTCGCAATCATGGCTGTCGCTCCCCGTGCGGGGAGCGTGGATTGAAATCACGAACAAAACCTCGACTGGGCTTATAAGTCAAGTCGCTCCCCGTGCGGGGAGCGTGGATTGAAATAGGGGAGCACTTGCCGCTATCGGTTCGGGCGAAACAGTCGCTCCCCGTGCGGGGAGCGTGGATTGAAATAGCAAAAATCAGGCTTTCCGGTACTTCGTCGCAGTCGCTCCCCGTGCGGGGAGCGTGGATTGAAATGTCGCCTTGTGCGGAACGGTGTCGAAGTAGCTTTGTCGCTCCCCGTGCGGGGAGCGTGGATTGAAATGGCTGTTGTGAAGTACGCGCCGGGTTGCAGATACTGTCGCTCCCCGTGCGGGGAGCGTGGATTGAAATATTACATCGTCGATGCTGCGGAACTTGAAACCCTGGTCGCTCCCCGTGCGGGGAGCGTGGATTGAAATCTTCCGTCGGAATGCAAAATACTTGGAAAAGCGCGTCGCTCCCCGTGCGGGGAGCGTGGATTGAAATATTAGGCGCAAGGGCGAAAGCCGTCGCGATTACCGTCGCTCCCCGTGCGGGGAGCGTGGATTGAAATACGAACAGAACCTCGACTGGGCTTACAAGTCAATGTCGCTCCCCGTGCGGGGAGCGTGGATTGAAATGTGTTACACGCCTTATGTTTCAATCAGCAAAAACGTCGCTCCCCGTGCGGGGAGCGTGGATTGAAATGAGCAGATTGAAAGAATTGAAGCGTGGCAAGAAGTCGCTCCCCGTGCGGGGAGCGTGGATTGAAATAGCTTTGCGATTTGCACCCGGGAAAGCTCCGTAGAGTCGCTCCCCGTGCGGGGAGCGTGGATTGAAATGTATCCTCCCATACTGTCCAATAATAGTAAGAGTTGTCGCTCCCCGTGCGGGGAGCGTGGATTGAAATGTCTCGATGCCGACGGGAAAGAGGTGTCTGTCCGGTCGCTCCCCGTGCGGGGAGCGTGGATTGAAATGCAAACCCCTGCGGACAATAGCGCAAGCACCAGGTCGCTCCCCGTGCGGGGAGCGTGGATTGAAATAGCAAAAATCAGGCTTTCCGGTACTTCGACGCATGTCGCTCCCCGTGCGGGGAGCGTGGATTGAAATTAAATGTTCCGCCCTCCCCTACAATAAAGCATCTAGTCGCTCCCCGTGCGGGGAGCGTGGATTGAAATCCCCTCGTGGGCGCCGTTCGCGCAAAACGTAGGACAGTCGCTCCCCGTGCGGGGAGCGTGGATTGAAATGCTGATGCAATATTTATCATCGGGATTTTTCATTGTCGCTCCCCGTGCGGGGAGCGTGGATTGAAATACTGGTACTCCCCCCATGCCGCAAGACTCGCCCCGCGTCGCTCCCCGTGCGGGGAGCGTGGATTGAAATAAATAAACTCCAACCAACGGCCGTTACTCTATAATACGTCGCTCCCCGTGCGGGGAGCGTGGATTGAAATATTGCGAATCTCCGGCTTGCGAAATTGTTTTCTGTCGCTCCCCGTGCGGGGAGCGTGGATTGAAATGCATGGCGGGAGATGTTGAATATGTCAATTACTGGCGTCGCTCCCCGTGCGGGGAGCGTGGATTGAAATACGTTCGTCAGGGGTAAACCCCTTGTAACTACGGCGGGTCGCTCCCCGTGCGGGGAGCGTGGATTGAAATGCAATATACTTGGGTGCACCTTGCCGATACACTAGTCGCTCCCCGTGCGGGGAGCGTGGATTGAAATAGCTTTGCGATTTGCACCCGGGAAAGCTCCGTAGGTCGCTCCCCGTGCGGGGAGCGTGGATTGAAATCCTCGACGCCCTTGACACGTCGGCGGCGTTGGCTGTCGCTCCCCGTGCGGGGAGCGTGGATTGAAATACCGCTGAACAGATTGGAAAGCTGATGCAGATTGGTCGCTCCCCGTGCGGGGAGCGTGGATTGAAATCGTTTACGAATTTCCACGAACAGAACCTCGACTGTCGCTCCCCGTGCGGGGAGCGTGGATTGAAATGACGCCCGGCGCTTGTGCCAGTTCCAGCGCTATCGCGTCGCTCCCCGTGCGGGGAGCGTGGATTGAAATGACACCATTCAGGGTTGCATCCGCAACGTGCAGAGTCGCTCCCCGTGCGGGGAGCGTGGATTGAAATCCCAACGTCTGCCATTAGTCACCTCTAACCTCACGTCGCTCCCCGTGCGGGGAGCGTGGATTGAAATAGTGGGGTGGAGCAAGTACGAATTTATGAAAGGCGGTCGCTCCCCGTGCGGGGAGCGTGGATTGAAATCGCTTTGTCGCCGTGCAATATCTCCGAGCTCAAACGTCGCTCCCCGTGCGGGGAGCGTGGATTGAAATCAGCGCTATCGCTTGTGTCCGCGCTGGTGCTTGCGGTCGCTCCCCGTGCGGGGAGCGTGGATTGAAATTGTTGCAACTGCGCCGGGATAGCATTCCAGCAAAGTCGCTCCCCGTGCGGGGAGCGTGGATTGAAATCTTGTCGTAGTACGACCCACTTGCCTCCGCATAGTCGCTCCCCGTGCGGGGAGCGTGGATTGAAATATCACATCGTCGATGCCGCGGAACTTAAAACCCTGTCGCTCCCCGTGCGGGGAGCGTGGATTGAAATCCCCCCCCTTAGACGGCAACCGCCGTCTTGTCCAGTCGCTCCCCGTGCGGGGAGCGTGGATTGAAATGGAAAAATTGCCGACCTCTTCGGCGTTTCCTACGAGTCGCTCCCCGTGCGGGGAGCGTGGATTGAAATTCTGCTGCCTGATGTCTTCCTGCGTCCCCGCGCGTCGCTCCCCGTGCGGGGAGCGTGGATTGAAATGGCTTTTAGGTTCTCTTCATAGCGCTGTTGCGCGATCGTCGCTCCCCGTGCGGGGAGCGTGGATTGAAATGCCTCGATGCGCGTCAATTTGTCCGGCACCAGCTCCGTCGCTCCCCGTGCGGGGAGCGTGGATTGAAATCTTTCCGGCGGGTTCAGCGCAGCGAAGGAAGCCGTCGCTCCCCGTGCGGGGAGCGTGGATTGAAATAGCAGCTGCTGGGTGACATTGGCGGCATCCACGTGTCGCTCCCCGTGCGGGGAGCGTGGATTGAAATTCCATCGCCTGCATGGGGCTGGTCTACGGCGCACGTCGCTCCCCGTGCGGGGAGCGTGGATTGAAATAGCAGCGGCTCTACAAAACGCTGCAGTTCCTTCCCAGTCGCTCCCCGTGCGGGGAGCGTGGATTGAAATAATGGCGGCGCGTGGGAACTGGTTTCCTGCGAGTCGCTCCCCGTGCGGGGAGCGTGGATTGAAATGCGGTGCAGAAGGGGTGAACGGGATGGAAAGACGCGTCGCTCCCCGTGCGGGGAGCGTGGATTGAAATTACGCGGTCGGCAAGGCCGCGGGGCTCGCACTTCGTCGCTCCCCGTGCGGGGAGCGTGGATTGAAATAGGCATTCTTTTCCCCCTCCCACGGCGTTTCTTTCAGGTCGCTCCCCGTGCGGGGAGCGTGGATTGAAATCGCTACGCAGGGCGGTGGTACGTCCCGGCGGACGTCGCTCCCCGTGCGGGGAGCGTGGATTGAAATTGCCATGGTCAACACTCCTTTCATCTTGCGGTTGTCGCTCCCCGTGCGGGGAGCGTGGATTGAAATGCGCCGTGTGGTTGCCCACCCCGATGTGAATGTGTCGCTCCCCGTGCGGGGAGCGTGGATTGAAATTCAATGGGCGTTGTCACTGTAAATCGGCTTACACGTCGCTCCCCGTGCGGGGAGCGTGGATTGAAATGACGTTGGACAAACGCCGAAAAAAGTGGTATCTGTCGCTCCCCGTGCGGGGAGCGTGGATTGAAATGTACATTTTACGTTTACACAGAGGACTACGGCACGTCGCTCCCCGTGCGGGGAGCGTGGATTGAAATAAATCAAGACGGGCTTAGTCCCGGAACAGGAGGACCGTCGCTCCCCGTGCGGGGAGCGTGGATTGAAATCGCTACGCAGGGCGGTGGTACGTCCCGGCGGACCGTCGCTCCCCGTGCGGGGAGCGTGGATTGAAATATCAACCCTTCGCACGGGCTTCCTGCACCCTCGCGTCGTCGCTCCCCGTGCGGGGAGCGTGGATTGAAATCGGGACCGGGACTGGCTCGCAAATTTCGCGCGGCAGGTCGCTCCCCGTGCGGGGAGCGTGGATTGAAATAAATCAAGACGGGCACACGCCCGGAAAGGACAGGGTCGCTCCCCGTGCGGGGAGCGTGGATTGAAATTGCTCCAACAGAACCCGGAGGAGGTCGTCGCCCGTCGCTCCCCGTGCGGGGAGCGTGGATTGAAATATGGTCGTGTCGCTGGTGATGAACACGGCGTTCTGTCGCTCCCCGTGCGGGGAGCGTGGATTGAAATATCGCAAGCGATTCGACGGAGGTTGCAAGCAAGTCGTCGCTCCCCGTGCGGGGAGCGTGGATTGAAATGGCACCTGATGGTTGAAGAGGCTGAATCCCTCTTGTCGCTCCCCGTGCGGGGAGCGTGGATTGAAATAAATCAAGAAGGGCTTCGCGCCCGGAACAGGAGGTCGCTCCCCGTGCGGGGAGCGTGGATTGAAATGATTACAATCGTATAAACGCATACGAATCGAGTATGTCGCTCCCCGTGCGGGGAGCGTGGATTGAAATCGGTAGTATCGCTTGTGTCCGCGCTGGTGCTGGTGTCGCTCCCCGTGCGGGGAGCGTGGATTGAAATAATTTGCCTCATGTTGGATAGGATTCTGTCCGCGATGTCGCTCCCCGTGCGGGGAGCGTGGATTGAAATTGCATCCAGTGGAGGACTGCAGATTTGCAACCAGTCGCTCCCCGTGCGGGGAGCGTGGATTGAAATCACATCCACGTCGTTTATTGACATTTTTTTGCCGTCGCTCCCCGTGCGGGGAGCGTGGATTGAAATTTTGCTGTGAGGTGTGCGTAAATCCTCATTATCGTCGCTCCCCGTGCGGGGAGCGTGGATTGAAATGCGGAGTACGCGGCGGAGTGGCTGCCGACGTACAGTCGCTCCCCGTGCGGGGAGCGTGGATTGAAATAAAATCAACGTCCTTGTCAATGTCGAGTGCAAGCGTCGCTCCCCGTGCGGGGAGCGTGGATTGAAATTCCGCATTGCATCAATAGTGCATCAACGAAATCTGTCGCTCCCCGTGCGGGGAGCGTGGATTGAAATGCGGCTATCGCCGCGCTGGTGCTGTACTGTCAAGTCGCTCCCCGTGCGGGGAGCGTGGATTGAAATCGTTTGATTGTGTCCGCGACGGCGCAAGCACCGTGTCGCTCCCCGTGCGGGGAGCGTGGATTGAAATGGGCAGGGTCAGCACCACCGCCTTTTGTGCATGGGTCGCTCCCCGTGCGGGGAGCGTGGATTGAAATCGGGAGGTCGAGGCATTCCGCCTTCGTCACGCGGGTCGCTCCCCGTGCGGGGAGCGTGGATTGAAATTCCACGTTGCAGAGGAACAAGACATCAGCGTCTGTCGCTCCCCGTGCGGGGAGCGTGGATTGAAATACGCCAGCCATCCGAAATCCGTAAGCGGCAAGAAGTCGCTCCCCGTGCGGGGAGCGTGGATTGAAATTCATTGTGCCGCAAAAAGCAGCAAAGTGCCATCGCGTCGCTCCCCGTGCGGGGAGCGTGGATTGAAATATTGCAGCCCCGATAATAAAGGCCAGCGTTCCGCGTCGCTCCCCGTGCGGGGAGCGTGGATTGAAATTGACACGTCGCGCTCAATTGCGCTTTGCAAGCACGTCGCTCCCCGTGCGGGGAGCGTGGATTGAAATTGGAACGAGAGCCACAAGAAGAACGGCGTGTACCGTCGCTCCCCGTGCGGGGAGCGTGGATTGAAATCGGCCGGTTCCGCTCCCGGCTCTCGTCAGGCGAGTCGCTCCCCGTGCGGGGAGCGTGGATTGAAATATGATGCTGATGTAAGTGTGTCGCATCTCGTGGGTCGCTCCCCGTGCGGGGAGCGTGGATTGAAATATGACAGGCGTAGCTCGACCGGCTGTTGTGATTGGTCGCTCCCCGTGCGGGGAGCGTGGATTGAAATTGTCTGCGTAGGCAAGGAACAGATAAATCGTGTTCGTCGCTCCCCGTGCGGGGAGCGTGGATTGAAATCGCAGCACGGCAGATGGGCACTTTTACCACTACAGTCGCTCCCCGTGCGGGGAGCGTGGATTGAAATGAGATTGCATTTTTGTTGGTGCTGTGCGGCCCGGGTCGCTCCCCGTGCGGGGAGCGTGGATTGAAATATTCCAAGCCGGAGGAGCCAGCAGCGGAAGGTGTGTCGCTCCCCGTGCGGGGAGCGTGGATTGAAATGCTGAGTGTCGTTGTCTTGATGTTGGGCAGGATGTGTCGCTCCCCGTGCGGGGAGCGTGGATTGAAATACGCACAACGTCATCAGGCGCACCCATCAGCTTGGCGTCGCTCCCCGTGCGGGGAGCGTGGATTGAAATACGCACAACGTCATCAGGCGCACCCATCAGCTTGGCGTCGCTCCCCGTGCGGGGAGCGTGGATTGAAATACCCCCCTCTGTGTTATCATTTCAGTAGGCGCAAGTCGCTCCCCGTGCGGGGAGCGTGGATTGAAATTGTCCGCTCGTGCCGCGCTTTGTACCCGCGTCAGTCGCTCCCCGTGCGGGGAGCGTGGATTGAAATTGATTGTACTTGTCCTTGGCGATTGCGGAAATGTCGTCGCTCCCCGTGCGGGGAGCGTGGATTGAAATGCGCTCTGGATTTTCCGCTCCGCGTTTCCAATCACGGTCGCTCCCCGTGCGGGGAGCGTGGATTGAAATTCCGGGTATGCGCGTACTGCCATGTTTCGGCGGCGTCGCTCCCCGTGCGGGGAGCGTGGATTGAAATGCTTGGCAATTGTGGTACATCTGCCATCTGTCGCTGGTCGCTCCCCGTGCGGGGAGCGTGGATTGAAATATACTCGCTGTATGCTTTGTTGATGTCGTCCCAGTTCGTCGCTCCCCGTGCGGGGAGCGTGGATTGAAATGAGATACCCGACTTTTCGGACAGCGCGGCAACGGTCGCTCCCCGTGCGGGGAGCGTGGATTGAAATAAGACCCAGACAGTGATGATTATCTCGGCTATATGTCGCTCCCCGTGCGGGGAGCGTGGATTGAAATGAGCAAGGCGCACATCGCGCGGTCGTAAACCTCGGTCGCTCCCCGTGCGGGGAGCGTGGATTGAAATGAGCAGGACTATCAAGACGCCATCGGCACGCGCCGTCGCTCCCCGTGCGGGGAGCGTGGATTGAAATGGTGCGCCCTGGCAGGCGCACCGACAATGCAGAGTCGCTCCCCGTGCGGGGAGCGTGGATTGAAATCTTACTAGTACTACTAGTACTACTTATACTTGTAGTCGCTCCCCGTGCGGGGAGCGTGGATTGAAATACTCCTATCGTATGCTCGAAAGGTGGTGAGTATGTCGCTCCCCGTGCGGGGAGCGTGGATTGAAATCCTCCCCCTTAGACGGCAACCGCCGTCTTGTCCAGTCGCTCCCCGTGCGGGGAGCGTGGATTGAAATTCCATCGCCTGCATGGGGCTGGTCTACGGCGCACGTCGCTCCCCGTGCGGGGAGCGTGGATTGAAATTCCATCGCCTGCATGGGGCTGGTCTACGGCGCACAGGTCGCTCCCCGTGCGGGGAGCGTGGATTGAAATCCCGTACAGCCCGCAGGCTGTCCACCGCCTCGCCGTCGCTCCCCGTGCGGGGAGCGTGGATTGAAATAGTTTGCGGTAAAAAGACGGGTAGCTGATGCCGCGTCGCTCCCCGTGCGGGGAGCGTGGATTGAAATGCGCCGGTGGTGCTGGATGCGACGGACAGGAAGCGGTCGCTCCCCGTGCGGGGAGCGTGGATTGAAATTTGCAGGCCTTCCCGCGCCCTTCGCCGCCCTTGGGTCGCTCCCCGTGCGGGGAGCGTGGATTGAAATGAGATTGCATTTTTGTTGGTGCTGTGCGGCCCGGGTCGCTCCCCGTGCGGGGAGCGTGGATTGAAATCCTGCTGTTCCGTGCGCCCGTTCCGGCCGGCGCAGTCGCTCCCCGTGCGGGGAGCGTGGATTGAAATCTCTTCGGAGTATCGTTCATCTGCAACCCTGTACGTCGCTCCCCGTGCGGGGAGCGTGGATTGAAATACAACCATCATCACTCCTTATTGATAAATGCGCGTCGCTCCCCGTGCGGGGAGCGTGGATTGAAATTCCAGCGCAAACGCGCGTCAGGAGCGCGATTTGATGTCGCTCCCCGTGCGGGGAGCGTGGATTGAAATTGTCATCTCTGCGACTTGCGTCCCTCGCGCTCTGTCGCTCCCCGTGCGGGGAGCGTGGATTGAAATCAATCGCTTGACTTGCTCCTGCAAATCCTTAACCGTCGCTCCCCGTGCGGGGAGCGTGGATTGAAATGACGCCGCTGGAATGCTGCCGCTTGCAGGGCTTCCGTCGCTCCCCGTGCGGGGAGCGTGGATTGAAATCAATAGATGTATTTTGTAGCTTTGTAGGGTCGAGTCGCTCCCCGTGCGGGGAGCGTGGATTGAAATCTAAATCAAGCCGGGCAACCCGGCGGAAAGAAGGTCGCTCCCCGTGCGGGGAGCGTGGATTGAAATACGAGTGATAGCCCGTGCGATGGCGAATAGGGCTTCGTCGCTCCCCGTGCGGGGAGCGTGGATTGAAATGATATTATCACGCTTCCGTGTCGCCCTCGCAAGACGTCGCTCCCCGTGCGGGGAGCGTGGATTGAAATAATCGTCGATGGCGTAGTAGTAACCGTACCACGAGGTCGCTCCCCGTGCGGGGAGCGTGGATTGAAATTTGCTACTTATTGGGAAACACTTAAAGGAACTAGTCGCTCCCCGTGCGGGGAGCGTGGATTGAAATCATTCAGACCGCTGATGCTTGTCGTGTGTGCTGGTCGCTCCCCGTGCGGGGAGCGTGGATTGAAATGTAATAACTCCATCAGTAGCAAGCAATGATGCAGTGTCGCTCCCCGTGCGGGGAGCGTGGATTGAAATCTTGCGTATGGCGGGTGATGTTGAATATGTCAAGTCGCTCCCCGTGCGGGGAGCGTGGATTGAAATGGCGCTTGTCCGCATTGCTGACTTCTACGGCGTGTCGTCGCTCCCCGTGCGGGGAGCGTGGATTGAAATAAAATCAACGTCATCATCAATATCGAGCGCAAGGTCGCTCCCCGTGCGGGGAGCGTGGATTGAAATTTTCCCAAGCTGGGCGACAAAGGCGAGTTCCGCGTCGCTCCCCGTGCGGGGAGCGTGGATTGAAATCTGTCCGCTCGTCGTCCAGAACGTCAGCAAGCGTGTCGCTCCCCGTGCGGGGAGCGTGGATTGAAATACCCAAAGGCGGCTGTCCTCTATGTCGTCCTCTGGTCGCTCCCCGTGCGGGGAGCGTGGATTGAAATGTTCGGCAGCATCCGGCGCGAATGCTGGCGCACTGTCGCTCCCCGTGCGGGGAGCGTGGATTGAAATATAGGCATTTATGCGGTTGTAA
>ERZ824600.1944-NODE-1944-length-23467-cov-2.940885_pt1 | contig 23467 bp, 25 predicted proteins | sample MGYA00519933_ERZ824600 | MGnify/ENA primary metagenome ERZ824600 (study PRJEB31778, sample SAMEA3449178) | human gut metagenome | biome: human gut; feature: human-associated habitat; material: faeces | place: United Kingdom | collected 2010/2012 ... | reverse complement strand
CGGCATTACGAACATCAGAACCAAATCTCACGGCACTTCGAACCCCGTAAATATGGTAAAAGCCGTTATCACGGGACTTAACGAACTTAAAACTGCCGAAGAAGTGGCTGCTCTTCGCGGAAAGACCGCTGAAGAAATTATGGGTTAAGGAGGGGCTTTAAAATGGAAAAACAGGTTAAAGTGACTCTTGTAAGAAGCACGATTGCGTGCCTTCCCAAGCAGAAAGCGGTAGTAGCCGCTTTGGGGCTTAAAAAAATAAATCAATCCAAGATTTTTACCGTTAACGCTGCGCTTGAAGGTCAGTTGGCTTTGGTATCGCACATGGTAAAGGTCGAAAACGTATAAGGAAGGTAACGAAATGAGAATCGATACATTATCGCCTGCAGAAGGCGCAAGAACTTCCAAAAAGAGATTAGGCCGCGGAATCGGTTCCGGACTCGGCAAAACGAGCGGTAAAGGTCATAAAGGACAATGGGCGAGAAGCGGCGGCGGAGTAAGACCGGGATTCGAAGGCGGACAGATGCCTCTGACCCGTAAAGTTCCGAAACGCGGTTTCAACAACCACTTCAGAGTTGTTTACGCGGTTGTCAATCTCGACAAACTCAATATGTTCGAGGCGGGAACGGTCGTAGATTACGACGTTCTCCTTGAAAACGGACTTGTCAAGGCGGTTAAGGACGCTGCGGGACTTAAAGTTCTCGGCAGCGGCAAACTCGAAGTTGCTCTGACGGTTAAAGCGTCTAAATTCTCGGAAACTGCGAAAAAAGCTATCGAGGCGGCAGGCGGAACTGCGGAAGAAGTTTAATAACTTTTTCATAGCGGAGGTAGAAAATGTTTGAAACGTTAAAAAACGCATTTAAAGTCAAAGAAATACGAATCAAGATCTACTGGACGCTGTTGTTTTTACTCCTTTACAGGGTTGGATGTTATATCCCGGTACCCGGTGTAGGAACGAGACTTTTATCGGATCAACAGTTAGCAAGTACTTCTTATTTAAGCATAATGAGTATGATGACGGGCGGCTCGCTTATGAACGGAACGTTATTCGCGATGGGTATCGGACCGTACATTAACTCATCGATTATTATGCAGCTTCTGGCAGTGGCAATTCCGCCTCTCGAAAGATTATCCAAACAAGGTGAAGAAGGCAGAAGAAAGATTTCGTCTCTCACGAGATACTTAACCATTCTTCTTTCGATAATTCAGTCAATCGGTATACTCGTAAGTTACGGCGCAGCCGCAAACACGGGTAACTTCGCTTCGCTTGCGGCTATCATAGCGGGCGGCGCGGAGAACGTCGGCACGTTTGCGACGGTTCTCAGTTATATCATAATGGTTCTTTTCTACACGGCAGGTTCGTGCATAACGATGTGGATCGGCGAAAGAATTACTGAACACGGAGTATCGAACGGTATTTCGCTTCTCATCTTCGCGGGTATCATCGCTTCGTTCGGAATATTCGTCGTAGAGCAGTTCAATACGATATTCTTGGGACAAAGCGGACTCGACAAGACCGCATTGTGGAAATTCATCGTTTATCTCGTAATAATAGTGGTGGTATTCGCCGCTATCGTATGGATAGAACTTGCGGAAAGAAAAATCAAGGTTCAGTACGCGAAACAGGTTAAAGGCAGAAAGATGTACGGCGGACAGTCCACCGAGATTCCGATTAAGGTCAACGCCAACGGCGTTATGCCCCTTATCTTCGCTTTCTCGATACTTTCGTTCCCCGAACTTTTAGGAACGCTCTTTAACTGGACGGGCTTTATAGCTTTCTGGCAGAAGTGGCTCGGCGCGTCGTCGAGATACCCGTTCTATTCGATAATTCTTTGCTTACTGATACTGTTCTTCGCGTTCTTCTACTCGCAGATACAGTTCAATCCCGAAGATATTTCCAAGACCATTCAGCAGAACGGCGGATTTATCCCGGGAATCAGACCGGGTAAACCGACGGCTGATTATCTGAAGAAGATATCGAACAGACTCACGCTTTTCGGAGCGATTTTCCTCGCGATACTCGCGCTCATACCGTCTTTGGTACTCAACGCGATACTTCCCGCAGGATCGAGCGGTTCGTTCAGCGCGACGGGAATGCTCATCGTCGTATCCGTTGCGATAGAGTTCAACACGGCTCTCGAATCGCAGATTATGGCGAAGCAGTACAAAGGATTCCTGAAATAAGATGAAGGTAATATTGTTGGGTGCGCCCGGAGCGGGAAAAGGCACGCAAGCGGTAAGGCTCGCTAAGCGTTATAACATTCCGCACATATCCACGGGCGATATATTCAGAAGCAATATCAAAGAAAGAACCCCGATCGGGATAGTTGCCAAATCTTATATAGATAAAGGGCAACTCGTTCCCGACGAGGTTACGATACAGATAGTCAAAGAGAGGCTTGAAAAGGACGACTGTAAAAACGGTTATCTTTTGGACGGCTTCCCGAGGACGGTTTCGCAGGCGGAAGCGCTCGACGGTTTCTCTGAGATTGACAGCGTAGTCAACATCGACGTTCCTCTTCATAAACTCATGAGAAGAATCACGGGCAGAAGAGTGTGCGGCAAATGCGGAGAAAGTTATCATATCGATTATCTTGACGGTTCGACTTCGTGCAGAAAGTGCGACGGAGAACTCATTCAGAGAGCGGACGACAACGAAGAGACGGTAGGTAAGAGGTTAGAGGTTTATGAAAAGCAGACCGCGCCGCTTATCGACTACTACAAGTCGAAAGGAAAACTTATCGACGTCGACGGAGACGGAGACATAGATTCGGTATTCGCCGCTATAGTCGAAAGGCTGGACTGAAAGATGATATATATCAAGAGCGATAAAGAAATTGAGTTAATGAGAAAACCGTGCGGAATAGTCCGCGACGTATTAAATCTCGTTCAGGACAAAATCAGAGCGGGAATGACTACGAAGGAACTCGACAAGATTGCTTACGATTATATAACGTCTTGCGGAGCGAAGCCCTCGTTCCTCGGATACGGCGGTTTTCCCGCGGCGACCTGCATATCGATAGACGAGCAGGTAGTACACGGGTTCCCCTCCGACAGGATAATCGAAGAGGACCAGATAGTGAGCGTAGACGTGGGAGCGTATTTCAACGGTTTTCACGGCGACGCGGCGAGAAGTTTGTACGTCGGGCATATAAGTCCCGAAAAGAAAAAACTAATCGACGTCACGAGGGAGTGCTTCTTTGAAGGAATAAAGGGTATCTGTATAGGAAGCGCGCTCGGAGATATCGGAGCGCAGGTACAGGAACACGCGGAAAAGAACGGCTTTTCGGTCGTAAGAGATATGGTCGGACACGGAGTCGGCAGACAGTTGCACGAAGATCCGAGCGTACCGAATTACGGCAAGAGAGGAACGGGAGTCCGTTTGAAGAAAAATATGACCATAGCGATAGAGCCTATGATAAATATGGGCGGCTACGAAGTGGACATAGACGGTTGGAAGTGCGTAACGAGCGACGGCAAGCCCTCGGCGCATTACGAAAATACCGTGCTTATAGGCGATAACGGAGTAGAAATACTTACTCTGTAAAGCGAAATAGAAGCGACGCGAAAAATCTGATGGTAAAAAGTGTAAACTTTTTAACTTTAAAGGAAGACGCTAAAACGCGTCGCGAAAAGAAAGGGGCGGGAACCCCGTCCGAAATAAAATTGGAGGAGTAAATTGTGTCAAAAGACGACGTGATAGAGGCGGAAGGCGTTATCGAAGAAGCGTTGCCGAACGCTACGTTCAAAGTAAAGTTGTCAAACGGTTATGTGATAACAGCCTATATCTCGGGGAAATTGCGTATGAATTATATCAAAATAATTCCGGGCGATTCCGTGAAGATTGAAATGAGCCCTTATGATCTGACCAAAGGTCGGATAGTCTGGCGTAGCAAAAACTGACAATTTTGTTAATTAAACTTAAATCGGAGGATTAAAAAATGAAAGTAAGACCATCAGTGAAACCTATGTGCGATAAGTGCAGAGTCATTAAGAGAGAAGGAAAGGTTATGGTTATTTGCTCGAAGAACAAGAGCCATAAACAGAGACAAGGTTAATTACTTTTCACATCTCGGGAAACCGAAAAACAAACAAATCAAATTTATAAAAAATTCGGAGGATATACAAAATGGCTCGTATTGCCGGCGTAGATTTACCAAGAGAAAAGCGTGTAGAAATCGGTATCACCTATATATATGGTATCGGCAGACCTACCGCGACTAAAATTTTACAAGCGACGGGCGTCAATCCCGACACGAGGGTTAAAGACCTTACGGAAGACGACGTAGCGAAACTCAGAGATTATATCGAACACAACCTTAAAGTAGAAGGCGAACTTAAAAGCGAAGTAAGTCTCTCGATAAAGAGACTTATGGAAATCGGCTGCTACCGCGGCGTAAGACACAGAAAGGGCTTACCCGTAAGAGGACAGAGTTCTAAGAGAAACGCGAGAACGAGAAAAGGTCCGCGTCGTACGGTCGCTAAGAAAAAGACCGCAACCAAATAATTAAAGGAGGGTACTAAAAATGGCTGTTAAGAAAGTCGTAAAAAAACGTAAAGAACTTAAAAACGTTGACAAAGGTCAGGTACACATTCAGTCCTCCTTTAACAACACCATCGTAACCGTTACCGATATGAACGGAAACGACATCGCGCATTGCAGTTCGGGCGCGCTCGGATACAGAGGCTCGAGAAAGAGTACTCCGTTCGCCGCTCAGCAGGCTGCCGAAACCGCGGCTAAAGCCGCTATGGAACACGGACTTCGCAGCGTAGAAGTTTTCGTCAAGGGTCCGGGACAAGGCAGAGAATCCGCAATCAGGGCGCTCGGAAACGTAGGTTTGGAAGTTACGCTCATTCAGGACGTATCGCCCATTCCTCACAACGGATGCCGTCCGCCGAAACGTCGTAGAGTTTAATAGGGAGGTAATAAGAGATGGCTAAATATACAGACGCAAAATGCCGCTTGTGCAGACGCGAGGGCGGTAAGTTATTCTTAAAGGGCGACAAATGTTACAAGACTTCTTGTCCGTTTGAAAGACGTCCCGTTGCTCCCGGACAACACGGAGCAGACAGAAAGAAAGTATCCGAATACGGATTACAACTTCGTGAAAAACAGAAGGCGAAGAGAATTTACGGCGTACTTGAAAGTCAGTTCAGAGACTATTACGAGAAAGCCGATAGAATGAAGGGAATTACGGGTGAGAACATGCTCTCGCTTTTGGAGAGAAGGCTTGACAACGTAGTTTACAGAATGGGTATCGCGGTATCCAGAAGTCAGGCTCGCCAACTCGTAACTCACGCGCACTTTAACGTAAACGGCAGACCTGTCGATATCGCTTCGTATCAGGTAAAAGTCGGAGACGTTATATCGGTTAAAGAAGGAAAGAAATCTTCGCCCTATTTCGAGGCGCTTAAAGGCGCGGCGAAGAGCGGAAAGATGCCCAAATGGGTAGATTTCGATTCCGAGAAATTAGAAGGAAAAATCCTTGCACTCCCGACGAGAGAGGATATCGATTCGCAGATTACCGAACAGATGATTGTCGAGTTGTACTCTAAGTAATATATACCAAAATAGATTATCAGGAGGTATATTTTTCTATGATGGAAATAGAAACGCCCAAGATTGTAACCGTAGAGAGCGACGACAGGACGTATGCCAAAATCGTAGCCGAGCCTTTGGAAAAAGGCTTCGGTTTGACGCTCGGCAATGCGCTTAGAAGAACGCTTTTATCTTCGCTTCCCGGAGCGGCGGCTCAAGGCATTAAATTTGCGAACGGGCTTGTAAAGCACGAATTTTCGACCGTTCCCGGAGTAAAAGAAGACGTTACCGAAATCATTCTTAACCTCAAAGGCGTGTCGTTCAAGACGGCAACCGTTACGGAAGATTTCAAAAAGGTAATGAGATTATACAAAACCGGACCGGCGGTAGTCGTTGCAGGGGATATCGCTTCCGATATGGAAGTCGAAGTCCTCAACAAGGACGCCTATATTTGCACGCTCGACAAAGGCGCGGTTCTCGATATGGAGATTACCGTAGGAAGAGGCAGAGGTTATAAAGGGGCTGAACACAACAAGACAGACGAGATAGATTATATTCCTATCGACTCTATCTATACGCCCGTCAAAAAAGTCAGTTACAACGTTGAAAGCACGAGAGTCGGACAGAATACCGACTACGACAAATTAACTCTCGAAGTATGGACGAACGGGGCGTTTTCGGGCAAGGAGATTATAAGTCTTGCAGCGAAAATACTCGGCGAACACATTCAGTTGTTCGCGCTCAGCAACGTTATGAGCGGACCTATCGTAGTACCTGCAAAGCAGGACGATATGATGAGGGTCAGAGAGATGAGCATCGAAGAGATGGACTTGTCGGTACGTTCGTATAACTGCTTGAAGAGAGCAAACATTCACACGGTAGACGACTTGACGAAAAAGACCGAAGACGATATGCTTAAAGTGAGAAACTTAGGCAAAAAGTCTTTGGACGAAGTGATCTACAAATTAAATTCCTACGGTTTATCGTTGAAGGAAAAGGAGGACTAAGAAATGCCAAGGAAATTAGGTATGACAACCACGCAGAGAAAAGCGGTATTAAGAAATCAGGCTTCTAATCTTTTATGGTATGGCAGAATCGAAACTACTCTTTGCAGAGCAAAAGAATTGAAGCCTTACGTTGAAAAGATTATTACGCTCGCTATAAACAGTTACGACGACGTTATTGAAACGACTGTTACCACGACCGATAAAAAGGGTAAGGAAGTTACCACCAAAGTTTTGAAAGACGGTGGAAAGAAACTTGCGGCAAGAAGAAAGATTATGTCGCTTACCTATGATATTCAGGAGCAGAGAAAGACTGAAGTCACTAAAAACTCCGACGGAGAAGTTAAAGTCGTAAGAGAAACTATGGCTGACTTCAAGAAGAGAACGGCAGGCGTTAAGCATCCGCTCGTCGAAAAGGTATTCAACGTAATCGCTCCCGCGTATGCCGAAAGCGGCAGAAAGGGCGGTTATACGAGAATTTACCAACTCGGTATGAGAAAAGGCGACGCTGCTGACGTAGCGATCATCGAACTCGTTTAATCGAAAGGTCGATTTCACAAAAGTAAAAAACGGCATATATTGCGGAAAAAGGTTTAACCGAAACGCAATATATGCCTTTTTTATGCCGAAAATTCGAAAAGACTGTATCATTTACGAAAATTTCGGAATGATATGTGAAATTTTAACGAAAAAACGCTCTAAACGGATAAAACGCCTCTTAATCCCCGTCTGAGAAGCGAAAATGGTCGATAATCGACTTATAGGGGGACTTATCAAATATTTACAGCGAAAAAAACTCGGAAGAGCATACTCCTCTAAATCGGGCTGAAAGGATCTGGTTCGGCTAAATTTCAATATCTCTTAAAAAAATTCATAAAAAATACAAAAAAAATGCTAAAACGATTGAAATAATTTGCGTAATGTGCTATTATATTATTATACTAAGCGAGAATAGTTTACGCGAGCGTTACGCATGGGCGAAAGTTGCGAGGGAGAAGCCGAAAAATCGCTCGGGGGTAAAGGTAAATCGCAAGCGGTTTCGCTTAGATTATCAAGGAGTTTTCAACGTTTAACGGAAAGTCGAACCGATAAGCGTCGAAGGAGAACGTCTATGGCTTTTAATGATTTTAAAAAGAGGAGAACGCCGACGGCCATTCTGGCAATACTCATGGCATTGTTTACGATTTTGTTCGTAGCGTCCTGTTCGGGCGGAGGAACTTCGTCGGGCGGGGCTTCGACGGGCGGCGAAAGCGCGTCGGCTCCCGAAGAGTCGTTACCCACCGAAGTGCGTGGCGTCGACGACGTCGCGGATCTGAACGTTTTACCCGACTTCAAGGTCGGAAAAACCGATAGCGACAATTTGGGGAACGACGAGAGAAAACAACTTCTCGAAAACGGCATCGCGGCGTACAAAAACAAATTCGCGGAACGAGGCTTTGCCGATTTAATCGACCCCGACGGCAGTAAGCAGAACGAAATCTGCCTAAGGCTCGAGGAAAGCGACGAAAAGGGGACGGAAGAAAGTCTTTACGGCGAAACGGGTCTCAACGGCTTATACGGAGTATATCAGACGACGTACAGGTTTTACAAAAACTATCTCTTCGTAGAAACGGGCGAGGAAAAGACGGAGAACGGATATGTAAATATCAACCCCGACAAACTCGCGAACTACTACGTCGAAGAAGTGAAGAAGCAAGCGAAAGGCTACGTTGAGAAAAAGTTTACGGTAGGGAGCGACAGCGACTGCACCACCGAATGTAACGGCAAAAAGGCGGTCGAGTTCGCAGATTCGTTCAGAAAGAACGAACTTTTGAAAATAACGACCGCGAACGGAGTCGAAAGCGACAAAGTGACCGACACGAAGAACGCCGTCAACTTCTATTACGAAGTATTCTTTGAAAGTAAAAAGTACGAAGACGAGACGATAAACCCCGACGGCAAGACCGCCTACGAAAAGGTTTACGGCGCGGACGGAAAGGTCAAGGCTTTGGATGAACTCGAAAAAGCGAGACAGTCAATCGACGACGCCTTTATGAAAACCGCGAAAAGCGACTACGAAGCCGATCTTCTTACGAAAACCGTTTTGAACAATTACATTCAGGGCGTGACGGGCGGCGAAAACGGTCTCAGAACGTATATGAGCGTCGCGAAGGACAACGTAAACGGGTTCGGACAACCGAAATCGGGAAGCGAGGACGACGACGCGTATATCGAAAGGCTTAAAGGGGAACTCGTTAAAATCGAAGAGTATCTCGAGCGTTTCGACGGACTTGAAACCGCGACGATAAAGAACGCCGACGGAACGGAAAGCAAAATCGACCTGCGTTCGCTCAAAAAGGTAGACGACGAAGCGAAGAAGACTGCCGGCGACGACTGGACTTCGGTTTCGGGAATAACGCAGAAATACGCGAGTCTCACAAAGAGCGTAATAGGCGAGATAAAAAACAAATACAGAGACAACTACGACGTCACCGCGGAGGTCGCGATAAGCGACAACGTGAGAGCGGCGAACGCCGAAGCCGATAAACTAAAAGGCAGATACGACAAAGACGGAAAAGTAAACGCCGAGTTAAACACGGGAAGCGTAATAGCGGATCGGTTCGAGAATACATACAAAGAGAGCGGAACGCTGCTTGACGGAACCGTTTCGGTGTACAACCTCGGAAAGGTAACGAAGATAACCTACGACCCGAGCAAAGAGGAGAACAAAGGAAATATGTTCTCGGAAATGCTCTCGAAGGTTTTCAAACGCGAAACGTTGCCGAAGATAACTCTTACGGCTATCGATAACGACGGAAACGAAAAAGCGTTCTTCGACGCGAAAGCGAAACTCAAAGTGAGAGAGGGAGCGACTCCGTCGGTTGAAAGAAATATCAACAAGATAATAAACGACGTCGTAAAAGAGGGCGAAACCGAGAAACTTTCGGATAAGCGCATTTCGACGGCGGTCGTCGAAGAAGACAGAGAAAAGATTAAGAAAAAGAGCCTATATCTCTATCTTACATTCACGATAATGGAACCCGAAACATCTTCGGGGGCGAGCGACAAAGCCGTTAATTACATTGTAATCGACGAAAAGAAACTCGAAAAGTTTGACGGAAAATTTTTGGTCACTCTCGAATTCGAGACGGACAAAGTCGGAAAAGAAACAAACGTAAAAGACCTTGTGTCCGTCGGGTATGACCACGGTAAAATAACAAGCGTAAACGAAAATAAAAACGTAGAAGAGGGATCTAAAATGGCATCATTCATCTTGGACAAAGTCGCAATGAGCAAAGGTTTGTCGATTTTAAACGGCGACGCGTACAAAGATACCGCGTTCTTTATCGCGGTAGGCGTACTCGGGGTTATCGTTCTCATATTCCTTATCTGGGCGATCGTAGCCGTTGTGAAACGCAAGAAGTACAAAGTCAGATACGACGCTAACGGCGGCAAATTCGGTTCGTCGAAGAGAGTTAAGTACTGCAAGAATCTCGTATACCCGAACAACCCGACCAGAAAGGGTTATCAGTTCATGGGTTGGTACACCAATAAAAAAGGTACGAAGAGATTTGACGCAACCGATAAGATGAAGAGAAAGTGCGTCAAAGTATATGCTAAGTGGATGCCCGTCAAGAAGTACGAGAAAGTCAACGACGCGAAGGAAAAGGTATCGAAGAAAGTCAAGAACAATACTGAACGCAAGAATATGGGAGTCGCTTACGGCTCTTACGGCACGGGCGTTCATCAGCCGCTTTTGGGTGTTGAGGTAGACCCGAGAATACAGAAACTCGAAGTCGAGAAACTCAGTTACGAAGCGAGAAAAGCCGAAGAAGAGAGAAGAGCGGAAGAAGTCAGACTTCAGACGATAAGAGAAATCGAAGCGGCTAAGGGCAACGAGGACGCTAAGGCAAACGCCGAGAAAGACGCAGAGAAGGCAAAACTTGCCCTTCAACAGGCTCTTGCCGAAAGAGAGGCTCTGATAAGCCTCGCGAAAGCGGAAGAGAGAAGCAAAGTTCTCGAGGAAATGCTTGCTGCAAACAACGGCGAAGGTCTTACTTCCGAAGACATCGAGAAGATTAAGAAAGAAACCGAAGACAGAATCAGAGCGGAAATCGAGGAAGAGAACAGGCGTAAAGAGACCGAATCTCTCGCGGCGAGAGTTAAGGCTTTGGAAGAAGCGAACTTAGTCGTTGACGATGAACGCATCAACGCCCTTCTCGACGAGAAACTCAAAGCATACGAAAGCGACAGGGCTCGCGAGGAAGAAATAGCGGCTAAACTCGCCGAGGCGGAAGCGAAAGCCGAAGCGGAGGCTGAAAAGGCGAGAGAAGCGGAAGAGGCGAGATTGAAAGCGGAAGCCGCGAGAGCGAAAGCCGAAGAAGAAGCGAACAAGGCTAAGGCAGAAGAAGCGGCAAGGCTTGCTTTAGAACTTGAAATCAAGATAGCGGAAGAAGAGGCTCGTCGCAAGGCTGCCGAAGAAGAAGCGAAACTCAAAGCCGAGGAAGAGGCTCGTCTTAAAGAAGAGGAAGAAGCCCGCCTTAAAGCCGAAGAGGAAGCGGAGAAGAACAGATTTAAACCCGAAGCGACCTTCGATAAACTCAAAGCGGAAATGCTTTCGTTTAAAGAAGCAGACGACCTTGGATACGGACTCGGCGAAAACGCCGCCTGCTCGGTAAAAGTCGCGGACGGCGCGGTGGTAGTAGAGGCTAACCTCGATAAAGAAGATTGTCTGAAGAAAGGTTACGACGTTACGGACGGCGATACGCTCGCGGTTAAGATGGTCGTTAATTCCAACGACGAAATCGAAAACGCCGAAGATCTTATCGAAGACGCCGCTTACGAAAACGGTTATACGAAAGGCGAGAAAGTCGAAGTAACTGAAAGCGACGAAGAGACGAGAGCGAACGGATACGTTTTAAGCGCAGACAAGAGGCTTGCCGAAAACGTTGACGAGTACTACAAATTACTCAGAGTATACGCTAAATCGTTCGTGCTTGCGGACGGCGAAGCCAATGAGGATAAACCGCTTATAAAGATGTTCAAAGGCGGAGATAAGGTTTATATCTATCTCAACTATGCGGCTGAAAATCTTAACGCGGCGAGCGAAGAAATGCAAGCCGAGGGTTACAAGTCGATTATGGTTGTAAAGACCGCTGACGAGTGCAAAGAGGCTATTAAAGCGATAACCGCTATGATGCGTGAAAACGGACTCGTAAGATTCCCGACCGCGTCAACCCTTGCGGAAGATAACAGCGACAAAGGCTTTACATACACGCTTAGAGCGTAAAAAAATTAAAAACGAAGAACCCGTATTCAGCGGATACGGGTTCTTTATTGAAAATAGGAGCAAAAAATGAGCGACAAAGTAATACTTACCGAAGAGGGATACAAACAACTCGAAAAGAGACTCGAAGAATTGAAATTCGTTAAACGTCCCGAAATAACCGAAAGGATAAAAGTAGCGAGAGACTTCGGAGACTTGTCGGAAAACGCCGAATATGACGCGGCGAAGAACGAACAGGCAAGAATTGAGGGCGAAATCGTAGAAATCGAAGCCAAACTCAAAATTGCCGAAATAATCAAGACGGACGGCGACCATGAAGTTGTCGGCGTCGGAATGAAAGTCAGAATACTTGACGTCGATATGAACGAGGAAGCCGTTTACGAAATAGTCGGAACGACCGAAGCGGACATCTCGGCGGGCAGAATATCCAACGAATCGCCGCTCGGCAAAGCCCTTGTGGGCGCGAAAGTCGGACAGACCGTACCGGTTAAAGCCCCGAAGTGTTCTTACGACGTAAAAGTGCTTAAAATCGAAGGATAATTTCCCGATAATGGACGTAAAAATAACCAAAGGCAGACTTGTCAATCTGATCAGTTACGACTTTTTGAAAATCATCCTGTCTATTATTGCGGGCATTATGGTGTGGGTATTGCTTTTCACGACCTGCGCCACGAGAGCGACCGTGGGCGAGCAGTTCGGGCTGATACTCTATCAAGGAGTGTATTCGGGTGCGAACGACGGCAAAGATTTTCTGACCGAACTCAAAAAGAAAGAGAAAGGCGGGCTTTCCTACGACGTTCTCGGGTATACTACCATGTCCGTTACCGCGGCGGGTAATTATTCGGCGGCGTATATGCTCAGTCTTAAAGGCGCGACTAAAGAGGGAGACGTAATCGTATTTGCGGGCGGCAACAAAACCGTTGTAAAGGACAAAGACGGCAACCCGACCAAGGACGACAACGGCGAAATCGTAGCGAAAATTTCCGACGACGCGCAGGCGATTGTAAACAACGGCTATTTATATTCCGTAACCGATTTTCTATCTTCCGCTCACGACTATTTAAACAGTAATGGTTTAGTGAAAGACGAGGCTGTCGACGAAGCGGCGGTGAGGAATTATTTCCTTACGGTCAGAATGAAATCCGCGTCGAACTACCGCAAGACTTTCCGAACCGAAGCGCAGAGGGAAGAAGGCGTTAAAAAGGAAATAGAGCGAATAACGAACTTATACGCCAACTTACAGATTGTCGAAAAGGCTATAAACAACGCTAAAGCGCAAGGCGAAGACTTTTTGTGGTACGCAGACAGAATAATAGGCGAAGAGACGTACAAGTCGAACGAGCCTTACGGAATAGACCTCAATAAACTCAACGCCAAGAAAAGCGAAACGGAAAAGAAGAGTATAACTGAACTTTGGTATGCAGCCCGCGAGGTTGACGGCAAAATCGAAACGACGAGCGAGGGACTTGTTCTCGGAGTGTTCGATTATCGTAACGATCAGGCAGACTTGCAATACGAGGCTCTTGCCGCTATGAGAGAAGTGATAGAGAAGTACAGCGATTATGCCGACTGAAAACAATAAAAAAATCGGTTCGTTCATCACCTTGGAGGGCGGCGACGGATCGGGCAAATCAACTCAACTTAAAAAACTGACCGACTATCTCGTGGAAAACGGTTACGATTGCGTATTCACGAGGGAGCCGGGGGGAACGAAAATTTCCGAAGAAATAAGAAAAATTATTCTCGACGGAAGCAACGTTGAGATGACAGACAAAGCGGAGTCGCTTTTGTACGCGGCGGCGAGGGAACAACTCGTGGACGAACTTATTCTGCCGTCTGTAAAGGCGGGAAAACTCGTCGTTTGCGACAGGTATCTCGATTCATCCATAGCCTATCAGGGCTACGGACGAGAACTCGGCGAGGAGTACGTCAAAAGCATAAACGCGAAAGTTATTGAAAGATGTATGCCCGAGGTTACGCTGTTTTTCGACATATCGCCCGCAAAGGCATTTGAAAGAAAGGGCGGCGAGGACAAGGACGACAGGCTCGAACAGAGCGGCAGGGCGTTCCACGAAAGGGGATATAAAACGCTTGCCGAAAACGACCCAAAGCGTATCGCGGTTATCGACGCCGGTAAAAGCGTTGAAGAAGTTTTCGGACAAGTATTAAAAGTATTGAAAGAGAGAAATATAATAAGGTGAACGAAAGAGTTAAAAATCTTATAAAAGAGTCGAACGCATATAAAATCGTAGTCGGCGATAAAAGACGGGGAACGCTCTCTCACGCGTATCTAATCGTCTGCTCGGACGGCGTTTTTATGCGGGACTATCTGAAGATTTTCGCTTCGCTTATTATGTGCGAAAACGGTACGGGTTGCGGAGAATGCAGACCGTGTCGTTTAATAGAAAAAGAGGCTTACGCGGACTGCGATTTTTATCCGCAGGACGGCAATAAAATCCGTACCGCCGACGTTGACGATATGATTCCGAAAACGATAGTGAAGCCTATCGAAAACGATTTAAGGCTTTTCGTTTTTTGCGGGGCGGAGACGATGACTGCGGAAGCGCAGAACAAGATTTTAAAAACCCTCGAAGAGCCGCCGAAAAACGTTTGCATACTTATCGGCGCGACTTCCGATTATAATCTTCTTTCGACCGTCAAGTCGAGAGTGAAGAGACTCGACATACCGCCGTTTTCGGACGCGGATATAAGAAAGGCGTTGTCAGCCGAGTACCCCGACAAGGGCAAACTCGATACGGCTATCGACCTGTCGGGCGGCAGAATCGGAGAGGTTATAAAAAACTATCAGGACGCAGGCTCGATAGAATCGAAGCGAATCGCAGAGGACGTGCTTTATAAAATGAAGTCCTCGAAAGACGCGGCGAGGTATGCTTGCAGGATAACGAAAGATAACGTAAAGAACGTTATTACCATATTAAAAAGCGAAGTTAATCGACTTATAGCGCGGGATATGAATACCGCCGAACAAAACGGGTATACGCTCGGCGCGCTTGTTGCGATAGAGGATATGCTGACCGAAAAGGAAAAGGCTTTGTACTACAACGCCAACGCCGTGATGGTTGCGGACGGTATCCTGCTTGCAATTTTAGGAGAAAAATACAGATGGCAGAGGTTGTAGGCATAAAATTCAGACATTCGGGCAAGGTATACTATTTCAGTCCTTGTAAAGCCTCATTTAAAAAAGGAGAGGGCGTTATAGTCGAGACCGCGAGGGGAGTTGAGTACGGAACGGTCGTGAGCGAACCGAAAGAAGTCGCCGACGATAAAATCGTACAACCGTTAAAGCCCGTTTCGCGTCGCGCGACCCCCGAGGACGAAGCGAAAGTAAAGAGAAACGAAGCGAAAGAACCGGGGGCGATGAAAATCGCCGAAGAAAAGATACGCGAACGCGGTTTGAAAATGAAACTTATCGACACCGAATATTCGTTCGACGGCAGCAAAATCGTTTTTTATTTCACGGCGGCAGGCAGAATAGATTTCAGAGAACTTGTAAAAGACCTCGCCTCGGCGTTCCATGTGAGAATAGAATTAAGGCAGGTCGGAATAAGAGACGAGACGAGAATTTTAGGCGGTATCGCGCCGTGCGGCAGAGTTTGTTGCTGCGCGAGTTGTATGCCCGATTTCAGAAAAGTGACAATAAAAATGGCGAAAACGCAGGGCTTGTCGCTTAACCCCGCCAAGATAAGCGGACTGTGCGGCAGACTTATGTGCTGTCTCGAATATGAGAACGACCATTACAGCGAGACTTTCAAGAAAATGCCGAAGATAGGCAGCGAAGTGGTTACACCCGACGGAAAGGCGATTGTCGTATCGAACAATATGCTTAAACTTATCGTAAGGGTAAAAATTCCTAATTCGGACGGCAGTTTCGCTTATAAAGATTTCAATCTTGCGGAAGTAAAAGTTAAAAAGGCGAACAAAATAGAGGACGCCGACGCCGCCTCGCAGGAAGAACTCAAAGAGATTAAAGACCTTCTCGATTAACAAAATGACGTTGTTTATCGACGTAGGGCGGCATAAAACTAACGACTGAGAAAAAAGTTTTTCGTAAAAATTGCGAAAAACTATATACAAAAACGAAAAAGTGTGATACAATATAAATAATTTAACACGGAGGTTAATTTACTATGGCTTACAAAATTACCGATGCTTGCATTTCTTGCGGCGCTTGCGCTGAGAATTGTCCCGTATCTGCTATTACGCAGGGAGATACTCAGTATGTAATCGACGCTGATACCTGCATTTCGTGCGGCGCATGCGCCGAGACTTGTCCCGTAGGCGCGCCTGTTGAAGACTAATTTCTAAAGGCGTATATTCGGACAGATTATCGAACAGATAAAACGGAAAAACAGACTGTCGCTTAAAATCTCGCGGCAGTCGTTTTCTTATTAAAAACGTGGAAATTAAACTTAGAGAAAATGAAACGCTCGAAGACCTGATGATCGACGGGCTTAAAATAATTCAGAACAAAAACCTCTACCGTTTTTCGAGCGACGCCGTGCTTTTATCTCGCTTCGCCGATTACAGAAAGGGCGATAAGGTCGCAGATTTTTGTTCGGGGTCGGGAATAGTCGGGCTGCATTATTACGCCCTGCACAAAAACGTGAAAGAGGTCTGTTTGTTCGAACTGCAAGCCTGCCTTTCCGAAATGGCTGAAAGGACTGTAGAGTACGACGGACTTAAAGATAAGGTAAAGTGCTTCAATATGCCCGTACAGGAAATTCCGAACGAGTATAACGGCTACTTTTCGCTCATACTTTGCAATCCGCCTTATAAGAAAAAATCGAGCGGCGAACAGAACATAGACGACCATATCGCAATTTGCCGTCACGAAATAGCCGTAACCTTGGAAGAGATAATTTCTATCGCTTCAAAGAAACTAAAAAACGGCGGAAGACTATGTATATGTCAGCGTATAGAGCGATTAACGGACGTTTTGTGTCTTATGCGGGCGAATAAATTAGAGCCGTCTAAGATTACTATGGTTTTTAGCGGCGACAAAAAAGAGCCGTACCTTTTTATGGCTGAGGGCGTGAAAGGAATAAGACCGCAACTTAAAATAACCGAAAAGGTAGTAAACTGAAATGCTTTATTTGGTATCTACGCCGATAGGCAATTTAAAAGATATAAGTTTAAGGGCTTTGGAAACGCTGAAAGAAGCGGATATAATAGCCTGTGAGGACACGAGGACTTCGCTCAAACTTCTCAATCGTTACGATATAAAAAAGCCGCTCGTCGCATACCATAAATTCAACGAAAGGGTTGCGGGCGAGAAACTTTTAGAGGAACTGCGCCAAGGTAAAAACGTCGCCCTTATCACGGACGCGGGAACTCCGCTCATATCCGACCCCGGCAACGTGCTTACGAAAATGCTCGCCGAGGAGAATATTCCGTATACGGTAGTCCCCGGAGCGACCGCGTTTACTTCGGCTTTGCTTTTGTCGGGACTCGATTGCTCGAGGTTTGCGTTTGTCGGCTTCATCCCCGATAAGAAACGCGACGCGGAAAAATTGCTTAAAAGGTACGAAAATCTCGATTGTTCGCTCGTCTTTTATTCCGCTCCGCACGATTTAAAGAATACTTTGAGAATTCTCTACGCGGCATACGGGGCGAGAAAAGCCTCGGTGTGCAAGGAAATAACGAAGTTGCACGAGGGCGTGGAAAGAATAACTCTCGGCGAGGAACTTGCGGAAGAAACGCCTAAGGGCGAGTACGTCGTGGTCGTAGAGGGATCGGCAGACGAGAAAAACTCGTTCGACGATATGACAGTCGAGGAACATATAAAAAAATATATAGACGAAGGAATGTCGAAAATGGACGCCGTAAAGGCAGTCGCGAGAGACAGAAAAGTTCCGAAGTCGGAAATTTATAAGATTTCCCTCGACCTTTGAATGAGAAAAATCGCTTTTGAATGAGAAAAATCGCTAAAAGTATTGACATTCTCACAAATATAGTTTAGAATAGAATATATAATAAAGAGGTTATAAAAATGAGGTTGAAATTATTTTCGGCGATAATGGCGGCGTGCGTTCTTCTTGTCGGACTGTGCGCCTGCGACGTAGGGGTGGTCGATAAGAAATACGAGCCGACTGCGGACAGTTGTTTTAATTTTGTAAAAAGAGAGGACGGAAAATCTTACGAAATTTCGGCGAAAGAGGCAGAGTTGCCCGCGACGGTAAGGCTTCCGCTTTCCTACGACGGACTTCCCGTAAGCAAAGTCGCGAAAGACGGTTTTAGAAACCGCGACGAAGTCAAGAGCGTGGTAATTCCCTATTCGTATACGGAAATAGGAGATTCGGCGTTCTACGGCTGTGACAACCTCAAAAAGGTATACGTCGATTCTAAGGTGTTGGCAGGCGAAAGCGAGGCGAAAACGACTCTTACGGTAGATAGTTTCGCGTTCGCGTACTGCGGAAAACTTGTAGATCTCGACTTAGGCGGTCGCGCCGATAAAATCGGGGCTTACGCGTTCAAGGAGACGCGGATTGCCGAGTTTAAGTCTGAAAACGTAAACAGTATCGGCAAGTGCGCGTTCGAGGGGTGTGAAGGGCTTTTGAGAGTTACTCTTTCCGAGAAGTTGGAAACCGTCGGCGATACGCCGTTCAACAAGTGTAAGAAAGTTCTCAACATAACGAACAAAAGCGGCGTACCCACCGATAAATTGAGAGACGGACTCGTCGATTGATTATTATAAACGATATATGATACAAAGGCTCGTAAGAATTATGCTTGCGAGCCATAATTTTCTTAAAGTATTTTGATTTTACCAAAGGAGCAGTAAAATGGACTACGATTTTTTCGCATATTTATCGAGAATGAAATACATTAAACGTTGGGCGCTGATGCGTTCCATAAACGAAGAAAACATAATGGAGCATAGTCTGCAAGTGACCGAGATCGCCCACGCTATCGCGCTTATCAAAAACGAAATGTTCGGCGGTAACGTTGACCCCTACAAGGTTATGTGCCTTGCGGTCTACCACGAGACGAGCGAGGTTATAACGGGCGATTTACCGACCCCTATCAAGTATTTCAACGCTCAGATAAACTCGGCGTATAAAGATTTAGAGGACCTTGCCGCGGAGAAACTTATCGAAAAATTACCCGAGGAGTTGAAACCGCTTTACAGGGAATTTATCCTTGCCGACAAGGATACCGAAGAATACAAGATAATGAAAGCGGCTGACAGAATTTCGGCGTACATAAAGTGCGTCGAAGAAGTAAAGAGCGGCAATAAAGAGTTTGTAAAGGCTAAAGAGAGTATAGGCAAGGATATAAAGTCGATAAACGACGAAGCGGTGAAGTATTTTATCAAAAATATTTTACCGAGTTTTGAAAAGACTCTTGACGAACTCGACCAATGAGAGTAGCGATAAAATAAAAAAGGAATAAGTTTGTTTAACAAGATACTTGCGTTTGCGAGTATCTTTTTTTTCGGGACGCCGTATTCTTAAAAATGCAAGCAATTTTAAGAGTTCTACGAGGGCGTCGTCCCCTACGGCGAAATTTTATACGTTTAATATGAGGCGTAATCAAGAAGTTTTTATGGTTTCGGGATGTCGGAGCGAAGTAGATTTTACGAGTAAAATTTCTAACTATTCTTGCTTTCCCCTTTGGGGAGAGTGGATTTTGCGAACGGAGTGAGCAAAAGACGAGAGAGGTTGTATTTTATTATTGTGAATATCGCTCTTTTCCGTTACTGACCTCTATCGTCTTGACTTCCATTTCATTCCGTCAAGCCACTTTCCCCAAAGGGGAAAGCAAGAAAATATAGAAGGCTTCGCCTGCCGCCTTAGTTTATACTGTGGACACGTTAGTAGTGTTATTGCGGTAATTTTTGCTTTTTGGTAAAAGGCTTTTTATAAAAAACGAGAGAAACGTTAAATACGTTTCTCTCGTCGATTTTTACTTATGAACGATTAGTTGTTTTCGTCTGTATCAGTATTTTCAGTCGCTTCCGCAGTTTCTTCAGTCGCTTCTTTTTCTTCGACTGCCTCATCCGAAGTTACCGTTTCGTCGTAGTTGTACTCCGCGTTATCGTCGGGGGCGACTACGTTATGCTTGTTGCCGCTGCTCGTCTTAGTCGAGTATTTTCTCGCGTCGTATCCGATTTTCTTATGATCGGGCGCGGTTTCATCGTTGTAGTACGATTTCGTTTTGGTTATCTTGGATTTTTTGTTCTTGAGTATCGAACGAACGATAATCGCTACAAGCGCCGCTATAAGAACGATTGCGATAACAATCGAAATAATCTGAAGCCATACGTAATTCTTTGCGGTGTTATCCGTCGAAGTCGAATCCGAAGAGGAGGACGACGAAGAAGAACTATCGGTCGCAGACTCTATAACGTAATTTACCGCGTCGATCGTGTCATAACGGTAGTAGTGGAGAAGAGCGTCTTTGTTCTCGCCGATTTTGCCTGCGAGGTAAACGACGGTCGGATCGGTTTCGAGATATTTATCGGTAGTCTTGCCGTCCGCGCCCGTTTCCTGAACTCTGTTCTTGTCGTTTTTAGCGTCGTCTTCGTTGTTGTAATAGTATTTCTTCGAACCGTTGTCGGATATTTTGTCGTCTGCCGCGAACGAGTAGTTATCTGCGAATGCGTTTTCTACCGCGTCAGCGTCAGCGTAGGTAGTGTCGGAAGAACCCTTGTCAGCCGCGCCTAATAACGCAAGTCCTTCACTGCCCGAGAAACCGACCTGAAGTTTGTAGTTTTTAGCAACGTTACCTGTTTTTACTATGAACGTAACAACGGTGTAGCCGTCGAGATTCTGAGTGGAAGACGTCGTAACCGTAGCCGTCATATCCTTGGAAACGTCGCCGTATGTGAACGTCGCAACGCCTCTGCGGTCGCCATATTTAACGCCGCAATCATAAAGTCTTACGAACGCTTCGCCGCTCGCTACGTGAAGTTTAACGCTGAACTTATAGGTGCTGTTCGCGGGTACGTTCGTCTCGTTAAGAGTAACGTATCCTTCGCCTTCGCCGTTTTTGATAAGAGCGATAGCCTGAACGTTCTCGTTCGAGTTGTTTACGTTCGCGAGGCACTTGGCTTTAAGTGCGCTAAGGGCGTCGTTTAAGCCTGCTTCCGTATAAGAATACTGACTGTTTACAAGTCCCGCCGTGAGGTTGGTTTCTTTGTAAGTCGTCGAACCCGAGATATTTCCGAGACAAACGAGTTTGTTGTTGGTCATTACCTCGGAAGTGGTTATCGAATAAGAATCCTTGGTAGTATCCTCATCGTCCTTGTCGTGATTGTCGTTAAGGTATTTGCCGAGAAGAGTAAGGGTGGCGGCGTCCGTTGTTTCCGCGTTTGCAAATTCCCACTCGGTAAGTGTGGTAGTTTTAAAATCATAGAATTCAGCCGTTCCTATGGGGAAATCGGTGTTCTTCATAGAAGTGCTTGTCGGTCCGAAGGTGATTTGAAGTTTGTAATTTACGCCCGTTTTGTTGGTCGTAAGATAAATCGCGTATCTCTTTTCGCCGTCGGTGGTGGAAATCGTAAGAGCGTCGGTCGCCTTTTCATTGTCGGTGTCGATAATCTTGACAAACGCGCCGGTAGAACCCTTTTTAACGTCTACGTTCGCTTTGAACGTAATCATTATGCCTTTATCATCGTTTTCGCTGTCGTTATCGTTATGATCCTTGTAGTTGTAAGCGTCAAGGTTGGTCGCCGCGGAAGTGTAGGTGTAAGAAGTTCCGAATTCGGGTTTCTTACCGTCCTTACCCGTAAAGTCGAATTTGAGTTTTCCGCCTTCTACCGTCGCCGTAAAGCCGTTGTCCGTCGCATACTGCTTTTCGTCCTCTTTCGTCTTGTTCGCATTGTAGAAGTTCTGAACGGGGGCTTCGGAAATCGTATAATCGGTAAGCGCTTTCGCGAAATTTACCTTAACGGTTTTATTCGTTCCGTCAACAACGTCAAGGAAATCTTTGTCGTCCGTTTTTTCGTATGCCGAGCCGTCTACCGTATAGTTGGCGGTCGCCTCGTCGTACTTTCCGTCGTCAAGAACTTCGTAGTGTACATCGTCGAAATAAGCCGTACCCTCGCAAAGTCTACCCTGATTGTTCTTGTCGCCGTGTCCGAGACCTAAAACAACCTGATACTTGGTCGTAGCGAAATCGCTTCCGCGAAGATAAATCTTGTATTCGACCCATTCGCCGTTCGTAACGATGTTGTCGATAACGGTCGGAGCGATTGAGGTTCCGACGGTGTTGTTAATCTGAACGTAGGCTCCCGTTTTCGCGCTGTACTGGTGTTTGACGTCTACCGTTTTTACCCATACGGATAAAAGGGCGTCTTTGCCGTGTTCTAAAGTAACGGTCGTGGAAGAAGTGAAGTACTGCGAAGTACCCGTTCCGCTCGTTCCGTTGTTTTTGAGCATAAGAACGTATTTGCCTTCGGTTTCGCCTTCCTTGGGAGTGCTTCCCTCTCTTTTGCCGTCTTTGTAATCGTCTTTCGTAGTGTCTACGATGCCCGATTTTACGTCGCTCGAAGAAGTGCCGTAAGTTCTCGTCCACTTAATTCCCGAAGTGTAGGGGAAAGTCGCGGAGTCTGAAATATTGTACTCGAAGTTTCCGTTTGCAATCGTCTGCGGATCATTGACTTCGGAAGTCGATTCCGAGGTCGATTCCGAGTCGGACGCAGAATTCGATTCGCTCGAATTGCCGCCGCAGGCTACCGCGAGGCAAAGCGTGAGCGAAAGAACGAGCGCCGTGAGAAGCGTAAGCAACGCTTTGAAGTTAAACTTGTTCTCAGTTTTGTTCATAAGTCACCTTTCAATAAGTTTTTGTCGCCGTAACGTTTCGAGGTTCATAAGGACGCCTCATTTTCCTCGCACGCGTAACGCGCGACATTTATTTAGACTTATCCATTATACAATATTTATCGGCAAAATGCAATAATTCTGCGGCGAAAATAACAAATTTTTCAAATTTAATCTATATTTTTTGAAAGGACTGTCAATAATTATATCGCTTGTACAACAAAAACACGCGGAAATCGACTTATAGGCTGACTTATGAGTATTTAGCCGACGAAAATTACATTCTGACGAGGAGAAAATATGAGCGAAGAAATAAAAAACAAACTGTAGATAAAGTAGAAAATACCCCTGAAACAACTATTTCGAAAATGTATGATGCCTTTACAAAAAAGGATTATGGTGAAATTTTTGATTACTTTTATTTAGATGAAAACATAAACTACTCTAAAGAAGATTTTATAGAAGATATGACAGAACTTGAAAATACAGGTCTTGCTAATGAAAGACTTATATCCTCCTTTAACATAGTTATTCCAGAACATGAAGATGAAGAAGGAAATATTTCTACAGACCCTACTCCTATAAACTTAGATGATTTAACTAAAATATTAGATATAGTTGTTATGAATATTGGAGATGAAAATACAATTTCAAATAAAACTACATGTAATGTGTTAATAAAGGTAAAACTATTTAAAATATTATCACTTTCTGGTCAAGTTAAAGCAATTAAAATTAATACTGAATGGAAAATAGCATCAGAAAGTATTGGTTCCTTTGTTTCAAGAATGCTTCCCTCATAAAAGAAAATATTATTAATTTAAGGAGAATATATAAAATGAATAATGTTTATAAAGATTATTGTTATGAGGTATTT
>ERZ824600.1936-NODE-1936-length-23526-cov-5.971795_pt1 | contig 23526 bp, 19 predicted proteins | sample MGYA00519933_ERZ824600 | MGnify/ENA primary metagenome ERZ824600 (study PRJEB31778, sample SAMEA3449178) | human gut metagenome | biome: human gut; feature: human-associated habitat; material: faeces | place: United Kingdom | collected 2010/2012 ... | reverse complement strand
GGCAGCGCCGTCGAGAGGATATTCCACACCACCTCGTGCGGCAGCACGGGCGAGGCCCCCGCCGCAAGCAGCAGGATGCACAGCCCGAAGAGGAGCAGCAGCGCCGCCGTGCCGCATCCGGCCATGGCCGTCAGCGTGGCCAACGCCGGGACGGGGAGGTGTAGCGTCAGCTTGAGGCACTTGCGCTGCATCTCGGGGACAAACTGCACGGCGGCAAGCAGCAGGCCGACGAGCAGCGGGAGGTATTCCATCTGGTCGATGAAGACGGCATTGCGCGTCACCATCACCTCCCAGATATGGCCGGCACCCATCAGGGCGGCGGCCCGGTGGAGTTTCACGAGGGCATAGCCCGCGAATCCGCCCAGCACGGCAAAGGCCGCGAGCAGGTACCAGCGGGTCTTGATCCACTCCTTGTACAACATGGCTTTCCACATGGTTCGATCAGTATTTTCCGGTCAGCCCGATGAAGGCATCTTCGAGATTGAGTGTTTCTACGGTGAAGTCGTCGCCCGGGATTCCGGCTCGCGCCAGACGCAGGCGGACCTCCTCGGGCGGCAGGAAGGAGCAGAGCTCGCCGCGCCCGCGCAGCACGGAGGGGTGGCGCAGGTCGCCGTCCGACGGCAGCACCGCGTCGTCCGCACAGCGGAACGTGTAGCGGCGGAAGGTGCGCAGCAGTTCTTCGACGGGCATCTGCACGAGGATGCGCCCGTAGTCCATGATGATGCAGTCGTCGATGAGCCGCTCCATGTCCTGGATGATGTGCGAGGTGAGGAAGACGGTCTTGCCCTCGGCCCGGGCGAAATCGCGCAGGTAGTCGACGAAGAGGCGCCGGTAGCCCGGGTCGAGCCCCATCGAGAAGTCGTCGAGCACCAGCAGGTCGGCATTCTGCGCGAGGATCAGCCCGAGGGCCACCTGCGAACGCTGCCCGCACGACATGCGGGCGATGCGCTGCCCGGGCGCCACCTGCAGCTTCTCCATCAGCGCATAGTAGGCGTCGCGGTTCCAGGCGGGGTAGAAGGCGGCATAGAAGCGCTCGATCTGCCGGATCGTCATGAACTGGTATTGCACGTGCCCTTCGATGAGCAGGCCGATCCGCCGCCGCGTCAGGGGCGACATCGTGCGGATGTTCTCGCCGAAGATGCGGCATTCGCCCGCCTGCGGTTCGAGGTAGCCGCTCAAGATATTGATTGTCGTGGTCTTGCCCGTGCCGTTCTTGCCCAGCAGCCCGAGGATCCGGCCCTGCGGGACGTCGAACGAGAGCTCTTCATAGATGGTGCGCCGTCCGTAACGGTGTGTCAGGTGACGGCATTCGATAACGGATTCCATATGCGTGTCGTGTTCAGATCAGCAGAAACAGCAGCGGGACGAGGATGCCCGTGGCCAGCTCGATGCCGCCGCGTCCCAGAAGCCCTTTGGGGCCTTTGACCAGCAACAGCCCCGTGAGGGTGATGAGGATCAGCCCGCCGGCGAATGCGTCGGCGAAGAGGGTCCACCACCTCCCGGGATTGTAGTGCAGACGGGTCAGGGCGCTCCACACGTAGCGGCGCGTGAGACGCTCGTAGAGCGCGTCGCCGCGGGCGAGGTCGACCGTAAGCGACGAGCCGCCCTGCAGGAAGACCTTGAGCGTGGCCGCATCGGGCCGGTAGTGCTTCACGTAAGCCTCGCCGACCCCCGCCGCGGCGAGCAGCGCCTCGACCTCGGCGCGGGTGTACTCGCTGCCGGCGGCAGCCGGGAGGTCGAGTGCGAGGCGCGTGCGCGAGACCGCATAGTCGGGGTTGAACGTGTCACGGTGGTTCATCGCGATGCCCGACAGGGCGTAGATGAGCACCATGCCGGCGAAGAAGTACGACAGGTCGCGGTGCAGCAGCCGGCACCAGCGCCGCAGGTCGTTACTGCTGAATTTCATACGATGAGGCCGTCACGTAGTAGAACGACAGGTACTCCTTGCCTTCGGCGGCCCGGCGGGCGGCGATCCGGGCGCGGAAGTCGGCGATACGCTCCTGGACGCTGTTTCCGGTCTCCTGCCGGGCAGCCTTCTCGGCGTCGCAGCCCGCCTCGGTCGTACCGTGCTGCTCGCCCGCAGCGCCGGCAAGCTGCGCCTCCCAGCGCGTGAGGTAGGCTTCGTCGACGCGCTGCTCGTCGAGCGTGCCCGTGACGCGCACGATGCGGTTCACACACTGCGGATCGAAGCGTCCCAGCTCGCCGCTCTCGACACGGATGGTCTGCGTATCGTCGCTGCCCATGAGGAAGATTTTGCGCGCGCCGTGCCTGCACGTATGCGTGCAGACCCCTTCGATGGTGATGCTCCGCCCGACGAGCGAATCGGCCGCCGCCAGCAGGTCGTCGATCTCCAGCACGGACGACTGCTCCGCAGCCGCCGTCTGCGCAGCGGATTTTTTCGTGGTATTGCCGCCGCAGGCGACGCCCGCCAGCACGCCGCACAGCAGCAGCGCACGGGAAAGAGAGAGTACGATTCTTTTCATTTTCATCAGAATTTTTTGGGTTTGACGCCGCAAAGGTATGGAAAAGTCCTACGGCCGTCCATACCTAAAATTGAGGATTTGCCGGCGGCCGGAATCCTGTGCGGTGACAGGGTGTATTGGTTTCAATATCTTGATATTTAGGATATTTAGTGTGTTGTAATCATGGGAGAGGGCTTTTGCACACAATTTACCGAGATGTGGGGATTGCCGCGCCCGGTCGTGCGGCCTAATTTTGCGACGGTGAAAACGGGATACCGCGGCGGCTCCGGCCGCGTGCCGCTTCTCCCGGAACAAACGAAAAACACGATGTTCAGATACCCGCTTCTGCTCCTGCTTGCGATTCTGCTGCTGGCGACGCTGCCCGCCCGGGCCCGCGACGGACAGCCCTGCCGGCTGTCGGGGCGCGTGACGGACGCCCGCACGGGCGAGGCGGTGTGCGGTGCGGCGATCGTCGTGGGAGAGTCGCGCCTGTGGGCCATTTCGGACCACGAAGGGCGCTACCTCATTCCGGGGATCGCTGACCGGCAGATCGAACTGCACGTGACCTGCCTGGGGTATGTCGCATGCACGATTCCGCTCACGCTCCGCGACGGGGAGAACACCCTCGACCTGACGCTGCGCGAGGCGAACCTCTCGATCGACGAGGTGGTCGTCACGGCGCAGACACGGACCGAGACGTCGGGCAGTTCGCAGGTCATCGACCGCCGCACGATCGAGCACGCCCAGCTCATCAACATCAATGAGATCGGCTCGCTGCTGCCCGGCGGCAAGACGGCCGGCGACCAGAACCTCACCTCGGGCAGCAGCCGCATCGCCCTGCATGCGGGCGGCGGGAGTGAGATGGGCAACGCCTCGTTCGGCACGGCCGTCGAGCTGGACGGCATGCGGATCGGCAACAACGCCTCGACAGCCGAGACGGCGGGTACGGACCTGCGCCACATCGGGGTCTCGAACATCGAGTCGGTCGAGGTCATCACGGGCATCCCGTCGGTCGAGTACGGCGACCTGTCGAACGGCATCGTGAAGATCCGCACACGCCGGGGTAAGACGCCGTTTCTCGTCGAGATGACCGTGGAGCCCCGGACCCGGCAGATGGCCCTCAGCAAGGGATTCCTGCTCGGCCGCGACGGCTCGGAACGCGCCGGGATTCTCAACGTCAACATCGAACGGGCCCGCTCGGTCAGCAACCTGGCCTCGCCCCATACGGCCTACGACCGCAACAACCTGAACCTGACCTACAGCAATACGTTCCGCGACCGCCGCGACCGGCCCCTGCGGCTGACGGCCTCCGTGGCGGGCAACCTCGGCGGCTACAACTCCGAGGCCGATCCGGACGAGTTCAAGGAGAGCTATACGCGGACACGCGATTATGCGGCCCGCGGAAACGTGCAACTGGAGTGGCTGCTCGACAAGCCGTGGATATCAAACCTCTTCGTGCAGGCCACGGCATCGTACAGCGACAAGCTCACCGAGACGAACGAGAACCGGAACAGCGCCTCGACACAGCCATACATCCACACGACGGAGGCCGGATACCACATCGCCGAACAGTACGACGACAACCCCGCGGCCGACATCATCCTGAGCCCCACGGGCTACTGGTACACCCTCTCGCGGACCGACTCGAAGCCGCTGGCCTACTCCTTCAAGGTGCGGGCCGACTGGAACCGCCGCGTCGGCGAGGCCGTGAGCCGCCTGCTGCTCGGCAGCGAAGTGACGGGAAGCGGCAACCTCGGACGCGGGCTCTACTATACGGACATGCGCTATGCCCCGACATGGCGCGAATACCGCTACGACCGCCTGCCCTTCATGCACAATGCGGCGCTCTTCGTCGAGGAGCAGCTGACCTTGCCCGTGACGCGACGGTCGCTGCTGCGCCTGTCGGCCGGGCTGCGCGCCGACGCCACGCTGATCCGCCGCTCGGAGTACGGCACCGTCGCCTCGCTCTCGCCGCGTCTCAACGCGAAATACGTCCTGTGGGAGAACCGCCGCTCGTTTGTCAGCGACCTTGCCGTCCGCATCGGATGGGGCAAGTCGGTCAAGCAACCCTCCTTCCAGACGCTCTATCCGGCCCCGTCGTACAGCGACCGCCTCGCCTTCGCTCCCGGCACGACGGCCGACGGCACGACCTTCTACGCCTACTATACGCAGCCGACGACTCCGGCCCGGAATCCCGACCTGAAGTGGCAGTACACCGTCCAGCAGGAGGCGGGCATCGAGGCCACGCTCGGCGGCACACGCCTCGCCGTGACCCTCTTCCGCAACCGGACGGTGAATCCCTACATGAGCCGGACGATCTATACGCCCTTCACCTACAAGCTGACGACGCAGGCCGACTTGGAGGCCGGATGCACGATTCCCTCGGCCGACCGCATCTACACGATCGACCGCGAGACGGGCATAGTAACGGTCCTGGACCGTACCGGGACGCAGGCGCCGCAGACCATCGGCTACCGCGAGCGCAACACCTTCGTCGCGCAGACGCAGTACACGAACGGCTCGCCCGTCGAGCGCTGGGGTGTCGACTTCACGGCCGACTTCGCGCAGATCAACCCGCTTCGCACGCGCATCCGTCTCGACGGCAACTACTACCGCTACAAGGGGCTGAACCTCACGGAGGTGGCCTCGACACTCTCCTCCTCGGCGTCGATGGCCGACGGCAGCCCCTACAAGTATATCGGCTACTACGCCGGGGCGGCTGCCGTGAGCAACGGCTCGCTCAAGAAGCAGGTGAACCTGAACATGACCGTCATCACGCACATCCCGCGCATCCGCATGATCTTCTCCGTGCGCCTCGAAACCACGCTCTACGACTACGGCCGAAATTTGAGCCAATACGGCGACGGCTCGCCCCGCGGCTACCTGCTCGACAGTTCCTCGGACTACTTCGGCGCCTCCGTGCCGCTCAACGACCGGGGCCGCTACGTCGCCGTCTATCCCGAATACTACACCACGTGGGAGGCGCCCGACGAGCGGATCCCCTTTGCCGAGAAGTTCGCCTGGGCCCGAGACAACGACCCGGCGCTCTACCGGGAGCTGGCCAAGCTCGTCGTGAAGAGCAACACGAGCTACTATTTCGACTCGGAGCGTATCTCGGCCTCCTTTGCCGTGAACTTCAACCTCACGAAGGAGATCGGTCGCTTCGCCTCGATTACCTTCTACGCACGCAACTTTCTCCACAACATGGGGCGCGTGCGCTCGTCGCAGACCGGACTGGAGAGTTCGCTCTTCGGCAGCAGCCGCATCCCCCAGTTCTACTACGGGCTCTCGCTGCGGCTGAAACTATGATCCAATCAACAACTCATAAAAAAACAGTACAATGAAAAAAATCCTTACGCTTTTCGCCTGTGCCGCACTGCTCGGCACGGCCTGCACCGATGACGCGAACGACGACGGCAACCGCCACCGCACCTACGAAGTCGCCGTTCAGCTGGTCTACCCCGAGGGGAGCGAACTGACCGCCACCGAGGGGGTCGAGGTCCGGATGACAAACAGCAGCACCGGCACGGTGACAACGGCCGCGACCGATGCCGCGGGCATCGCCTCCTTCACCCTCACGGAGGGCATCTACGAATCGACGGCCACCGACCGCCGCAGCGTCGACGGATACACCTACACGCTCAACGCCCTGCAGTCGAACATCGTCATCTCCTCCTCGACCTGGAGCGAGGGCATGACCGTCTCCCTGAACCTTGTCGCGAGCCGTGCGGGGCAGATCCTCATCAAGGAGCTCTACACGGGCGGCTGTCAGAAGGATGACGGATCGGGCACCTACCAGTTCGACAAATACATGGTCGTCTACAACAACTCCGACCAGACGGCCCGCATCCGCAACTTCTGTGTCGGCATGACCGGCCCCTACAATGCCAACGCCTCGATCAACAACTATGTCGACGGCGTACTCTTCTATGCCGACGCCGGTTATACGCCGTCGATCTGCGCCTTCTGGTATCTGGCGAAGGAGCTGGTGCTCGAGCCTTACGCCTCGGCATCGATTGCCCTGTGCGGCGCCATCGACCACACGGTGACCTACACCAATTCGGTCGATTTGAGCCATGTCGACTACTGCACCTACGATCCCGAGGTCTTCACCAACACGAGCTACTATCCGGCACCTTCCGAGGCAATCCCTTCGGAGAACTACCTCAAGGCAACTTTCTACGGCATGGGCAATGCCTGGCCGGTGAGCGTCGTGGGCCCGGGCATGTTCATCTTCTCGACGGGTGACGAAGACCCCCACGCCTGGGGCCAGAGCGTCGACAACCGCTACTATTTCCCCGGCAAGGAGAACAATCAGGTCTATGCCTGCGCGAAGATTCCCAACGAGTGGATTCTCGATGCCGTCGAGATTTTCGGTGCCGACAATGTCGCCGAGTCGCTGCCGCGTTTCTCGACCGAACTGGAGAACGGCTATGCCGTGCTGACCAACTACCAGGGTTACTCGATCTACCGCAACGTCGACCGTGAGGCCACCGAGGCGCTGGCCGGGAACGAGGGCAAACTTGTCTACGGCTATGCGCTCGGCACGACGGACTACAAGGGTGCCCAGTCGACCGATCCGAGCGGCATCGACGCCGAGGCCTCGATCCGCAACGGCGCGCACGTCGTCTATCTCGACACGAACCACAGCGGCAACGACTTCCACCAGCGGGCGCGCGCCAGCCTGAAAGAGTAACCCGCACGGCACGAAACCATGAGGCGCTTTTTCCGGAACGTGGTGTGCGCGACGCTCGTCGCGGGCGGAGCTGCCGGCTCCGCCCCGGCGCAGCCGTCGGCCGACGTGTCGTGGCGCACGCTTCGCGACGCGGAGCTGTCGCTGGGATGGCTGCGCTCCGAAAATGCTGCGGGGCTGCTCTTCTTCCGCGATTCGTCCCTCTCCGAGATCGCGGCCTACGCCGCGGCGGAGCATGGCGGGCTGAAAGAGTATTACGAAGCGGAGGACCGCCTCGCCTTCGGCCTCGATGCTGCCTCGTATCACCGGCTTTCGGAGCGGGTCGTCGTGCGCGGCGAAGTGGAATACGAACGGCAGCTGGGCCGCCGCATGAGCGGCTCGTACTTCATCGATCCGACGCAGACGCCGTTCGATCTGGTCGAATTCACCGACGAGAACCCGGGCGACAAGCAGCTCGAAACCTACCGCGTGGCGGGCAGCGTGGGCGTAGCGGCCACGCGCCGCCTGACTGCAGGGGTACGCTTCGACTACGCGACGGCCAACTACGCCAAGCGGCGCGACCTGCGCCACGTCAACTCGCTGATGGACATGACCGTGAGCCCGGGCATCCTCTTCCGCACGGGCCGCTTTGCCCTCGGGGTCAACTACACCTACCGCCGCCGCATCGAGAGCCTCATGCTGAACGTCTACGGCAAGACCGACCAGGTCTACGTCTCGCTGATCGACTACGGCGCCTTCTTCGGCAAGCGCGAGGTCTTCGGCGACACGGGCTACACGAAGGAGAACGAGACCAAACCGCTCTTCGACGAGTACCACGGCGGGGCCGTACAGGCGTCGTGGCGGATCGCGTCGCGGCTGACGCTGTACGGCGAGCTGTCGTTCCGCCTGCGTTCGGGCTACTACGGCAAGCCGTCGCCCACGACGGTCGTCTACACGAACCACGACGGGCGCGTCCTCGCCTGCGACGCGTCGCTCGACTACGACGTCGGACGTCACCGCCACACGCTGCAACTCTCGTTCGGACAAAACAGCGTTGACAACCGCGAAAACATCTACACCTACCGGAACGAGGAGGTCGGGCGCAGCTACATTGTCTACCTCGGTGAAACGCATGTCGGCAGCCGCACCCGGAGCTTCGTGTCGGCGACCTACACGGGCCGTCTGGGCATGGAGCGCGAACTCCCGCGCTGGCGCATCGTCTGCGACGGCGGCATCGACAGCCGGCGGATCACCGCCTCGAACTATCCCGACTACCGGCGCCAGCACCTCACGTGGTGGCACGTTCGAGCGGCCGGCGAGCGCAACCTGCTCCGCGGGCGCAACTGCTGGAGCCTGCGGCTCGCGGCCGGATGGAGCGCCGGACAGGGCGACCCCGCGCAGGACGGGCGCTACGAGTCGGCAAACGAGAGCGAGACCCTCACCCGCACGCGCGACGACCTGCTCCGGCGCGAGGTCGAGTACCTGACCTCCCCGCGCCTCGACCTTTCGGCCGACCTGCGGCTGACGCGCCGCTTCGGCAGCCGGGGGCTGCGCGGCTACGTTGCGGCCGGATACGCATGGGAACAGGCCTTCGGTACGCAATACCTGGGCAACGCCATGCGCCATGCGGCGTTGCTGCGCGTGGGGTGCGAATTCTGATTCCGAATTCTCCGACGGAGAGGGCGGTCGCAGCTTCGGTCTGCGGCCGCCCGTTTTTTTTGCGCCGCGCCCACGGGCGGATGCTCTGCGGAAAGAGATGTATGTCATGCGCTGTCTGTCAGGCAGATGCCGTTTTATCGCGCAGCGGGCAGCCGCTCCGGCTCCGGCCGTGTCCGTTGCGACTGTCAAGGGAATATCACCGTGCCTACATCCTTTTGTAACATCGGCTGCTGATCTTTGCCGCCGAAAACAGGAAGAAAAGGATTTATACATGACATTCAGAAAAATCATTGCAACGACCCTGTTCATTTGGCTTGCCGGCGTGGCCGGGGCCGCACCGTTCCGGGGTGTCGTCGTCGACAAGACGACACAGCAGGCACTCATCGGCGCGACCGTCGTCGTCGAAGGCACGACGAAGGGCACGACGACCGACGCGACCGGAAGTTTCGAGTTGAACCTCGCCCCGGGAGACTACCGCATCGTCATCTCCTATATCTCCTACTTCACGCAGCAGCTCGACATCCGCGTGAGCGAGGGGATGGCCGAAACGCTCGTCGCCCTCGAACCGGACAATCAGGTGCTCGCCTCGGTGACGGTCACCGCCCGCAAGAACCTCGAATCGGAACGGGCCCTGCAGACCGAGCGCATCGCGGCCAATGTCGCCATCGAGAACATGGGCGCCAGGGAGATGTCGCTCAAGGGAATCTCCAACGTGCAGGAGGGAGTCCGCAAGATGGCCGGCATCTCGATCGCCTCGGCCGGGCAACTCATCGTGCGCGGCCTGGGCGACCGCTACAGCATCACGACGCTCAACGGACAGCCCATCGCCTCGCCCAACCCCGACAACAAGCTCATCCCGCTCGACATCTTCCCCTCGTCGACCGTGAAGAACATCACCGTCAGCAAGGTCTACGAGGTGAGCTCCTATGCCGACTATTCGGGTGCGCACATCGACATCAACACGCGCGAAAACACGGGCGAACCCTTCTTCTCGGTCGATTTCCACCTGGGCGGGCAGTTCAATACCGTCGGACGCGACTTCTACCGCATGGACCACCGTTCGCTCTTCACGCAGCCGGCCGTCGACCGCCGCGCCCTCACGGGTTCGCTCGCCGACTTCCGCCAGTACGTGAAGACGAAGGATATCTTCGACACGGACTTCTCGGTCTCGAAGCACCGCGCGCTGCCCGCCCTGGGCGGCAACCTGGCGTGGGGCCGCGACTTCCGCGTGGGACGGCAGACGGTGAGCGTGCTGGCCTCGGGCGGCATGAGCAACGGCCAGCAGACGATGGACAACGCCTGGTTCCGGCTGCTCGAGGCGACGGGCCGGACCACCGACGAATACGAATACGACAGTTATGCGAGTGAACTGAAAATTGCGGCTCTGGCGAGCCTCAGCACGACTTTGCGCGATGCCGACCGCATCAGTTACACTCTCTTCTATGCCCGCAACGCCGTGGATACCTACATGCTGCGGGAAGGGTACGATCAGGAGAGCCACCAGCTTCTGGGCAGCAACGACGTGATGCACGTCTACAAGCTCATGACGCACCAGCTCAACGGGCGCCATGCCTTCGGCGAGCGGTGGCTGCTGCGCTGGAGCGGTTCGTGGTCGGCGACCTCGTCCGACGAACCCGACCGCCGGCAGGTCATGTACCTGCGCGGGGAGGACGGCTCGCTGAGCCTCTTCAAGCTCAACCAGCAGGAGACGATGCGCTATTTCGGCACGCTCGACGAGGATGAGTGGAATGCCCATGCGGCCGTCGACTACACGTTCGGCGCGGGACACAAGCTCACGGCCGGCCTCTCGTGGAAGGACAAGCGCCGCGACTACGCCGGCACGCGCTTCTACTATGACCTGTCGAAGCTCTCGCCCGTGATCGACGATCCGCTCAATCCCGATTTCCTCGGCTTCGGGAACGTTGCCGACGGCTCGCTGACGATCAACCGCCAGAAGCAGCCCAAGGACAGCTATGAGGCCGGCAACCGCATCTATGCCGGGTACCTCTCGCTCGATCTGCAGGCGACGCCGCTGCTGCTCATCAACGCCGGCGTGCGCTACGAGGCCTCGCAGCAGTGGGTGCGCTACTACAACGACCAGAGTATCCGCGAGCGGCGCGACCTCGACAAGTATGACCTCTTCCCGGCGCTGAACATCCGCTACAGCCTCGCGGACGAACAACAGCTGCGCCTGGCCGCCTCGCGCACGATCACGCGGCCGTCGTTCATCGAGATGGCTCCGTTCCTCTACCAGGAGTCCTACGGTTCGGTCCAGCTGCGCGGTAACGAGGCGCTGCAGAACAGCTACAACTACAACCTCGACCTGCGCTACGAACTGCTCAACCGCCGCGGCGACATGGTCTCGGTGACGGGTTACTACAAGTACCTCGACGAGCCGATCGAGCGCGTGCAGATGCTCGCCGGAGGCGCCGCCGTCCACACGTTCCGCAACGCCGACAAGGGTATGGCCGCGGGCGTGGAGATCGAGTTGCGCAAGGCGCTGGTCCGGGATCTGCGTCTGGGTATCAACGGAACCTGGATGTACACCAACGTCAAACTGCCCGAAGGCGGCGTCTACACCAACAAGGAGCGGGCCCTGCAGGGTGCCTCGCCCTACCTGCTCAACGCCGACCTGACGTGGACGCCCCGCTTCGGCGGCGAGCGGCAGCTGAATCTGGCGCTGCTCTACAACCTGCAGGGCCCGCGCATCCAGGCCGTCGGCATCTCGGGACTGGGCGACGTCACACAGCGGCCCGTGCATACGCTCAACTTCTCGGCTGCCTACCGTTTCAGCGCCCGTGCCGAGCTGAAGATGCAGCTGACCGACCTGCTCAACCGGACGCTGGTCTTCGAGCAGGAGGTGCCGCAGACGAACCGGACCGTCGAGGTCGAGCGCTACCGCCGCGGTACGGGCTTTGAAATCGGCCTGAACCTGAAATTCTGACACGCAGGAAAGTGATACAAGACAACAACCATTCAAATTTTTATTGCAAGATGAAAACGTATTGGAAGATTCTGGCGGCAGCAGCTGCCTGCATGGCCCTCGCAACGGCCTGCAACAACGACGACGAAGGCAACGACACGCCGGGACTGAACGGCGACATCACCCCCGGGACGACCCTCACGGGCAACATCACCTCCGACGCGACCCTCACCGAGGGCAACACCTACCGTTTGAGCGGCGGTCTGCACGTCAAGGCCGGAGCCACGCTGCGCATCGAGCCGGGTGTCGAGGTGATCGCCGTCGACGACGAGATTCCCGACTACATCCTCATCGAGCAGGGTGCGAAGATCGACGCGCAGGGTACGGCCGCACATCCGATCGTCATGACCTCCGAGCTGAAGGAGTCGGGCGCCTGGGGCGGCATCCACATCTGCGGCTACGCCCACACGAACGCCGGTACGGGTGTCCTCTCGGAGATCGGCAACGCCCCCTACGGCGGTGACAACGACGCCGACAACTCGGGTACGCTGCGTTACATCCGCCTCGAGTATACGGGCTTTGCCCTCGACGAGGAGCACGAGGCCAACGGCGTCTCGTTCTACGGCGTGGGCAACGGCACGACGGTCGAGTACCTGCAGGCCTACAAGGGTTCGGACGACGGTTTCGAGTTCTTCGGCGGTTCGGTCAACGTCCGCCATATGGTCGTGACGAGCTGCTCGGACGACTCGTTCGACTGGACCGAAGGGTGGAACGGCAAGGGTCAGTTCCTCGTCGGCTACCAGGAGGCCGAATCGACGCTGGGCTATGACTGCGACTGCCTGATGGAGTGCGACAACAACGGCAACAACGCCGCCGCCACGCCCGTGGCACACCCCGTCCTGGCGAACGTGACGCTCGTGGGCAACAACTCGGCGGCAGGTACGCGCGGCGTGCGGCTGCGCGCCGGCACGGAGGTCGAGCTCTACAACGCCATCATCACCGGCAAGGCCAAGTGCCTGACGGTTGAGACCGCCGAGACGGAGAACTCCTTCTCGAAGTCGCAGAATCCCTCGGTGCTCGAATACATCTCGATGAGCACGGAGCTCGATTCGCAGGAGGGCATCTACACGAATGCAGCCTTCGAGGCGGGCGCCGGCAACGCGACCGACTATGTGAATACGCTGACCGACGGCTACGTCGGCACGATCCAGGGTGGGAAGACGCTCTCCGACAGCTTCTTCACGGCAGCGGCCTACAAGGGTGCCGTCTCCGCATCGGACGACTGGACCGCCGGCTGGACCCTGTAATCCATCCCTCGCCGGTTCCGCACCGGAACGGGCTGCCCCAGCGGGCGGCCCGTTTCTTTTTTGTGCAAGCCTTCCCCGGGATGCCTCCTGCGGCGCGGGGCGTCAGTTGCCGGAGCGCATGCGGGAGCGGTAGAGGCGGTCGATCTCGCCGTCAGCCTGGCGGAAGCGATGGAACGTCTTGGCCGACACGTCGAACCGCCGGCATATCTCAATCAGGGGTGCACCTTCGCGCAGCAGGGCAGTCACCGCGTCGCGCCGTTCGTGCAGCAGCCGCTGTTTCACGCAGCTGCCCTTGCGGCGCCCGAGCGTCAACCGTCCGCACGCCGCGCCGCCAGGGCCTCCTTCGTCCGCATCGAGATCAGGCTGCGCTCGATCTCTGCAACCAATCCGAAGGCGAAGCAGAGCACCTTGCTGTTGATGCTGTCGTCGAAGGCGTATCCCTCCTTCGTGCTGAAGAGCCGGATGTCGCGCCGCAGGCACTGCTCCATGATCGACATGATCTCGGTCAGCGTCCGGCTCAGCCGCGAGAGCTCGGTGACGATGAGCGTGTCGCCCCGCCGCAGGCGTTTGAGTACGCGGCCGAGCTTGCGTTCGCGGTTGCTCTTCCGGCCGCTGGCCGTCTCGGTGACCCAGCGGTCGACCGTCAGACCGTGCCGCTCGGCGAAACGGCCGATCTCTTCCCGTTGATTGCCGATGTGCTGCTTCTCCGTGCTGACTCTCATGTAGGCTACTGTCATAAGCGTGATTTTATGCGAAGATAACGGCTTTTCCGAAAACAAAAAACGGGCTCGACTGCCCGCTGCGGATCAAAAAACGTTCGTATAAATACCGGAGAACCAACTCCGTTGATTACTTTGCAAAGATAGGAATTATTCGCTGAATTTCAAGCCCCGATGCGCCAAAAAGAGCAAAATGACGCCGATGCGGATTTATACGAACCTTTAATTCCGCGGCGGTTCCGACGTGTCTCCGGGCACGACGTCGCACCGGCGGGGAGCAGGTGAAACCGTCAACGAAGAAGCAGATGGGAGGATTCTGGAACAGAGAAAAGAACACGACGCAGACCCTGTCGGATCTGATCCGCGGGTTGCAGCATTCGGTCAATGCCGCCATGGAGATGGTCGAGACGCGGAACGTCGAGCTGCTGGGCCGTTATTTTTCGCCCGAGGGCGACCCGCTGACCAAGCGGCTGAACATCGACTCGCAAACGGCGGTGGATGTGCCGCTGATCTCGATCGTCAACCCCTCGACGGTCAACATCAAGGAGGTCGAGATGGAGTTTTCGGTGCAGATCAACTCCTCCGACCTGCGCTGCAAGCAACCCCAGAAGGGGTTTCAGGCCGGGGACCAGCAGGCGGCCTTCGACAATAGGCTGAAGCGGTCGAGCCTCGAAATCAGCTTCGACGGCCAGAAGGATCTCTCGCGCATGCAGGTGCGCATCAAGTTCGAGGCGAAGCCCATCCCCGAGGGGTTGTCGCGCACGATCGACGAATACGACAAGACGATCATGCCCTTCACGCGAGTGGGGGAGAATCAATAGTTTTTCACTCCAATAAATTTTTACGATCATGGCAGACGATACCAACGTAGCAAGCAAATTTTCGGGTATTCCCATCGCCGAACTCATCGCCGCCCCGCTGACGGCGGCCTGCGACTCGCAGAAACGGCTCGCACAGTCGGCTTTTGAATTCATGACCGAGATCGGTTACAGCGACGCGTCGAACCAGACGCCGCGGCTGTTGAGCTTCCAGCTCGAACGGCCCGTCGAGGGCTCGGCCTCGACGCAGACCGTGCAGGTCAATGCGCCGTTCCTCGGGCTGGTGCCGCTGCCGTCGCTGCTGATCGACGACGTGCAGATCGACTTCCAGATGGAGGTGACGTCGACCGAATCATCGACACAGAAGAGTGACAGCGAGGCAAGTACGAACGTCAATTCAAGTTTCAAGTTCGGTTGTTTCGCCAGCGGATCGGTCAGCGTGAGCGGCAAGGTCTCCTCCTCGCGCGAGAACACCCGTTCGACCAACCAGACGGCCAAATACCAGGTGCACGTCTCGGCGCGCCAGCAGCAGCCGACCGAAGGGTTGAGCAAGCTGATGGACATCATGGCATCGTGCGTCGAGCCGGTCAAGCTGGGCGAATAGGCCGTTGACGAAAGGCAGGGATCATGTCGTCATCGTTTATTCGATCGCTGCTCCTTGGCGGAGAACTGCGCATCAACGAGCCAACGCTGCATGCGGCGTACTTTGACCGCTGGTTCTGCGATAAAGTCAATTCGTGCAATGGACCGGCCAAACAGGTGTTCCCCCAGCGGGGGCTGCCCGTCATATTGAACAATTGTCCGCTCGATGCGGTAATCTGGCGGGAGGGAGCGATCGCCGAATACGAGACACAACGCAAGACCGATCTGGTGAGCTTCAACTTCTCGGGTTGCCTGATGGCCGGCTATGAATACAACGGTGGTCGCCGTGCGGCGCACATCCATGTCGGTGGCGGTGAATCCCACGATTGCAAAAAGGCGTGGTGCGAGTATGTTCCGTCGCTTGATCGCTCCCGCATGGGGCGGTTCGTCCTGTTCCGACCCGACGGCGATCGGCGGGAGAGGCTTATCGCAAAGCTGCGCAGTGACCGGGTCCAGTTCGACGACGTATCAGTCATGGGAGTCATCACCGCCACGTTTGAATGTTACTCGGTCGGCCTTGTGCTTCAGACCTGTGATAACATGCAGCTTTGGCAGGTCGCCTTTATCGAGCAGCACCTGGCCCCGACAACCTTCGAGAGCTATGCGGAAATGCTGCGCATCGAGCCATCCCTCTGGGAGCAGTTTTATTGGAACCGGATGCCCGTGCGGGAGCTGCGGCTCGACCGGTGGCGCCCGTGGAAGATGAATCTCTTCGGTCTCTGAAGACCGGATCCGCGGATGGCCGGCGCCACCTTACCCTGAAAGCCGGTCTCCGACCAATGCAAGACCAGGCGGCTGCGGATACCCGCAGCCGCCTGGTCTTGTTGCGGAGGCGTCGTCAGAGGATGATCTCGTCCTCGATCGAGCCCTGATCCTCCCACCCCTCGATGACGGCGTCGCCGAACTCGATCCGGCCGTTCCGGATCGTGAGGGTGACGTGCAGCTGCCGCCCGCTCTCTATGCGGTCGATGCCTTCGGCCAGTTCGCCGAGCGAAACCTTCCGGATGTCCGCTCCGACGTGCAGCTCGAGCGATACGCCGTCGGTCGGCTGCGGCACGAGCAGGAAGCGGACCTCCCGGCCCGATTCGGTGAAGGTAGCCTGTCGCGTACCGGCGGGCGTCAGCGTCCCGGCCGCCAGATCGACCGTGCAGGTGGACTGCGCCGTGCAGCGCGTCTCGATGGCGTCGAGTGCCACATCGGGGTCGCTCGTCTGGTAGGTCACGACGAGGCGGTGCATGGCGTGGCGGAACGACAGGTCGATCGTCCGCTCCGTCCCGGCACTCACGCCGGCGGTCCGGGCCAGCAGCAGGTCCTTTTCGGCGGCCTGCTCCAGATCGAAGTCGAAGCGTCCGCCGGCAAGCTCCTGCTCGGGGTAGCAGGCGGCAAAGGTAAGCGTCGTGCCCGGAGCCGCAAAGCCCAGCTCGCTCCAGTAGAGCGTCGTTTGCGGCGTGTAGCCAAACTGTGCCGACTGCCGTGCCGCGTCGTCGCTTACGAGCAGCGTCAGGCGGTCCGTGTCGGCAAAACGGCCGCTTCCCTCATCATCGAGCTGCGGGGCGCGGGTCAGGGGTTCGATCGTCGTGGCGATCGCGATGCGCTGCCGTGCGGGGTGCTCCTCCCGCTTGCATCCTGCCAAAGCGACGGCGGCCAGGAGCACTGTGGTGCAAATCAGTCTGTTCATATTGTTCGGATTTTCTTGTTTCGCATGTGGTTTGCAGCTCACTCCGCCACGACATCGGGAAAATGCTTCGCCCAGATGTCGCGACGCAGATCGACCGAGCAGAGCCGCGTCACCTTGTTCTTTTTCTTCTCGATGCCCTCTTCGTTATCGAGTCCCTGCAGGTAGGTGCACTCGCGTGTACCGAGCTCGGGGATGGAGTTGTCATAGGCATAGACGATCTTCTTGCGGCAGATGACCGCACCGTTGGCATCCTGGTCGGAGGAGTTGTTGTCGCAGTAATAGATGTGCGAGACACGGCCCTCGTCGTCGAATTCTGCACCCCAGATGGTCATGGCGTGCATGCCTGTGCCGGTTCCGTTGATGTCGAATATCGAGAACCCGATCGCTTTCCGGTTCAGCAGGGCGTCGATGACGAAGTCGTTGAACTGCCGCGAATCGGGGTTCGACGGCGAGTCGGTCGCTATGATGTCCGATTCGGAGAAGACCTCGCTGAAGAAGCCGTGGAAGCCCCGGATCGTCGGGTAGGACAGCAGGTCGTCGTTGCCCGTGATAAACCAGTTTACGCCGGCCGATTCCCAGCTGCCGATGTCATAGAACGAGTGTTTGAAGAACTCGAAGACGGGGGCCCGGTTCACGGTCCCGCCCGAGTAGAGGGGCTTGAAGTCGGGAGCCGGACGTTCGTAGACGCTTCCGTCGACCGTCGACGTGACGCTCGATCCGTATTCGCGGTCGTAGGCCTCGATGTAGGCCCGATTCTGGTTCATCCACCAGATCAGCATGTTCGAGGCCGAAGCCGCCCAGCAGAGGTTGCCGTCGTTCTCGTCGTAGTTCATCGACTTGTTGCAGTCGTACCAGCCGCACCCTTCGGCCCAGGTCAGGTACTGCGACTCCTCGATGGTCAGGTCGTAGCGGAACCAGGCGCCGGCCGGGAACTCGCTCACATAGGGCGGATAGCTGGGGATGTTCTCCTTGCCCGGGAAGTCGGGCGCATGCACGCGTAGACCCAGCGGATCGTCCCCGCAAACTCCGGAGCGGGCTCTTCGGCGCGGATGTCGAGCCGGAGGGTGGTCTGCTTTCCGGGTTCAAAGGCCTCGAAGGCCTTTCCGTTGAGCGTGGCGGGGGCCTCGTAGCGGATTGTCCGTCCGTCGGCGGAGATCTCCATTCACGCCTCCTCCCCGTCGCGGTAGGGAGCGGTCGGCTGCGGCCAGATCAGCGCCGTGAAGCTCCCGTCCGCCATGCGGCGGGGCGTGATCCACGAAAAACCGTCGCCGGTTGCCGCAGCCTCACCCGTCAGCAGGTCGATGCGGCCTCGCAGCAGGCTCCGGATGCGGAGCGCCGCTTCGCCGGACCCGGCGTCGAGCCGAACGCGCAGGCGGTGCAGCGCGTGCCGGAAGGTCAGTGTCGTGCGGTAGCTGCCCGCCGCAAGGGTCGTGCGGGCGAAGAGTAGATCGGTCCCGGCCGCGTTTTCGTCGGTCTGCTCTTCGGGCAGCGCAAGTTCCCGGGCGCGGGGATTCTCCGCCGCATTGTCCAGGGCGGGGTAGTGCGCCGCGAGGGTCAGATCGCCCGTCCCGAATTCGCTGCGCTTCAGCCGCGGGAGTCACTCGCCCGACGTGCGGGTCAGTTCGCGGTAGCTTACCGTCTCTCCGTTGTCGATGAACAGTCCGATCCGGTCCCCCTCCGTGAAACTCCCGGCGCCCGAATCGTCCACCTCGGCCCGGGTTTCAACCCGGGCGAAGTGCAGGCTGATGTAGTCCTCCGCTCCGTCGAAGCGCTCCTCCGACATCCCGGTCCGGCAGGCTGTCGTCAGCAGGACGGGAATGCACCAACATACGGCACACAATAGCTTTCTCATCGTCTCTCGTTTGTGTCGGAGCCTCGCGCCGGGCCTCTCAGCGATTCGGCCTCTGGCGGCATTGCATCCGAAGAATCCGGCGGCAAAGATACACGAATCCGCCGATTCTGCAAATTCGGGCCGGGTTCCGGACCGGCCCGGCGCGTCCGATCTGCGCCGTTGCCGCCTGAACGCGCATGAAAAAGGAGGCACGAAGTCTTTTCGTGCCTCCTTTTCCACTTGTGTCCGCTGTCCGGTCCTGCGCCGCCTGTCCGCTGTCGGTCCTGCGCCGCCTGTCCGCTGTCAGTCCTGTCTGCTGCCCGACCGGCGTCCGATTCTGTGCCGCCTGTCAGCGGCCCGGCTGACAGGCCTGCCTGCCGCGCACGGATTGCCGGCTATTTCCGGCTCTCCTCGATGAGTGACTGGATGCTCTGGATCAGCATCGCCACGGCGACCGAGTTGAAACCGCCTTCGGGGATGATGACGTCGGCATACTTCTTCGAGGGTTCGACAAACTCCTCGTGCATGGGTTTCACCGTCGTGGTGTACTGCGTGATGACCGACTGCATCGTGCGGCCGCGCTCGCAGACGTCGCGCAGAATGCGGCGCGCCAGGCGGATGTCGGCATCCGTGTCGACGTAGACCTTGATATCCATCAGGTCGCGCAGCTCCTTGTTTTCGAAGATCAGGATGCCGTCGACGATGATGACCTTCGAGGGCTTGACGCTCACCGTCTCGGGCAGGCGGTTGTGCTCGACGAACGAGTAGACCGGGTGCTCGATCGGCACGTTGTTCTTCAGCGCCTTGATGTGGTCCACGAGCATCTGCGTGTCGAAGGCCTGCGGGTGGTCGTAGTTGAGTTTCGTGCGCTCCTCGTAGGTCAGTTCGGGGTGTGCCTTGTAGTAATAGTCGTGGCACAGCGTGACGACGTCGTCGCCCTCGAACGCCTCCTGGAGACGCTTGACGAGCGTCGATTTTCCCGAGCCGGTTCCGCCGGCAACTCCGATGACGGTAACTTTCATAGGTTCAAGGATTAATGGTTGGTTATCTGAAGAAAAGGATCACCTTTTCGGGGTGATCCTTTCGCGCTTCCTTATGCGTCGATGTTGGCGTAGTGGGCGTTCTTTTCGATGAACTCGCGGCGGGGCGGCACGTCGTCGCCCATGAGCATCGAGAAGATGCGGTCGGCTTCGGCGGCGTTCTCGATGTTGACCTTGCGCAGAATGCGCGTGTCGGGGTTCATCGTCGTCTCCCACAGCTGGTGGGCGTTCATTTCGCCGAGACCTTTGTATCGCTGCACGTGGGCACCCTTGCCGAACTCCTCGGTGACGGCGTCACGCTCCTTCTCGGTCCAGCAGTAGCGCTCCTGCTTGCCCTTCTTGACCAGGTAGAGCGGCGGGGTGGCGATGTAGACGTGGCCGTTCTCGATCAGCTCCTTCATCTTGCGGAAGAAGAAGGTCAGCATCAGCGTGGCGATGTGGCTGCCGTCGACATCGGCATCAGTCATGATGATGATCTTGTCGTAGCGCAGCTTCTCGAGGTTCAGGGCCTTGCTGTCCTCCTCGGTGCCGATCGTGACGCCAAGGGCCGTAAACATGTTCTTGATCTCCTCGTTCTCCCACATGCGGTGCTCTTGTGCCTTCTCGATGTTGAGAATCTTGCCGCGCAGCGGCATGATCGCCTGGAAGTTGCGGTCGCGGCCCGACTTGGCCGTACCGCCTGCGGAGTCTCCCTCGACGAAGAAGATCTCGGCGATCGAGCGGTCGCGGCTCGTGCAGTCGGCCAGCTTGCCCGGCATGCCACCGCCCGACATCGGACTCTTGCGCTGTACGCTTTCACGGGCCTTGCGGGCAGCCACACGTGCTGTCGCAGCCAGAATGACTTTGTCCACAATCAGTTTGGCTTCTTTCGGATGCTCCTCCAAATAATAGCTTAAGGCTTCGCCTACGGCTTGCTGTACGGCGCCGGCTACTTCGCTGTTACCCAATTTGGTTTTGGTCTGCCCTTCAAACTGCGGTTCGGCTACTTTGATGGAAATGACGGCAGTGAGCCCCTCGCGGAAGTCCTCGCCGGAGATTTCCACCTTGTTTTTCTCCAGCTTTTCCAATTCCTTGGCGTATTCGTCTTCAGCGTATTTCTTCAGCGTACGGGTCAGTGCCGTGCGGAAACCGGCCAAATGCGTACCGCCTTCTATGGTATTGATGTTGTTGACGTAAGAATGGATGTTTTCCGTATAACCGTTGTTGTACATGATGGCTACTTCGATAGGAACCCCTTGCTTTTCCGTGTTCAGGTATATCACGTCGTTGAACAGGTGGATACGGCTGGAATCAATGTAGCGCACGAATTCTTTCAGACCGTCCTTGCTATGGAATGTCTCGCTGCGCGGCACACCGTTCTCGTCCTTCTCGCGCATGTCGGTCAGGGTAATTGTGATACCGGCATTCAGGAATGCCAGTTCGCGCATACGGTTAGCCAGAATCTCATATTTGTAAGTCGTAGTAATGAAGATGCTGCCGTCCGGCCAGAACTGTTGGCGTGTGCCTCGAAGTTCGGTTTCGCCTACGACCTTGACCGGATAGAGCGGCTTACCGCATTCGTATTCTTGCTGGTAGATCTTGCCTTCCCGGAAGACTTGCGAAAGCATGTGGGTAGAAAGGGCGTTTACGCAAGACACACCGACACCATGAAGACCTCCGGACACCTTATAGGAGCCCTTGTCGAACTTACCGCCCGCATGAAGTACGGTCATGACGACTTCCAGTGCGGACTTGTGCTCTTTTTCATGCATGTCTACCGGAATACCGCGGCCGTTGTCTTGTACGGTGATGGAGTTGTCTTCATTGATAGTGACTTCTATGTGAGTACAATAGCCGGCAAGTGCTTCGTCGATGGAGTTATCCACGGTTTCATAAACCAAGTGGTGCAAACCTTTCTCGCTGATGTCTCCGATATACATCGCCGGACGTTTGCGTACGGCTTCCAGTCCTTCCAGCACCTGAATGCTGCTGGCCGAATAATTTGTGCCTTTTATTTCTTCTTCTGACATAGTTTTAATTCGTTCATATTTAACGCACAAATATACGCAAAAACTTTGAAAGGGGAAAGGAAAAAGGAGGGTTTTGCCCTTTATGTAATCGTGAAAATCCTATAGGTTTGTCGGGTTTAGACGAGGATGTTTGCTTGCGTCGGTCGAAAAGTGTAATTTTGCCGTTTAAAGAAGTTGCCGGGGCGTGATGTCGATTTTTAATAATGAGAAAAAGAGGTGATGGATAATTATCTGGAGATAGCCGGTACATGTGTCGGTCTGATTTACCTTTGGCTGGAATACAAAGCCAGTATTTATTTATGGATAGTAGGTGTAGTCATGCCGGCCATCTATATTTTCGTGTATTATGAAGCGGGATTGTATGCGGATTTTGCTATCAATATTTACTATCTGTTGGCGGCAGCATACGGATGGTTGAGCTGGAAATACGGACGGGGCGGAAAGGAGGACGCTGCTTCTGCTCTGTCGATAACCCATACTCCTCCCCGGATTTATGTGCCTTTGTGCTCGGTCTTTGTGGTCACTTTGGTATTGATTGCCTGGGTCTTGACAGAGTTTACCAATAGTGACGTGCCTTGGTCGGACAGTTTTACGACGGCTTTGAGTATTGTGGGAATATGGATGCTGGCCCGTAAATACGTAGAGCAGTGGTTGGTGTGGATTGTAGTCGATGTGGTTTGCTGCGGATTGTATGTCTATAAGGAACTTTATTTTACGGCAGGGCTGTATGGCCTTTATGCCCTGATTGCTATCGGAGGATATAAGAAATGGATACGAATGATGGAGGAAGAGAAATGAGACGGGTCGATTGGGATTTCGTGCCGGAAGCGGTAGTTGTGGGGAACGGGGAGTTTCCTGTGTCGGCTTTGCCGTTGAGGATGCTGGATACAGCTTCTTTTACGGTATGTTGTGACGGAGCGGCCGACCGTTATTTGGCATCGGGACGCGTGCCGGATCGGATTGTAGGGGACGGAGATTCGTTGAGCGTGGAAAATCAAAAAAGATATGCGGGTATTATCCGGTATAATCCGGACCAAGAGACAAACGACCAGACTAAGGCTGTGAACTATCTGATGGAAAAGGGATTTCGCCGGATTGCCATCGTCGGTGCCACGGGGCGCAGGGAAGACCATACTCTGGGGAACATCAGTCTGTTGATGGAATATATGCGGATGGGGGCAGAAGTACGTATGTATACGGATTACGGCTTTTTCGTACCGATGAAAGGGGATTGCCGTTTTTTCTGTCGTAAGGGAGTACAGGTTTCGATTTTTGCTTTCGGTACGCAAGGCTTACGTGGGGAAGGTTTGGCCTATCCTTTGCGTGATTTTACCAACTGGTGGCAAGGGACATTGAACGAGGCGACCGGTGAAGAGTTCGTGATACGTGGGGAGGGGGAATATTTAGTGTTCATCAATATGCCGTCGGTTTCTTAGGGGCGGCTTGCCTGATGCGTACGGATACAAAAAAAGAGTTGAAGAAACTCCAACTCTTTTCTATATATGATTATTATCTATTATCCCAACTTGTTGATATAAACGGCCAATTTAGATTTCAGATTGGCAGCTTTGTTCTTATGGATAATGTTTACCTTAGCCAATTTGTCTAACATCTTTTGTACACTGGGATACATCGCTGTAGCCTCAGCCTTATCTGTCGTAGCGCGAAGCTTACGTACAGCATTACGCATGGTCTTCGCGTAATATCTGTTGTGGAGTCTTCTTTTTTCCTCCTGACGTATTCTTTTTACTGATGATTTATGGTTT
>ERZ824600.1930-NODE-1930-length-23569-cov-3.501786_pt1 | contig 23569 bp, 24 predicted proteins | sample MGYA00519933_ERZ824600 | MGnify/ENA primary metagenome ERZ824600 (study PRJEB31778, sample SAMEA3449178) | human gut metagenome | biome: human gut; feature: human-associated habitat; material: faeces | place: United Kingdom | collected 2010/2012 ... | reverse complement strand
ATTTTCTAAAGTGGGCAAAGATTGTCCCAATTCTATACGTATCATTTGTCTTGGGCTAATTTCAGCCATTTCTGAGAGTGTCTCCTGGGAGATATTTTTTGATTTTCTAAGATGTCTGATTTTTTTTCCTAATAAATTTACAGTACTCATATTGTCTCCATAAGAATATTTTAGACTATCTATTACTGAAAATTAATGACACTGTTGACATATAATTATTGATAATATATAATCCATGTCATAAAAGGTGTCATCTTTGGCATATTTTATGATGGTTATTGCAAATTTGAAAGGATGTCAGATGGTTAAGAGAGCTTTAGGTTTTACATTGGCGGAAGTTTTGATTACGTTAGGAATTATCGGTGTGGTTGCAGCAATGACAATTCCAACATTAATTGCAAATATTAACGGACAAAAATATAGAAACCAATTCAAAAAAACACTCTCAACTCTTAGTCAGGCTGCAAGAATGAGCGATGCTCAATATGGATTTGACTTTGGTGGAATATCAACTGTTTGCGGCGCGAATGCGGCAAAAGAGCATCCGGATACTACAATGTCTATATGCGGGATGATGAACGGAACACTTGCAGGAGCAACATATTTTAATAAAGTCACAGATATTAAAATGAGCAAGGGTAATTCTATTCTCGGCTATGATGCCAACATTCCTTACGCTGCAAATATCGTAACATCAATTGCAAATTTAAATAATTTACATGCGTATTTGTTGCCGGATGGTTCAATATTTGCTTTTTCAAAACAATTAGGAGAAAATCCGTGTTCGCTGCCAGTGGGTACTGTAATGGGTGATGTGTATAATAGTGGAAATTTACGATATTGCCTTGGTTTTATTGATGTAAATGGAGCAACGTTGCCCAATAAGGAAGTTGTATGTTCTTCGGGTGAGAATACGCTTACAAAGAATAATTGTGTTGTAAATAAAAAAGAAATGACAGATATTTATCCAATCAGAGTTTATGATGGAGTAGTAGTTCCAGCTACAGCTGCGGGAAGATATGTTTTAAGTACTGCAAAATAAGTATTTAGCAAAGTCTGTTCTCGGTAATTGTTGAAATCGCAAGTTTAAGTGCGTGGTTTGCAAATTGCTCTTTCATTTCTACTCTTGGAATATTTGGTGATAATTTGACTTCTTTAATCACAACAATACCATTATATTTTACTGATATATATATCAGACCGACTGGTTTTTCTGCTGAACCTCCTGTAGGTCCTGCAATTCCTGTTGTGCAAAGTGCAATGTCGCAGCCGGTTAATTTTTCCAGCCCGTTCGCCATAGCTTCAGCACATTCTTCACTGACAGCACCATATGTGTTTAATATATCCCAACTTACACCAAGAATATCGTGCTTTGCTTCGTTAGCATAAGTTACAAAATTTAATTTGGTATATGCAGAACTACCTGATATATCTGTAAGTTTTGAACTTAATAGACCTCCCGTGCAGGATTCTGCAGTTGCTATTGTTAGATTATTTTCTATTAAGTATTTTCCCAGTTCATCTTCAGGTTTCATCAGCCCCCCTTTTTTATTTGTATTATATAATAAAAATTAGTCTATTTTTTATTCATCAATAAGGTATTTTTATTTATCGGCCAATGTAACGAAATGTAAATACGGATTTGTAATAGCTGAAACCTAGTTATAATGCCCTATATGATATGATATGATATGATATGATATGATATGATATGATATGGCGGGGTGTATCAATTCTCTGTCGTAAAAATCCTTATACATGATATAAGCAAGTGTGCTTAATGAGAGATATTTTGAAAGGAGTATTACGATGGATTTAACTGGTATTAATAGTACCCAGAAACTTTCTTCTTTATTAGAGGTTAACGGGCAAATTAAGAACGCAAAATCTTTAAAAAATGATTTTATTAGTTTTACACCAAGAGGGCAAAAGCAAGATCCTGCTTTTGAAAAAGCTCTGGAACAAAGTAAACTGGATGATAGGATTCCAAATCGAGCGTCTTTAGCAAAACAAGGTTTTGAAAAAGAGTCGTTTATTGATATGAATGGCGGCAACTACTATAAGAATTCAAATGGTGATACTATAAGAGTTTCCAAAGATGGTGTACTTGCTGGAAATAGGGCTCCATTAGTTGAATATAAATCTGCTGACGGGCGTATTAATCATAGTATAGTTTATGATCAGGATGGTAATCCATTTTCTGGAGAAATGAAAGTTAAGCAGAATGATGGTTCTGTTGTTACATACAACTATGAATATGACATTGAGGGTAATAAAAAACTTTTATCAAAGAATGTTGAATACCCAAAAGATACAAGTTCAGGTGAGATAGATTGGACAGATGTAAAACCGAAAGATGCAATAATTATAAATAGACCTGTAAATGTAAAAAAGCTTACTGCTAGTGATTTAGAATTGATAAAAAATGAATCTTCCGGAAGAAAGGTTTTGAATCATGTCTTAAATAACAGTCCGATAGGAAAATCTGCACCTAATGCAGAAACATTGAGAGCTGACGGCTATATGCCTGAATATAGAACTGATGAAAATGGTGCAGGCTATTATGGACCGGTCAGGGTATGTTCAAAAGAAGGCGAAGAAGTTCTTGGGCAAAAAGGTGCAACTAGAGCTACATATACTAACGGAAATTTAATTCAAGATATGTATTATGATAAGGATGGCAATATGAAGCAAGGTTCAGTAACTATCCTTGATAAATATGGAAATGTTGATCGTAAGATTTTGTTTACTGTTGATGAAAATGGAAAAATGACTGTTGTTCAATAGATAAAAGGCGCCGGATTTTGTAAAAAATCCGGCGCCTTTTAAAATCTATGTATTTGGGCTGATACAGGCTGAAATCGCATCTATCAGCCTTTTAACAGGTACTGTTTGAATTTTTTCGTGTTTAATATTTCTGTTTGCGTATGGAATAATCGCTTTTTTAAAACCTGAGGCAGCGGCTTCATTCAGGCGTTTATCAATGTTGCTTACAGGGTGTATTTCTCCGGATAAACCGATTTCCCCGATAATAACAGTCTGTGGGTCTACAACAACATCTCTTGCACAGGTTGCTATCGCAAGTGCGATTCCTAAATCTGCGCTTGGTTCATTTACATCTATTCCACCCATAACGTTTACATAAACATCCTGTTTTGAAAGATTTAAACCTACTCTTTTTTCCAGAACGGCAAGAATTTGCAATACACGGCTTGAATCAACTCCGTTTGCAACTCGTCTTGGTGTTGGATATGGTGTTGTACCTACAAGTGCTTGAATTTCAACTAATAGCGGACGGGTTCCTTCGTTTGTGACGATAATTGCACTGCCGGGAATTGCTTCCTGTGAACGTTCATTTAAGAATAATTCATTTGGGTTTTTGACTTCAACAAGTCCTTTTGTTTGCATTTCAAAAATCCCAACTTCGGAAGTGTTACCGAATCTGTTTTTCATAGAACGGAGCATTCTGTATGATTTATATTTATCACCCTCAAAATAAATTACAGTATCTACCATATGTTCAAGTATTTTAGGACCTGCTATATTACCGTCTTTTGTTACGTGTCCTATAATTATTATTGTAATATTTTGAGTTTTGGCTATCTGCATTAAGATATTACAGCATTCTCTTATTTGAGAAACACTGCCGGCAGAGCTTGTTATTGTTTGTGAATAAATTGCCTGAATACTGTCTATAACAATTGTATCAGGTTTAATTTCGTCTATTTGCTGTCTGATACTTTCTAAATTCGTCTGCGGGTAGACATAAAGATTCTCAGAATTTATGTTTAATCGGTTAGCTCTGAGTTTTAGCTGGCTGGCAGATTCTTCTGCTGAGACATAAAGAATTTTTTCCCCGTTTTTTGACAATTCTCCGCTTGTTTGGAGAAGAATTGTGGATTTTCCTATCCCTGGGTCACCTGCAATTAATACCAGAGAACCCTGTACAAGTCCACCGCCTAAAATTCTGTCAAATTCCGAAATATTAGTGCTTACTCTAACTTCTTCACCAATATGAATCTCTGAAATTGGCGATGGTTTTTTATCATTAACAATTCCTTGTGGTGATGTATTTTGTGGTTTTATGTTTGTTTGAATTTCTTCAGTAAAACTACTCCAACTTCCGCATTCAGGACATTTCCCAAGATATCCTGCTGATTCATATCCGCATTGTTGACATATCCATTTTGTTTTAACTTTAGCCATAAAATAATTATAGCTATTAATATTTATTGGTCAAATCATATAAATTTTTATAAAAAGAAGACCGAGATATTTCTCGGTCTTCTTTTTATTGTTATTCTTTATTTTCCAGATTTATTAACTACTTCTAAATCAGAAACTTTCATAGCGTAATATGGTGTTTTTTGTCCTTTTTCTGTCAAGAATAGTACAAAATTATCAGTAAAGTAGAAGTTACGTCCTTTTTCAGGTAATAATGCTGTCATTCTTGCAATGATTGCAGCTTCACTTTTTAGTTCAACGCCTTCGTTGTTCATTTTGAAATCAACTGTTTCTATAGTTGAATCAATTTTTAGATTAGTTCCTTTTATGCTGTGACCTTCTAATTCTTTAAAGCTTGCTTCTTGATATAAGTTAATGTCTGGTATTCTTAATTCATCTTTTTTGTTGAATTTTTTGCTGCCTCTGTATTTTGAAGCTTTTTTGTTTAAATCTGCATAATATTTATCAAAAGTTTTATCGTCATTTGTTCTATATAGCATTACAACGTCATTATCTTTTGTAAATAATTTAACTGCAAAGTCACTGTCAGAGTTGTAGAACATAACTTTTAAGTTTTTGTATAATTTTTTGTCGCTATTTTCATTTATACCAAAATAGTTAAAAGAATTGTTATTTTGAGCGAATCCACCGCTAACTAACTTATCAAATGCATTTAAAAATTTGAAATCTTTTTTTAACATTGCATAAACAAGAACATTATCAGTTTTTTCAGACCAGCTCATTGAGTCTAGGATATCACTTGTTTCGTTGAATTTATCTTTGATACCTTTTTCTATTTCTTCTTTTAAAGATGGAGTCATCATACCATATTTAGTATAATAAGCATTATCACTCAGGTTAGTTTTTTTGAAGCTCTGTTTATTTAAAGCTTTTGCCATTGGTGAATTAAAATCAGCGAATTTTATTGGACCGTATACTAAATTATCCATAAATTCATTCCAAACGATTTGGAATGTTCCAACCCAAATTCTGTTAGGTGATTCACTTTTCCAATTCATTGTTGGTAATACATCAATATCTTTCACTGCAGCTTCAACTGCAACTGGTGTAGCTTCATCGATTTGCGAAGCTTCGTTTTGAGCATATGCATTTGGGGCAATGCTTAGTAGTGTAGCAAATAAAATTGCCAGTGACATGTAAAGTTTCTTCATCATTTTCTCCTTTTCAAACCTACATTTAACGATTTCCAAAAACCTTTGAAAAATCCTCGAGGAGTATTTTTGTGGAGTATCGGAGCTGTATCGTAATACTGTTTGTAGTTTACGATAATATTTTCCGGTAAGTCCTCTCCTCGTTCTAAAGTATACGATAAAAATTCTATATAGTCATCTTGTTCTTCTTTATAAAGTGAATCTTTATTTCTCAAATCTTCATCGGCTTCATAATGTATTAGAGCATGATAAGCTGCGATGAGACTTTCATCTTCAGTGTCTTTAGGGTATTTAAGTAAAGCTTCTCTAACGCATAATTGACCAATTCTGACGAGTTTCAGTAGTCTGGCTACAGCAATTCTATCCTGGATATTTTGCATCTTAAATAATCTATTTTACAAGTATTTCAGCCATTTCTCGTTCAACAAAGTGTATCATTTCTGCGTAATTACCATTAAAGAAATTAGCAGTAAATTCATGAAGCATATCTAAAGCCATTTCGCGTTTATCCATTGTAGCTTTGTAGAAAAACTTTTTACCAACCTTATATCTTACTAAAATACTTTTGGAAACAAGACGATCCATAACTGTTTTTATTGTTGTATAAGCTCGTTCTATTCCATTATTGGATAACTCATCAACTATATCTTGAATTGAAACATCTGTATCTTCATTGTTTGAAGTTAAATTCCAAAATGTATTTAAAATTTCAATTTCGAGCGATCCGCAAACCATGTTTTCCTCCTGTATTTTCTTTATTATTACTATAATTGTAATATGAACTGTTTTTTTTACAAGTATGTGTATAAAAATATTTACAAATTGAAACTATATTAAAAATCCAAATTCATAAAATCTGCTTCTTTTTTAAAATTCTTTTTATTTGTTCTTATTTTTTCATTTTTTCTTTTACTTTTTTTAGGAATAGATCTATATGCATTATCTAAAGATATTTTTGTAATGACATCACTTGTTTTTCTGTCGTAAAAAGTCAGCCAAAATTTTCTGTTGATATTATCTACTGCAAATGAAACATTGGCAACCAGTTTATCTCCTGGTTTTATTTGTTTGAACATAAGCCTTGTATCTCCGAAAATTGACGGGCTGAACTTTGCATTATAATCATTTACTAGTACCATATCAAATCCTGATAATGTTTTATCAGACATGTTTGATATTAATACTGTTAAAGTTATTGTATTTACTTCTCCAAACGGGTCTTTTTCATGTTTAATATCATTAATATTTATAGTCAAACCATTATATAAAACTTCTTCCTGTTTCAGGGCTTCTTCTTTATATACAGGTAAATCAACCTGTGTAGTTATTTTGACTTTAATTTCATCTCCCGGTGCAATTAAAACGTGATTACCTTTTCTTACTAATGCAATCCCTAAACCTACAGCTCCGCCAAGCGCGGCTCCTCCTGCCAGTGTGTATCCTTGAGACGCAATGGCTGCTTCTATACCAAGCCAGTTGAGAGCCATTAATCCACCTACAGCACCTCCAGCAACAGTATAACCCACATCTTGAGCTACTATTTTTGCCCCTGCTGCCACCGGATGTAGTTTTGTTGTCATTTGACCTTCTATTGGAATTTCGCGACCATCAGGAGTAACCAGATAGTCAAAAGATAGAGTGAGTGACGCTTCTCTACCTAATCTTCCGGGCTCTGAAGTGTCTGTAAGTTTTCCATGAGCGACAGTTCCTTTTGGAATAATTACGCCTTTATCTCCATAAACATCCGAGGTTACTTCGGCAAAAAATTCATCACCCTCTATGGAATAAGAAGAATCTAACACCTGCGAAACTGTCATATTTATTATATCTTTACGATTTAAAGATTCAATTTTTCCTGTGAATAGTTCATCTTCAATCTTTTTGAATTCTTCATTTTCAACGACAGAGCCTTTTAGTGGTTCTGCAGCCTGAACCATTGTAAAATTTGTGCCTATCATCATTATTATTAATAGTGTACTCAAAATTCTTTTCATACTTACATTGTACTCCATTGAAAATTTTTGACCATATTTTGTATTTAATCTTTTTGATTTTCTACTTCTTGAGCCATTTCTTCTATGAAGTTATTAATTTGAGCAGGTTCAAAGCAAGAACAAGAATTCCATATTAGAGTAGGGCGTGGTTCGTTTAGTAACGGGCTAGGATAGTCATTATGGCATTGTCCTTTTAGCATGTTTGTTGAGCCGTCTACGCAGGATGTAAATTTTGAGCAGCAGCTACATATTTTTAGAATAAGCCCGTAATCGTCCATTTTAGATTTTAATTGTTGCAGAGCATCTATCATTCTTAGGTGAGATGTAGTGGTATATTTTTTATTTTTATAAATAAATCTTATTTTAGACATTCCGTTTTCTGTTGATATAAATTCTAATTTGCAGCCTCTGTCGCCGTGTTTTGTTTGGACAATAACATCTATTGTTAATTTGTCAGTTTCTTTATCTGTATTAGCGCCTAATTTCTTTAGAAGGTATCTAACCGGCGGGAAATTTTTTATTATATGACAAATTGAGTATATTGGATAAAATAGAAGCAATATTGATTCTTTCCAGTTTAATTTAGAGTTAACAAGGCTTAGGCCGAAAATTGCAAGAAGCATAATTGCACTAAATATTACAACATTACATTTGACAATAAATTGGCAGTTGTATGAATAGGATATTAATAATGCATAAGCTGCTGTTAAGAACCAAAAATTTGGATTTAATAAAGAGCAAATGTGTTCAATAAATGCAATGTTTATAGTTTTCAAGTTCTTAAAATTACTTGTTATAAGGTTGAATCTCTTTGTTAATCTCGGTCTTTTAAATGTGCAATCCAGTCCTAATATGTAAGATTGTATATTAGGATTATATATACATTTGTGTCCTGTTTGGGAAAGCAGTAAACTAAATTCTAATTCGGAATTTACATCTTTGAAATTAATTTGCTCAACTTTATCAAGTACTGATTTTTTTATAATAAACAATCCTGAATCAATATTTGTAGCCAGTCCCATAAGTGAACGTGCTTGTTTAAAAAAGTTTGCCTGATATTTTTTGTATACAGCTTTTATTCTGTCAATAATATCAAGATTGTCAGAGCTAATATTAACTTCTCCTGTTACAGCATCAGCTTTTTTCATAGCAACATTTGCAAGAGTGAGGAAGTTTGAATCAATTTTTCTTGTACCATCAATAAATATATAAGCGTCAATGGAGTCATCTTTTTTTAATTCTTCAAGAAGCATTGATATTGATTGATTTTTGCCAAGAGTCCCTACATCTTGAATATTTAGCACATGGACAAAATTATCGTGTTCAAATATCTTTTCAGAACCATCGTTGCAATCATCAAGTACTGCATATACTCTGAAGTTTGCAAGAGGATAATCCTGCATTTTTAATTCTTCAATCAGCTCTTCAAGACAGCTTTTATGGTTATGGCTGTATATAATTACGGCAAAATTGTTCTTTGTTTCGTCGTATCTTGAATATTTACGTTCTATTGAAAAAGGTTTATCTTTCAGGTTTCTTAATGCTAAAATGAGCATATACAATGTATAAATAAGAATGTATAAATAAACTAAAGATAAAATAATTTCCATAATGCTGTCCTCGTTTTTACTTAATTTTAGTAAAAAATTAAATAAATATCAAATTTTATATATCAATTAATATTTCACCCTGTCTGAAGATTCTAAGTTCATTGTCCATAACTCCGGCAACAGTGGATTCTAACCCTTTTGCAGTGTGCCCGTAGTCTTCTATAATCAAATCAGCAAGTCCTGTCATGTTTTCCAGTGCTTGTTCATACGTTTTTGCTGAGGGCTGATGAGAAAGATTAGCACTTGTCGTTGCAAGTACGTGACCGGGGATTATTTCGCAAATTTCTTTAAAAACTGCGTTATCGGGAACTCTTATACCTACTGTCGGCATATTGGACGTAATATAATCCGGAGTGTTTTCACTTTTTTCGGTCACTATTGTAAGTGCGCCCGGAAAGTATTTCTTTATAAGTTGTTGACCGATTTTAGGTATTGGTTTTACAAAACTAAGCAGATTGTAGATTTCATTTGACATTAGAATGAGTGGTTTTTGTGCTTCGCGTTTTTTTATGTCATAAATTTTTTTTACTGCATTTTCGTTATCCGGCAGGCAGCCTAATCCCCATACTGTATCTGTAACATAAGTGATTACTCCGCCGTTTGTAAGTGTATTTATAATTTCTTCTTTGTTCTTTATCATAACATCCTCGCTTTTATTTCTACATTTTAGCATGTAAATATTTATAAGCTCTAACTAGTATAAACTTGACTTTTTTCAAAACATCATTATTATAAGGTAAAGGTAGATAGTATATTACAAAAAAGGATTTATTATGGCTTCATACGGAAATTCTATTATAACAAATATATCATCAGGTTTGACAAATACACATGCATATTTGTCTTCTTTGTATCCTAAGGATGGTGTAACCTATGAAAATATAACAGCGGCAAGAAATGATAAAACGAATTATTTAACATTGAATCAGTCATTTGCGTCTTATATGCAGAATAATTTTTCATCTTTGGATAAAGATGGAGATGGTGTTATAAGTGCCAAAGAAATGAATAATTTGACAAATACAATTTCAACTGCCGGTGTATCAAGAACGGAATTATCTCAGCTTGCTGCGTCCGGCTCGTTATCCGGAGATATGGTAAATAAAATTTTGGAGAATTTTGATGAAATGGATACAAACCATGATGGGCGTGTGACCAGTGCGGAAATCTCAAGTTTTTCTTATTCTTGTAATAAACAGGAAAAAATTGATGAGGAAAATTATAAAAAAGCTACAAGTATGTCTGTTTTTTATGGTGAGGATAGTGCCTCAGAGCCTTCTACATATAGTATTTTGAGTTATAAGTATAAAAATTTTAATTCATCAAATTCTTAGAGTTTATATTTGAAAAATGAGTGTGAAGTAAAAAGAGACCTTTTGGGGTCTCTTTTTTATGAATTATAACTATTGAAATTTTATTTTCCAATACAAAAATGGTCAAAGATATTATTTAAAATTTCGTCAGTAATTACTTCTCCTGTAATTTCATCAAGTTGTAATAGTGCAGATTTTAAATCAATATATATCATATCCTGAAGTTCTTCGATTTCTGCTGCCTGTAGAGCTCTGGTCAGAGCTTCTTTACATTTAATCAGGCATGATTGCTGTCTTTTATTTGTTATAAATTCGGTATCTTCAAGGGAAAAATTGCAGATAATATTTTTCATTTTTTCTTTTAAATCATCAAGACCATCTTTTGAATATGTTGAAAGTTTGGCTGTATTTTGTATTTCTTCAGCGAAATTGTTATCATTGATTAAATCGATTTTATTAGCAACGACAATGTGGGTTTTGTCTTTTATTATTTCATAAATTTCTTTATCTTCTTTTATTAAACCTGTTTTTGCATCATATAAAAATAATATCAAATCTGCATCTTGAGCTGATTGCTTGGAATATTCAATTCCAATTTCTTCAACTTTATCGATATTATCATCTTTTCGGATTCCTGCGGTATCTATTAATGTTACAGCAACTCCAAGATCCAAGTTTTCTTTAATAACATCTCTTGTAGTTCCTGCGATGTCAGTTACGATTGCCCTGTCAATGTTTAAAAGAGCATTGAACAGTGAAGATTTCCCAACATTAGGGCGCCCAACAATTGCTACTTTAACTCCTTGACGCAAGATATCAGATGATTTTGCGCAGTCAAGAATTTTATCAATTTCAGTTATTGCGTTTTTGAATTTTGTTATAAGGAAAGAATATTCTACTTCTGCAACATCTTCAGGAAAATCAATTCCTGCAACTATTCTTGAAAGTGTTTCAAATAATTCTTTTTTTATTTCGTTGATTTTTGTTGCCAGTACACCTGATAAGTTTTTTGCAGATTGTATTGCAAAATTTGATGTCTTAGCATGGATTAAATCATCTACGGCTTCGGCTTGAGAGAGGTCTAATTTTTTATTTAGGAATGCTCTTTTGGTAAATTCTCCACGTTCAGCCATTCTGGCTCCGTTTTTCAACACAACATCCAGAATATTTCTTACAACATTTACTCCGCCGTGGCACTGAATTTCAATAACATCTTCACCTGTATAGCTGTTTGGATTTTTGAAGGGTAGAATTACAACTTCATCTATTTTTGTGTCACCGTCAATAATCCATCCGTGACAAATTTTGCCAGCCGGCAGTTCTTTTCTGTTGCATATTTTTAGTGCAATATCAAAACTTTTATCGCCGGAGATTCTAATAACGCCGACTCCACCGGTTCCAATTGGAGTCGAAATTGCAGCTATTGTTTCAAATTCTTGTATAATATTCATAGTGTAATTATATTATAAACATATTTTTTGCCAAAATTTGCTGTCCGCGAATCTACGTGCGTAGCACCTTGCGGAGCTGAAATATTAGTGTCTTGTTGTTATTGTTGGTGGCAAATCTACGTGCGTAGCACAAAAAAAAGCTATGTACTGAGGTGCATAGCTGTTGATTAGGGATATGTGTATCTTAGTCTCTAAGGAGTATATTGTTATGTTATCATCTATAAAATTTTTGTAATCATACAAAATGATGAGATTTGAAATTTCATTTATACATCTTATCATTGATTGCGTATTTCAAAGCATGTTATGGTTTGGGTTTACGAGTTTTGTTACTAATTCTTTAGATTTTTTGGCTAAATTTGTTTACTAAATATAAATTTTTGCTATAATGTTGCTATTAAAGTTTATGGAGGGAGAATAGGTATGAAAAAATCATTAGTTTTAATCCTTGCTCTTTTGGTAACATTTACTGCTGCTTTAACCTGTGCTTTTGCTGCAGAATATACTAAATTTTCATCTAAATTTAAAAAAAGTTTTCAAGATTGTGATCCTTATGAAGAAACTACTACTTCAGAATTTGAGGGAGGCACATTCACAACTAACAGAAAAATTATCGGATGGAGAAATGGTTTTTGCAGATATCAGGAAGTTGTTTCATCTTCAAAAGATAAATATCAATTGAATTGTAATTTTACAAGTGTACAGGTCGATGAACTATATAATGCAATGAAAGACAGATCAAAAGAACCAGAAAAATATGAGTTGGAAATCTTTAGAGAACATAAAGATCCAAAGACAGGAAATGTTAAGTATGTAGTTGCTGGAACTCAAACAATTAAAGGTAATAAGGCTTATATTGTCTGGGCAAAATACCAGAATAATCCATATTTTTGCAAACCTCAAAAATTATAGAGCAATAGTTTGATTGAGTGTTCAAAAATCGTCTTAATGTCATTTCGAACTTACAAGATGCTGAAACAAGTTCAGCATGACAATTATTAGTTATACCTGTTGGTGCAAAACTAAAAGATAAATGCTATTTGTAATGTTCAGCATTTTCGTTGCCACCTTGTTAGTGTAATTTTATAATATAGGCAATCAACAAAAAAGAGTTCAAATTTATGAACTCTTTTTTGTGTAATTTATGAATTATGCATTTTTTACATCAAGATTTGGTTTAGGTTGGGCTTCTTTTTCTTTTTTATTTTTGATGTATTTTTCACCTAAACTGCTGGCTATTGGAGTTACAAGTACAGGAGCAAGGAATCTGTATACTGTACCAAAGACTACTAGTTTTTTCAATACACCCATGCCTCTTAGTCTTTTTTCTAATGTAGTGTTAGGTTGATGGTCTTCAATATATTTTAATACAGACATTGGTTTGAATTTTGCTGCTTTTCCTTTACTTGCTCCATTCACATTTTTTGCGTCAAATTCAGCTTTTAATTTCTGATTGATTTTTTCAATTTTTTCAGCAAGTTTGTCGTCACCGATTTCTTTTGCGGCATATTTAGTTGTTAATTTTTCCCATTTGCTGTCAAGCATATCATCAATTATATAAGAACCTGCTGTTGATACTGCAAATGTTAATCCTTGATTTATAGCAAGTGTTCTTCTTCTATCTTCATCAAGTTGTTTGTTTCTTAATGTTTCAGTCATGTACATTCCTGAAATAATAACTGAACCCATAACTTGCATATGGTCAACGACACTGCTTAATTTGTCTGCTTTTTTAGCAAGATATCCAGCAAATTTAGATGTATAAAGCTTTTCTGTATAATTTTTAGATATCCAGCTAGTCAAATTATCCATAGCTCTATGGAATGGTGTCAGGACTTTTGATTTTGTAGGTATTTCAATTCCGCTGAAAGACGGTTGATTGTTATTTGAAATTTGTTTGTATGAATTTTTATTTTTATAATTATTATTTATTCTGTTAGATTGTTGAGAGCTAAAGTTATTTGTGTTTAAGGTTATATTCATTATTTTAACCCTCCTGCAAATTTTGTAATTTCCGGTTTTTCCATTGTTGGAGGTATTGGAGCTGTTTGTTGTGGGACAGCTTCAGGTGCAGCCGGTTTCTTTTTCTTTTCAAGTCCGAATCCGTATTTCAGAATTGGCGGAATAAGAGCAACTGTAAGCATTGCTTTTGCTATACCGAATACAAATACATCCGGTGCCATATCCAGCATTTTTGTAACATTCTTGAATGCTTTTGAATGTTCAAGTTCTGCTAAGTTTTCAATATTATAAATTTCTTTTAAGCGTTTAAATACTTTTACGTTTTCAATGTCTTTAATGTTTGAAAGTTTATATTTATCTTTAAGTTTATTTAAATTTTTAAGTTCTGCTTCTGTAAGTTCTTCTGTTGCTTTTGATTTCAAAAGTGAAATTGCAGATGCTGCATCTTTAAATGAGTCGATTGTTTTCTTTACAGCTTTACCCAGAGGGTACATTACAATACTTGAAAAGCCAAAGCCGATAAGACCGGAAGCGATAGAGTGTCCGGATGCATAAATTTTATCTTCTTTATCTTTTTTTCCAGGTAAAGACATAATTGCGATAGGTCTTAATCCTGCCGCTAAAACAAGTGCTACAAGGTTTTGTGCGATTACTGTATGAGAATCACAAAGATCTAATATTTTGTTTAACATTCCCCTAGAAGCACCAGCGGCAGCTCCGTTCAATCCCGTAAAGCTACCGCTGTAATATCCTCTATTCAAATTTTTATTGTCACACAATTCCGCACTTCTGTTCTTCTGTTTGTTCTCAAGCCCGTACGCAGGCTTATTCTTAATTAAAATTCCAGTGGGATAATTCTTAATTGAGTCTATATTCATTTTGCACCATTTATAAAATTAATAACTGCTACACAATTATTTTAAATCAAAGAATATTTATTTTTGCCACATGGTTACAAAAATGTTACAATTAAGAGCTATTAATAAATGTTATTGGTTTTGAGCGGTATTGGCTTGAAAAAATGTATTATTTAGTATATATTTTAGTTGCGAGGTTAATGGTGAACAACAATACAAATCTTGATTTCAGGTTAATAGCGGAAAATTGCGGTTTGTTTTCGGATTCGGATACGAATTTTGTTATCTCAAATATTGATAATTTGAAAAATATTTATACACAAAAAGATTTGGTGCAGATATATAATTATTTGCTTGCCAACGCTGATAATCCAGATGTTATTATGTATTTGATTCGTTGTGTTGATATGTATAGAGATACTTCCAGTCTTGAGTTTCTTGTTGATATTTTGCTGTTAAAAAATGGCACCGGACAGAATGATTCAATGAAAGAAAAGTTTATAAATGTGCGTGTTATGTGCGCTAAAGCTATTGCTAATCAAAAAAATACAGATGTTGTCTCTTCTCTTTTATACTGCCTGAATAATAAAGATGAGCACTATAAAGTTCGGCTTGCCTGTGCGGATGCGTTGGGAAGACTTGGAGACAGGTTTGCAGTTGCGCCATTAATTGAAGTAGTAAAAGATGAGGATGAAAAATCTGTATATTTACGAGAGTCCGCAGTCTCAGCTCTGGGGCTGCTGGGGGATACAAGAGCTCTTGAGCCGCTGGTTAGTATACTGGAAACAAAGCAGGGTATTTTAAATAAGTTTACATTCTTAAAAGAGCGAGCAATAGAGGCGTTAATTAAGATGGGGTTCGGTGATAGTGAACGTGTGTATAAAGCCTTGAAAGATTCATTGTCTGATGAATCCGCGCAGGTTAGAATTAATGCAATTGAAGCTCTAATGGATAGTGACAATCCAAAAGCTTTTGATACTATAAAAAGCTGTTTAATCAACGACAGTGATGAAGAAGTTAAGAAAAATGCATTAATAGCTTTATATAATTTATCAGATCGAACAATTCTTGATGAAGTTATTGCTTCGAGCAACTATTCTGATAATTTAAAAATGGAAGCTGTTGCAATTTTGGATGAGTATGAATCTGAAAGTGAAAGGGGAGAATAATAGTGAAATCTTTGATATTATTATCAGGAGGACTGGATTCTCTTGTTAGTTTGGGTTTAAAAAAGGAAGAATTGAATATTACATTAGCATTAACATTTGATTATGGTCAAAAATCCGTACAGCAAGAAATTCAAACTTCAAAAAAAATCTGTGACTACTATAATTTAGAACATATAATAATAAAGTTAGACTGGTTGAAAGATATTACACATACATCGTTGGTTGCTAAAGATAATATACCAACAGGGGAGAGCCTTGTTCTATCTGAGCGTACCGCAAAGTCTGTCTGGGTTCCAAACAGAAACGGATTGTTTTTGAATATTGCAGGTAGTTTTGCGGATTCTGAAGATTATGATTATATCTTGATAGGTGCAAACAAAGAAGAGGGACAAACTTTTCCGGATAATACACAGGAATTTATAGATTCAATTAATGCAGAATTTCTTTATTCTACAAGAAAACACCCAAAAGTTGTTGCACCCTTGATAAATTATGTTAAAAATGATATAGTCATGTTAGCTTTAAAGCATGGTATTCCTCTGGAATTAACCAGAAGCTGCTATCAAGGCGGGGATAAACATTGTGGGATATGTGAGTCATGTTTAAGATTGAAACATGCCCTTGAAGCAAATAATGATACATATTATACAAATATTTTATTCGGGTAGAAAATGAAAACACTATTTATAGACAAGGATATTAAATATATAGGCTCTCAGCTTGCTCCTCATTGGATTTATAAGAATTTTAAAATTCAGGGAGATGCAATTGTTGCTTTTTGCGGGGAATGCGAAGTTAAGTTGACAGAGATGGTTGATATTGAAGATGTAATAAATAACGAGCCAATTTATAGTAAATATATGCTTAGTTTTATTACAGAGCAGTTTAATGTTGAGCTTGTCGAAGGTGTATTCAGGCAGAGACTACTTATTTGCTGCATAAAAGAAGCACTTGAAAAAAGAGGTTTTGTTGTAAAACGAAGCGGGGATGATTTATTTGTTAATGATAAAAAATTGTCCGTATCTATAGCTACAAAATCATTAACTTCAGTTTTGATTCATACCGGTGTTAATATATTGTCTGAAGGGGCACCTATTCCTGTTTCAGGTTTAGAAAGTGATTTAGGAATTAATGATGTAAAAGATTTTGCTACTGAAGTTATGCTTAACTACAGTGCTGAAATTGAGGATATTGTATTAGCCAGTACAAAAGTTAGAGGTGTTTAATGTTAAAAGATGCTGATAAATATGAGACTTCTTCTCATTTTTCATATAACCAGTATAAAAAAAAGGTAAAGAAAGGTCCAAACAAAGATGTAATAGTCTTTGCGTCAGTATTTGTAATCGGAGTTCTGATATTACTTGGTTTTGCAAAAATATTATCCCCAAATGTTGATGTCGGAATTTCCGATGGTAATGAGGCTGCAGTGGCTGTAGATGATGAAGAAGTTGTTCAGTCTGTTATTGATGAGCGCTTGAAGCATATACAAATGGAGGATTCAGGTAAAAAAGAAGGCGATGAAGAAATGTTTTCTCCAGAGCTTGATGAAAAAGTTGTACTTCCAAACCATACTAAAAAGACTGTAGGACAAATGGAAGTTGAAATGGCAGATTTAATGAATTCTCAAAAACTTGAACAGCAGGTTAAAGATGATACAAAGCATGTTCAGCAGCAAATGGAACAGCCTCCGCATTCTGTAGAAAAAAAAGAGACCGTAAAATCAAATGAAAAAGCTCCAATGCCGTCACAACCGGCTCAAATTGTTAATGCTAAAGTCGTTGTTGGATATTATGCAACCGAAAAACAAGCTGAAGTTGCTAAAAGTATAATTCAAGATGCCGGAGTAGGTGTTACTCCTATTGTTAAAAATCTTGGCGGATATTACACATTACAGGTGGGAGCATATACTTCCAGAGAAAAAGCTCAGCAGGCTGCAAATAATTTGCTGAAAAGTAATTTCCCGGCAAGAGTTGTTGTTGAATAATTGGTATGATATTGAAATCCTTGATTTAGACTTGTATAAGTTTTTCTATTGATGGTTAAATTTGTCATCCTTAAAGCTTTGTGGAAAATTATATATAAATTACATTGATTTAACCTTGTATTTTTAATTTATTTTTCATATAATTTTTGTATGGAAAATATAAAAAGAATTAAACTAAGGGATTTTGAGATCGGGGGAGATAAATTAACGATTCTTGCCGGTCCATGTGCTATTGAAAGCATAGAAATTTTGGAACAAACCGCTGAGGGGTTGAAAAAAATTACAGAAGAATTGGATATAAATTTTGTATTCAAATCTTCTTTTGATAAAGCAAATCGTTCATCTATTACTTCATTTAGAGGGCCTGGACTGGAAAAAGGGCTTGAAATGCTTAAAACTATTAAAGAAAAGTATGATTTGCCGATAGTAACTGATATTCATACTCCTGAGCAAGCTGCAGTAGCAGGGGAAGTTGCTGATATTATACAGATTCCTGCATTCTTATGCAGACAGACGGATTTGCTTGTTGCAGCTGCTAAAACAGGTAAAATTGTTAATATTAAAAAAGGTCAGTTTTTGGCTCCTGAACAAATGGAAAGTTTGATAAAAAAAGTTGAGGATTCTGGAAATCATAATATCTTGTTAACCGATAGAGGAACATCTTTTGGTTATAACAATTTAGTTGTTGATTTTCGAGGAATTCCAATTATGCAATCATTCGGGTATCCTGTTGTTTTTGATGCTACTCACAGTGTTCAGTTACCTGGAGCTAATGGTACTTGTTCAGGCGGTGACCGAAGATTTGTTCCTGTTCTTGCAAAAGCTGCAATGGCAGTTGGTGCAAATGTTTTATTTTTTGAAGTTCACCCTGAACCTGATAAAGCACTTTGTGACGGACCAAATATGGTTGCTTTAAAAGATGCAAAAGAATTATTCTCAATGTGTAAAAATATATTTGAGCTTGTGAAAGGCTAAAAATGGAGATAAGAGTTTTTGTAGAAGGTCCTGTTGATGCTAATAACTATCTTCTTTTTGATGCAGAGTCAAAGGAAGCGGTGTTGATTGACTGTTCCGCACCATCATTGCAAATTATTGATGCAATTAAAAAAGAGAACTTAATTTTAAAATATATATTGTTAACTCACGGGCATTTTGACCACATATTAGGTGTCGATAAATTTAATGAAGTTTTTAATGTAGATATATATGTAGGTAAAGATGATTTAGAACAAATTGAATCTACTCCTGCAATGATTCAAATGTTTACGGGAGTTAGAGGTCCTGAGGTATTATCAGTAAAAAAATTTGTTAATGATGGTGATGAATTTTTTATCGGCAAAACTAAAATTAAAGCTATAGCAACTCCGGGGCATACTGAAGGCGGTATGTGCTATTTAGCAGAGGATAAGTTGTTTTCCGGAGATACATTGTTTAACAGAAGTATCGGCAGAACGGATTTCCCTGGTGGGGATTTTCAAAAAATCACTCACAGTGTAAAAGATATTTTATTTTCACTGCCGGATGATACAATCGTATATCCGGGACACGGGGCTAAGACTACTATAGCTTATGAAAAAAAATATAATGAAATTTTAAAAATGTAAGAGTTTATTGTCATTCTGAGACGATAAGTTATGAGATTCTTTACTTTACTCAGAATGACCTGTAACAGTCGAAGAATCTCATAAATAGGTGAAATTATGAAAAATCAATTAGAAAAAATTTATTCAGATGCAGCCGCAGATATTGAAAAGGCTGCTACAGTTAAAGATTTAGAAGATATTAAATTTAAATATTTGAGCAGAAAAGGTGAATTTAACGAAATTAAAAAAGGGTTAAAAGACCTTTCTGTTGAAGATAAAAAAATAATCGGCTCTCTGGCTAATGAAATTACTCAAAAATTAGAGTCATCTATAAAAGAGAAATTTCAACTATTCTATGAAAAAGAATTGAATGAAAAACTACAAAAAGAAAAAATAGATGTGACATTACCAGGGCAATACATCCCAAGAGGGCATGTGCATCCTTTAACATCAACAACAAATGAAATTTGTTCCATATTTCAGAGTTTAGGTTTTTCTGTTGTGCCGGATGAATTTGCTCCGGAAGTTGAAACTGAATACTACAACTTTGATATGTTGAATGTTCCAAAAGATCACCCTGCACGCGATATGCAGGATACATTCTACACAAATATTGCAAAAAATGTTGTGTTGAGAAGCCAAACTTCAGGTGCCCAGATTCACGCTATGGAAGGGAAAAATCCTCCGATTAGGATTATTGCACCGGGCAGAGTTTACAGAAATGAAAATATAAATTCACGTAAAAATAATTTCTTCCACCAGATTGAGGGCTTATATGTTGATAAAAATATAACATTTGGTGATTTGAAAGGTGTTTTAAACGAATTTATCAGAATATATTTTGGTGAAAGTCGCCCAACAAGATTCAGAAGCAGTTTCTTCCCGTTTACTGAACCGTCAGCAGAAATTGATGTTCAGTGTATTATGTGTGAGGGCAAAGGCTGCAGAACCTGTTCAGGTACCGGCTGGTTAGAGATACTAGGTGCCGGCATGGTTGACCCTAATGTATTACGAGGAGTGGGTATTGATCCGGAAGTTTATTCAGGTTTTGCTTTTGGTATGGGGGTTGAAAGACTTTCTATGTTAAAATATGCAATTGATGATATCAGACTGTTCTTTAATAATGATGTAAGATTTTTGAAACAGTTTAAGTAAAATTAAAGTTTAATGTTTAGGCTTTTTATTAGATACAAATAGATAGAGGATTTTTATGTCAATAATAATAATGATTTTGTTACTTAGTTTTTTAGTTCTGGTTCATGAAGCAGGACACTTTTTGGCTGCTAGAGCATTTAAAATTAAAGTATCAAAGTTTGGTTTCGGGCTTCCTATTGGACCAACATTGTGGAGTAAGAAAATTGGTGATGTAGAAGTTCTTGTGCATGCATTTTTGCTTGGCGGTTATGTATCTTTTCCTGATGATGAGAAAGATTCGGATTTACCTGCAGATTCAGAAGATAGGTTTATTAATAAGCCAGTGTGGCAGAGAATGGTCGTAATCTCAGCCGGTGTTATTGCAAATATTATTACCGCATTTTTATTAGTATTTATTACTGCTGTTGTATGGGGAAAATTACCGTCAGGGCAATATGATGTTTATATTAATAAAATTGCAGCTGCAAAAGGTGAGTCTGTATGGCAAAGTGGATTGCAAAACGGCGATAGAGTTGTAAAAATAAACGGTTCGAACATAAATTCAAGCTATGCTCTTACTCTATATGCACAGAATAGCAAACCTTATGATGGTAAAGTTGATTCTGAGTTTGTTCAGTCAAATTTAGAAAATTTGAAAAAACTTAATCCAAAAATAAAAAAAAATGAGGCTATTAAAAATTTAACTGTAGTTGCATTGCCTGATATTAAATCTGAACCTGCTTTAAAAATAGATGATGAAACCTTAAAAGGTTATAAATTGTATAAAGATACTCAAGTTTTGTTAGCTGAGAATCAGAAGAAGTTAAGAGATTCTATAAAAGGTAAAAATACATATGTTGCGAATGGAAAAACAACCTTAAATGATTTAGCATATGCCTTATCTGATAATTTAAGACCATTGGATTTGACTGTATTAAGAAATGGAAAGCAAATTCAATTGAAGACTATTTATCCGAATAGCAAAGGAATGATTGGTGTTGCTGTAGAAGCAAGACAGGTACTTGTTCCTACAAAAAATCCAGCAGCTGCGATTTCAGGAAGTTTTAAATATATGTGGGAACAAACATATATTTTAGTTTACGGCTTGTGGCAGCTGTTTACAGGAAAAATTCCGGTTAAAGATCTTCATGGTATTGTAGTTATTACAAAAATCGGCGGTGATGTGATTCAGAATAGCGGCTTTTTCTCAGGACTACTGTTAACAGCTATGATTTCTTTGGATTTAGCACTTGTGAATTTTTTACCGATACCGGCTCTTGACGGCGGACACTTTATGTTCTTATTAATTGAACAATTGAGAGGAAAGCCTGTTGATGAAGAAACTATAAACAAGGTAAGTTCATTTTTCTTCTTGTTGCTAATTATATTTATGGTACTGGTTGTATTTAATGATATTTATGCACTGGTAAAACATAAATTTTAATTACTCAAATTTTTAATATCTGCCGGTTTGTTTATGTTATAATTAGCATTGATATAATAAGGGAGATATTAAAATGTTAGATTTTATTCACTCGCATGGGATGATAATTTCAGGTGCAATTCTTTTGATTGCATACATATTCATTGCCAGCGAAAAAATTCAAAAATCTGTAGTGGCATTGGTTGGAGCATCTCTTACAATGTTACTAGGGTTAATTCCGTTATCTCTTAGTCTTGAAGATAACGTCAAAGGTGTTTTTGAATACGTTGATTTTGAAGTAATATTTTTACTTATCGGCATGATGATTATTGTAAATATTGCAAGCCGAAGCGGCGTATTTAAATGGATGGCGCTTAACTTATTAAAAGCGACTAAAGGTCATCCTAAAACTGTTTTATTTGCATTGGCTGCATTTACAGCTATCGCATCTGCATTTTTGGATAACGTTACAACTGTTGTACTTATGATGCCTATTACTTTTGTAATTGCAAAAGAGTTTGAAACAGATCCTGTACCATTTTTAATTACAGAAGTTTTGGCTTCTAATATTGGAGGTACAGCTACTTTGATTGGAGATCCTCCAAATATTATTATCGGTACAAGAGCTGGTTTAAGCTTTATGGACTTTGTTGTAGAGCTTTCTCCAATAGTATTTATTATATTCTTGATTTCGGTTTCAACTCTTGTATTCTTATTTAGAAAGGGTTTAAAAGCTACTCCGGAAAAAATGGCTCATATTGCAAATCTTGACAATTCTAAAACTATTACAGATAAAAACCTAATGATTCGTTCTGTCATAACTCTTGGATTAGTTATTTTAGGGTTTGTAACTCATGATATTACACATATTTCAGCATTTGTATTCGCGGTTGCAGGTGCTTCTTTCTTGCTTCTTTTTGAAAAACCAAAAGAAATTTATAGAGATGTTGAATGGTTAACAATATTCTTCTTTATTGGTTTATTTATTATTATCGGCGGGTTTGAAGCAAACGGTGGTATCAAATTCCTTGCAGACCAGTTGATTGTTTTAACAAATGGTAGTCTTGAAGCTGCAACAATGATTATACTTTGGGCATCCGGTATATTATCAGGTATAATTGATAATATTCCATATACAGCAACTATGGCTCCATTGATTTCTGAACTTGTTAATCCTGCAAATCCACATGCCATTACAGGACATACTCATGCTTTATGGTGGGCTTTATCTTTGGGAGCTTGTCTTGGAGGTAACTTAACCATTATTGGTGCGGCAGCAAACGTGTTAGTTAGTGAAACTGCGGCATCCAAGGGACATAAGATTTCGTTTTTCAGATTTATGAAATACGGTTCTCTGGTGACTCTAATTTCATTGGTATTAAGTTCATTCTATCTGTATTTCAGATATTTGCGTTAATATTGATATTCAATAAAGAAAGAGGGCCTCGTGCAATATTTGCACGAGGCCCTCTATTTGGTGATGAAATCAACTATGATTTTTACGTTGTTTATTGAGAAGAAACTTTTCTCCTATTCATTACAACCAAAAGCGATAGTAACGTGTTCTCTTGGATTTACAGCAGATATTTTATATCCGCGAGGATCAACAAGGTAAGCAAATTCATCACCTGTAGTTTGGAATAAGCCCATAGTACCTGATAGAGCTGTTCTGGTTACGTCAATTGGAGCTTTA
>ERZ824600.1929-NODE-1929-length-23573-cov-5.056297_pt1 | contig 23573 bp, 19 predicted proteins | sample MGYA00519933_ERZ824600 | MGnify/ENA primary metagenome ERZ824600 (study PRJEB31778, sample SAMEA3449178) | human gut metagenome | biome: human gut; feature: human-associated habitat; material: faeces | place: United Kingdom | collected 2010/2012 ... | reverse complement strand
TATGTTCGAGACCCAGTCTGCTCCTGAGTACAGACCGGGTTCCTCGACAGACTGAAACGTCTGCCGACGGCAGACGTTTTTTCTGTTATGTGATGTCTCCCAGCGTGAAGCGGCGCACCGGAGCGAGCGCGTCGTCCGTGTGTGTGCAGACGCAGGCGACGTAGCTGGGGAAGGTCTCGATGTACTCAAAGCGCTCGCCGAGCATCGTGGGCGAGGCCTCCCGCTTCATCGCGGCAAGGCCGGCGCCGCCCCACTTCGCGCGGCTCTCGCGCCGCGTCCAGCTCTCGAAGAATTCGCGCTCGGTCACAGCACCCGCAAGACGCTGCATCGTCCGCTCGCTCACGGGCCGGATACGCTCGATATCCACGCCGATGGGCCGGTCGTGGATGCCCACGAGCACCGCGCCGCGCGTGTGGCTGAGGTTGAACTGCACCTCGGGATGCTCCGCAAACTCGGGCTTGCCATACTTATTATAGGTCAGCGCCGGCAGCTCACGCCAGCCGTAAAGAGCGTTGAGCCCGAGCCAAAGCGCCGCGTAGGCGCAGATCGGCTCATGACCGACCATGGGGTCCTTCAGGTGTGCAAGGCGCTGCCGCCGCTCCGGCGGGACAAGGCGCAGCAGCCGCTCGACCTCCGCATCGGTAAAGGGGCGCTCCAGGCGAATGGAAATAAGCTGTATCTGCATCGCCGCGTCCCCCTCCCGTTTTTATCCAGTATAGCGCGGCGGTTCCATCCTGTCAAACCGCGAAGGACGCCTTTTGCGCGGTTTTTTGCACATCGCAAATTTTTTGCCGCAAAAAGAGGAACGGACCGATCGGCGGCGTATAAATAGAATTGTACGAGATCGTGCTATTTTACCGGAAAGGAGAATGAGCCGTGGCGTTTCCCCAGAGCTTTCTGGACGAGCTGGTCGCCCGCAGCGACATTGTGGATGTGGTCGGCAGCTATGTGGCGCTGACGAAAAAGGGCGCAAACTACTTCGGGCTATGCCCCTTTCACAACGAAAAGACGGGCTCGTTCTCCGTCTCGCCGGACAAGCAGATCTACCACTGCTTCGGCTGCAAGAAGGGCGGCGGCGTCATCAGCTTCATCATGGAGGAGGAGAACCTGTCCTTCCCCGACGCGGTGCGTTTTCTTGCCAAGCGCGCGAATCTGCCCGTTCCCGAGGAGGAGCAGGGCGAGGGCAGCCGTCTGCGCGCGCGGCTTTTGGAGCTCAACCGCGACGCGGCGCGCTTCTACTACGAGCTGCTGCACGATAAGCGCGGCGAGGCCTGCGCGGAATACCTGAACCAGCGGCGGATCACGCGCAGGACGGCGGTCAACTTCGGGCTCGGCGCAAGCGCCGATGAGTGGGACGGCCTGCTCACGGCGATGGCCAGAAAGGGCTACTCCAAAGCCGAGCTGCTCGCCGCCGGACTGGTCGTGCAGGGCAAGGGCGGCAGCGTGTACGACAAATTCCGCAAGCGTCTTATTTTCCCCGTCATCGACGTGCGCGGCGACGTGGTCGCCTTCGGCGGGCGCATCGTGGATAAAAACGACCCGGGCGCAAAATATATGAACTCGCCCGAGACCATCATTTACAGCAAGCGCCGCGTGCTCTACGGGCTGAACCTCGCCAAGAAGAGCAAGCGGGAGAACATCATCCTTGTCGAGGGCAACATCGACGTGGTGATGCTCCATCAGGCGGGCTTCGACAACGCCTGCGCCTCGATGGGCACGGCGCTCACGACCGAGCAGATCCGCCTGCTCTCGCGCTACACGAAGGAGCTCATCCTCTGCTACGACAACGACAACGCCGGACGCATCGCCACGCAGAAGGCGCTGGAGCTGCTCAACGACACCGATTTTTCCGTGCGCGTGCTCGAGCTTCCCAACCGCATCGTGGACGGGCAGCCGGTCAAGCAGGACGCGGACGACTTTATCAAGAATCAGGGGCCCGACGCCTTCGAGCGGCTGCTCAGCGGCAGCGAAACAGGCATGGACTTCCGCATGGCGCGGCTTGCGGCGGGCTTTGACCTCACGAGCGACCAGGGCCGCATCGACTACGCCGCCGCAGCGGCAGATCTCCTTGCGGAGCTGCCGAACGCGGTGGAGCGTGAAATTTACACCACCCGCGCCGCGGCGTCCGCAGGCATCTCGCCCGACGCCCTCAAGCTGGAGGTGCAGCGCAGCATCAAGCGCCGCGGCTACCGCCAGCGGCGGGAGCAGGAAAAGCGCGACCTCAACGTCGCCGCGCAGGTCCAGCCGAAGGAGCGCGCCATCCGCTACGACAATCTCCGCTCCGCCATGGCGGAGGAGGGCGTGCTGCGGCTCCTCTGCACGGACGACAGCGTGTTCGGCGATGCGCCGCCGCTGCGGGAGGAGGAATTTTCCTCTCCCCTGCTCGGACGCCTTTTCGCGCGGCTGTGGCAGCAGCGGCAGGAGTCGGGCCGCATTTCTCTCCCCCTCCTCGCCGAGAGCTTTACGCCCGACGAGGTCAGCCACCTCTCCACCATCGTGCAGAAGCCGGAGTCGCTGAAAAACGCGCCGCAGGCCCTGCGCGACTACATCCGCATCATTCAGGAAGAATACCAAAAGCGCAGCGGCGCGGGGCTCGATCCCCTTGCTGCCGCCACCGAAAAATACAAAGCCCAACTGGGTCACGGAGGAAAGCAACATGGATAAGGAACTCACCATTCAGGATCTCGAAGCGCAGGCCGACGCCCTGCTCGCCGCAGCCGACGAGATGGAGGAGCTGCTGCCCGCGGACACGGGCAAGAGCAAGCGCAAGAAGGCCGAGGACGAGGCCCCCGAGAAGAAGGCCCCGCCGCTGGACGAAAAGGTCCTCGCCGGACTGCCCGCCGCCGAGCAGCTGCAAAAGAGCGAAAAGCTCCGCGACCTTTTTGCCAAGGGCAAGCAGAAGGGCAAGCTCGACTCCGATGAGATCACTGAGGTCCTCGACGAGCTCGACCTCGACGACGACGGACGCGAGCGCGTCTACAACTCGCTCGACGCTCTCGGTGTCGACTACATCAGCGGCGTCATCGAGCCGGACGATCTGGATGAGCCGCCGCTGGAGGCCATCGCCGAGATCGAGGAGGAGGAGCTGGTCGACCCCAATGATCTGGTGGACAGCTTCTCCATCGACGATCCGGTGCGTATGTACCTCAAGGAGATCGGCAAGGTGCCCCTGCTCTCCGCCGACGAGGAGATCGCGCTCGCGACCAGGATGAACGCAAAGAACGACGCCGAGGCGCGCATCAAGGCCGCCGAGGAGTCCGGCGAGACCATTCCCGAGGAGGAAATGGCCTCGCTCAAAAAGACAATCAAGGACGGTGAAAAGGCCAAGCAGAAGCTCGCCGAGGCGAACCTGCGTCTGGTCGTCTCCATCGCCAAGCGCTACGTCGGGCGCGGAATGCTCTTCCTTGACCTCATTCAGGAGGGCAACCTCGGCCTCATCAAGGCGGTCGAGAAGTTCGACTACACCAAGGGCTACAAGTTCTCCACCTACGCGACGTGGTGGATCCGTCAGGCCATCACCCGCGCCATCGCCGACCAGGCGCGCACCATCCGCATCCCTGTCCACATGGTCGAGACCATCAACAAGGTCATCCGCGTCTCCCGCCAGCTGCTCCAGTCCCTCGGCCACGACCCCTCGCCGGAGGAGATCTCCGCCGAGATGGGGATGCCCGTGGACAAGGTGCGCGAGATTTTGAAGATCGCGCAGGAACCCGTCTCCCTCGAAACGCCCATCGGCGAGGAGGAGGACAGCCATCTCGGCGACTTCATCCCCGATGAGGGCGCGAGCGAGCCGAGCGAGGCCGCGTCGTTCACGCTGCTGCAGGAGCAGCTTGTGGACGTGCTCTCCACCCTCACCCCGCGTGAGGAGAAGGTCCTCAAGCTCCGCTTCGGCATCGAGGACGGCCGTCCCCGCACGCTCGAGGAGGTCGGCAAGGAGTTCAACGTCACGCGCGAACGCATCCGCCAGATCGAGGCCAAGGCGCTGCGCAAGCTGCGCCATCCCAGCCGCAGCAAGAAGCTCAAGGACTTCCTGAATTAAGAAACCGAATCAAACAGCGAAAAAATACCGTCGGGGAGCGATCCCCGACGGTATTTTCTTTCCCCTGCCCGCGTGCTCCGCGGGCTTTATCCGACCGATCCGCCGATGGCAAGACACAGCAGAACGGCCGCAGTCAGCATAAGGACCGGCAGCTTGCGCCGAAGCCTTTTGCGCGCGCTGTCCATTGCCGCTTCCTTACTTCGCCAGCGCCCTGCCGAGCTCGCGGCAGGCCTCGAGCGCCGCATCGTCGGGCGCGTCGCAGCAGGTGACGCTCTCGCACACGAGGTTCAGTCCCGCGTCGCCGCAGTCCTTCTCCCAGCTGCGCATCCACTCGCCGTCGCCCCAGCCGTAGGAGCCGAACAGCGCCGCGCGCTTGCCGCCGAGGCTGCGCTTGCACGCGTCGAACATCGGCTGGAATTCCATTTCCTCCAGCACCTCGCTGCCCATGGCAGGGCAGCCGAAGGCGATGGCGTCGTAGGCGTTCAGATCGCCGGGCTGTACCTTGTCGGGCGTGAGCAGCACAGCCTCCGCGCCCGCGGCGGTCATGCCCTCGGCCACAGCCTTCGCCATGGCCTCCGTATTGCCCGTGCCGCTCCAGTAAACAACAGCAGTTTTCATATTCGTATGTTCCTTTCGATGATGATATAGTATCAAACTGCGACGGCAAGCTGCTCGAGTTTCGAGCCGGTCTGCCAGAGTGCGCAGTAGATCTCCGTGCATTTCTTGAATTTCGCGAACAGGGCCTGCGCCTTGGCCTCGTCGCCGTAGACCTTCCACAGCCCCGCGCACTTGAAGCCGTTCGCGCGGTGGTCGATGAAGCCCTTGACGTCCTCGGGCGGATAGCTGAGGAACAGTCCGACCTCGTGCGGGAACTCTCCGCTCTCGCGGAAGCGGCGGATAAGCTGCGCCACGCAGCGCGCACAGCTCTCATTGGCGTAGCCCGCCTGGCGCAGCAGCTCGGACGCCAGCGCGTCCTGCAGGTCGCGCCGCAGCTCGGCGGGACGGTAGAGGTAAAGGAGCGCCTGTCCCTCCAGAAAGCGGATCGGCAGCAGGCACAGGCCCTTCGGCACCAGCAGCCGGTTCAGCCGCCGGATGTCGGCCAGCAGGTCCTCGCGGTCCTCGCAGGGGCAGGGAAACAGGCTTCCCGTCTTGATGCCCGCGAGCGTCGGCGCGCCCTGACGGATCAGAATTTCTTCAGACATTTTCTCTCGCCTCCTCCGGTAGTATTTCACACGACGGCTGCTTTCATTCCATCAGTTAAACCGCTCTAACCGTATGGTAAAAAAGAAAGACGTCGATCCCGACCTTTTTCACGTCTTGTTGGTTAAGGCACTCTAACCAATGTTCTTTTGAAAAACCGCACCGGCGGTTTACAGCTATACCATAGCATACTCCCGACGCCTTTGCAAGTCTTTTTTTCGCGGACGGCAAAATTATTCCTGCCGGCAGGCGGAGCGGGACCGCCGCATCGGCAGTCCCGCTCCGGGCGGCTCTGTTATTTTTCGATGCGGTAGCTTTCGCTGCCGCCGTAGATGTGTACCGCGCGGGCGCGGTAGATGTCCAGAACAGCGCTCGCCAGCGCATCGGGATCGTGGCGGGCAAAGTCGCCGGACGGCGACGCCAAGGGCCGCTCGACCAGCTCGATGCCCATCTGCGCAATGCGCTCACGGTCGACCGTCAGCGCCTCCGCGCCCTCGGCGCGGTAGCGCTCCGCCAGCTCCGGCGGGATGGGAGAAGAATTGGCAAGGCACAGCTCCACCATGTCCGCCGTACCGTGGCGCAGCAGCGCCGCCAGATGGTCGGCGGCGGTGTAGCCCTCGGTCTCGCCGTCCTGCGTCATGATGTTGCAGACGTAGATCTTCTGCGCATCGGACGCGGCGATGGCCTCCGCCACGCCGTCCACCAGCAGGTTCGGGATGATGCTCGTATACAGGCTCCCCGGCCCGAGGAGGATGAGGTCCGCCGCCGCGATGGCGTCGAGCGCATCGGGGAGCGCCCTCGGGTGCGCCGGCAGAAGCTCGACGTGGTCGATGCGGCAGTCCTGCTGCTTTTTGAAGCCGAAGATATTGCTCTCGCCGACAACGTAGGCGCCGTTTTCAAAGGTCGCCGTCAATCGCACGTCCGTCGTCGTGACCGGAATGACCGTGCCGCTGATGGCCAGCACCTGCCCCATGCTGCGCACCGCCTCGTCAAACGAGCCGGTGACGCCGTTGAGCGCTGCGAGCAGGAGATTGCCGAAGCACTGCCCGCGCAGCGTGCCGCTCTCAAAGCGATAGGTCAGCAGCTGCTGCATGACCGGCTCGGTGTTCGCGAGCGACTCCATGCAGTGGCGGATGTCGCCGGGCGGCAGCATCCCGATGTCCCGCCGCAGCATACCGCTGCCGCCGCCGTCGTCCGACACAGTGACGATGGCGGTCAGATTTTTCGTGTATTTTTTCAGCCCGCGCAGCATGGTGGAAAGGCCCGTGCCGCCGCCAATGGCGACGATATGCGGTCCCTGCGCCCACAGCTGGCGGCTGGGAAGCATCGCGCTCATACGCAGTCCTCGTTTCCGCGCCGCCCACAGCGGACCGGCGCAAAAGACTTTTCGATTTTTAAGGCAGCACCGCGCAATTTGGCAAGCCGATCCAGCGAAGCGCGCAGACGCAATTGCGCGGCGATGCCTTAAGATTATACCACTTTCTTTAAGACTGCACAAGCACCCTTGTTTTTTTCACCGCCGCGTGCTACACTCAGGGCGTACTGTTCAGAAGTCATAAAGAAAGGCAGATCGCTGTGCTATGACCTATTTCTGGGAAACCGTTGATACCATCGCGCCGGGCCTCGGCTGGCCGCATTTCGGCCCCTTTCATCTCGCCGTGCTCGCCGTTTTTCTTCTGCTCGGCGCCGTGCTCTGCCGCGGCTATTGCGGCATGGACACGGACAAGCGCCGCCGCTGGCGGCGCACGGTCGCGCTGCTGCTCGTCGCGGACGAGCTCTTCAAGGACTTCGGCCTTCTTTACGGCGGCAATTTCAGCCTCGATTACCTGCCGCTGCACCTGTGCTCCATCAATATCTTTCTCATCGCCCTGCACGCCTGGCGGCGGCCGAAGCTGCTCGACACCTTTTTGTATTTCGTCTGCCTGCCCGCCGCCTGCGCGGCGCTGCTCTTCCCGACGTGGGCCCCGCTGCCGCCGTTCAACTTCATGGTGATCCACAGCTTCACCGTGCATTTCCTGCTCGCGCTCTATCCCCTTGCGCTGACCCTCCGCGGCGACATGGACCCGCAGCCGCGCGCGTTTCCGCGCTGCTTTGCCCTGCTCGCGGCAATGGCCGTGCCGATCTGGTTCTTTGACCGCGCGTTCGACACAAACTTCATGTTCCTCATGCGCGCCGGCGAGGGCAACCCCCTCAAGCTCTTCGAGCTCTTCGAGCGCTTCGGCAGCCATCTGCTCGGCTACCCCGTGCTCCTCGCCGTGGTGTTCGCCGTGATGTATCTGCTCCTCCGCGTGCTGCGCCGACGCACCGCCGTGCCCGCCGGCAAATAAAGCTCTCCGCCGATCCGACCCGTCCCGCAGGGGCGGGCCGTTTCATTTGTGAACTTTCTGTGTCATTTCATTTTCCCGCTTGACAAGAAAAATCGTTTCGGCTACAATACGCAGGTCAATAGGTCGCATACGACGTAATTTTATTTCCGAGGTGAGGAACCATGTGCAAACGATCCGTCCCCAAGGGACTGCGCTTTGCGATCCTGCAAAAAACCATACGCCGGCAGATGGATGAATACGTGCGTGAAACGGGCCTGACCGGCACGCAGGTCGGCGTGCTCGGCGAGCTTGGCCGTCTGGAGCGCGAGAGTGCGGGTGAGGTAACGCAGAAGGCGCTGGAGGCGGCGGCGCACGTCACGCATCCGACGATGACGGAGCTTCTGAAAAAGCTGGAGAAAAAGGGCTTTGTCACCTGCCGCACCAGCGAAAAGGACCACCGCTGCAAGGTCGTCTCCGCCACCGAGAGGGCGCACGAGCTGCATCATGCCATCGGTGTTTTCGACGATCGCGTGTTCACGGCGCTCTGCCGCGGACTGAGCGAGGGCGAGGTCGCGGAATTTTTACGCATCACCGATGTGATGCTGGAAAACGCCAAAAAAATGAACGACGCGCGGGAGCCATTCCCGTGCGGGAGAGGATGTGATGCCGAATGATCCGACAGCTCACAAAATGTATCCGCGAATACAAAGCCCCGACGATCTGGACGCTCGTGCTCATTTTAGCCGAGGTCGCCATCGACGTCATTATTCCCTTTGAAACGGCAAACCTCATCAACGAGGTCAAGGCCGGCGCGGAGCTCGGCGGCATCGTGCGCGTGGGTCTTGTGCTCGTGCTGCTGGCGATGATCTCGCTCGTGTGCGGCGGCGCGGCGGGCTTTACCGGCTCCAAGGCGGCATCCGGCTTTGCCAAAAACGTGCGCCATGACCTCTTCACCAAGGTGCAGGGCTTTTCGTTCGAGAACATCGACAAATTCTCGTCCGCCTCGCTCGTCACGCGCATGACCACCGACATTCAGAATGTGCAGATGGCGTACATGATGTGCATCCGCATCGCGGTCCGCGCCCCGCTGATGATGATCTTCTCCATCATCATGGCGTTCATCATGGGCGGAAGACTCGCGCTGACCTTTGTGGTCATCGTGCCGGTGCTGGTCGTCGGGCTGTTCTTCATCGCGCGCGAGGCCATGCCCGCGTTCCGCGCGGTGTTCCGCAAGTACGATAAGCTCAACGAATCCGTGGAGGAAAACGTGCGCGCGATGCGCGTGGTGAAGGGCTTCGCGCGTGAGAGCTACGAGACGAAGAAGTTCACCGCCGCGAGCGACAACATCCGCGGCGACTTCACGCACGCCGAGCGCGTGGTCGCGCTCAACTCCCCGCTCATGCAGCTGTGCGTGTACTTCAATATGGTGTTTGTGCTCTTCGTCGGCTCGAAGCTCATCATCACGAACGGCGGCACGACCATCGACGTCGGCCAGCTTTCCGCCATGCTCACCTACGGCATTCAGGTGCTCATGTCGCTGATGATGGTCTCCATGATCTATGTGATGCTCACCATGTCCGCCGAATCCGTCAAGCGTATCTGCGAGGTCTTGAGCGAGGAGTCCGCGCTCACCGATCCCGCCGCGCCGGTCACGACCGTCGCGGACGGCTCCGTGGACTTTGACGGCGTGAGCTTCAAGTATTCCGCCGGCGCGGAGAAATACGCGCTGCGGGACATCGACCTTCACATCGCCTCGGGCCAGACCGTCGGCATCCTCGGCGGCACCGGCTCGAGCAAATCGACCCTCGTGCAGCTCATTCCCCGTCTCTACGACGTGACGGAGGGCAGCGTGAAGGTCGGCGGCGTGGACGTGCGCGAGTACGACCTCGACGCGCTGCGCAGCGCCGTAAGCATGGTGCTGCAGAAGAACGAGCTGTTTTCCGGCAACATCAAAGAAAATCTCCGCTGGGGCAATGAGAACGCCACAGACGCGGAGCTTGAGGAGGCCTGCCGCCTCGCGCAGGCGGACGACTTCATCCGCTCCTTCCCCGACGGCTACGACACCCACATCGAGCAGGGCGGCACGAACGTCTCCGGCGGACAGAAGCAGCGCCTGTGCATCGCCCGCGCGCTGCTCAAGAAGCCGAAGATCCTGATCCTCGACGACTCGACCTCCGCAGTCGATACGCGCACCGACGCGCTCATCCGCGAGGGCTTCAAGTCCTATATTCCCGAGACGACCAAGATCATCATTGCCCAGCGCGTCGCGTCCGTGCAGGACGCCGACCTCATCCTCGTGATGGACGGCGGCGCCATTGCCGCCTCCGGCACGCACGAGGAGCTGCTCAAGACCTCCGAGATTTACCGCGAGGTCTACGAATCCCAGACGAACGGAGGCGACGAGAATGCCTAAAGTGAATCCGCACGCCGATCCCATGCGGCGCGATCTCGGTCCCGCCGCGCTGGGGCGCACGATGAAGAAGCTCTTTTCCTATTATCCCGTGCTCGCGCCCGTCACCTTCGTCTGCATCCTGTTCTCCTCCATCGTATCCTCCGTTCCCTCGCTCTTCACGCAGAACATCATCCAGATCATCGAAAAGTGGTATGTCAGCCGCGACTGGGCCGCCGCCAAGGCGGAGATCGTGCCCTATCTCACGCTGCTCGTTGTGCTCTACGCGCTCTCCATCCTCTCCATGACGGTCTACACGCAGCTCATGGCGTATATGACGCAGGGCTTCCTGCATAAGCTGCGCTGCGAGATGTTCGGTGGGATGCAGAAGCTGCCCATCCGCTATTTCGACAGCCACCAGCACGGCGACATCATGAGCCACTACACGAACGACATCGACACGCTCCGCCAGCTCGTCTCGCAGGCGCTGCCCGCGCTCATTCAGTCCGGCGCGATCGTGCTCGTGGTGTTCTCCATCATGCTCTACTTCAGCCTTTGGCTGACGCTGGTGCTCGTGCTCGGCATCATCGCCATGGTCGCGGTCACGAAGAAGATCGGCGGCGGCAGCGCGAAATACTTCGTCCGCCAGCAGAAGGCCGTCGCCTCCACCGAGGGCTTCATTCAGGAGATGATGGCGGGTCAGAAGGTCGTCAAGGTCTTCTGCCACGAGCAGAAGAGTATCGAGGACTTCGACCGGCTCAACGACGCCCTCTTTGAGGACAGCTTCCGCGCACAGGCCTATGCCAGCGTCCTCGGACCCATCATCGGCAACATCGGCAACATCCTCTATGTGACGCTCGCGCTCGTTGGCGGCGTGTTCCTGCTCATCGGGCTGCCGAACGTGTCGCTCTCCGGCAAGGCGCTGGACATCTCCATCCTTGTGCCCTTCCTCAACATGGCGCGCCAGTTCACCGGCAACGTCAACCAGCTCTCCCAGCAGATCAACGCGGTCGTCATGGCGGGCGCGGGCGCGCAGCGTGTGTTCGCCCTCATCGACGAAAAGCCCGAGACGGACGACGGCTATGTGACGCTTGTGAACGCCGCGGTCGCGCCCGACGGCACCGTGACCGAATCCGACCGCCGCACCGGTCATTGGGCGTGGAAGCACCCGCACGGCGACGGCACCCTCACCTACACCGAGCTGCGCGGCGACGTGCGCCTCACCGATGTGGACTTCGCCTACACCGAGGGCAAGGACGTGCTGCACGACGTATCCGTTTACGCCGAGCCGGGCCAGAAGGTCGCCTTCGTCGGCGCGACCGGCGCGGGCAAAACGACCATCACGAACCTCATCAACCGCTTTTACGACATTGCCGACGGCAAGATCCGCTACGACGGCATCAACATCAACAAGATCAAGAAGGCGGATCTGCGCCGCTCCCTCGGTCTTGTTTTGCAGGAGACGAACCTCTTCACCGGCACGGTGATGGAGAACATCCGCTACGGCCGTCTAGACGCGACGGACGAGGAGTGCCGCGCGGCGGCAAGGCTCGCCGGCGCGGACGACTTCATCACACGCCTGCCGCAGGGCTACGACACGCTGCTGACCAACAACGGCGCGAACCTCTCGCAGGGCCAGCGCCAGCTCATCGCCATCGCCCGCGCGGCGGTCGCCGACCCGCCGGTGATGATCCTCGACGAGGCGACCAGCTCCATCGACACGCGCACCGAGGCCATCGTGCAGCGCGGCATGGATCAGCTGATGGAGGGCCGCACGGTGTTCGTCATCGCGCACCGTCTGTCCACCGTCAAGAACTCCGACGTTATCATGGTCCTCGACCACGGCCGCATCATCGAGCGCGGAAGCCACGAAAAGCTCATCGCCGAAAGGGGCACCTACTATCAGCTCTACACCGGCGCATTCGAGCTGGAATAAGCAGAAAATCGGGGGCGGCACGGGCCGCCCCCGATTTTTCGTTTCTTTGCCCGAAAGGCTCTTGCTTTTTCACGCGGATACGCTATAATGACTTCTACGAACGTCCCGTCAGGCTCTCTGCCGGGGCGCTGCTTTCTCTCACGGAATAAGGAGCCTGCTACGCTTATGGAAAATAAAGTCACCGCCCGCAATCCCATCACGGAGGGCTGCATCTGGAAGGGGATGCTGCTCTTCGCGCTGCCGATCATGCTCGGCTCGCTGCTCCAGCAGCTTTACAACACCGCCGACGCCGTCATCGTCGGCCGCGCGCTCGGCAAGGCCGCGCTCGCCTCGGTCGGCGGCTCGTCGGGCCGCATCACGAATCTGCTCGTCAACGCCTTTGTCGCGCTCTCGTCGGGCGCGAGCGTCATCGTCGCGCAGCACTTCGGCGCGCGGGACGCGCAGCGCGTGCGCCGGAGCATCTGCACCGCCATGCTGCTCTCGGTGGTCTGCGGCATTCTTCTCACGGTCCTCGGCATTACCTCCGCGCGGCAGCTGCTCGTGTGGATGCAGACCACCCCCGAGACACTCGACGCCTCCGCCTCCTATCTGCGCATCTTCTTCCTCGGCATGGTGCCGACCATGCTCTACAACATGGGCAGCGGCATCCTGCGCGCGATGGGAGACTCCAAGCGTCCGCTTTACTACCTCTTCGTCTGCGTCGTAGCCAACATTGCGCTCGACCTGCTCTTTGTGATCGTTTTCCAATGGGGCATCGAGGGAGCCGCCGCCGCGACCGCTCTTTCGCAGGTCGTGTGCGCGGCGCTGGTCGTGCGCGCCCTGCGGCGGCTGCCCGAGGAGCAGCGTCTGCTCTACGACCGTGAGGAGCTTGACCGCGGCATTCTCCGCCGGATGCTCCGCGTCGGCATCCCCGCCGCCATTCAAAGCGCGATGTACGGCATTGCCAACATCGTCCTGCAGGTCGGCATCAATATGCTCGGCACGGACTCCATGGCCGGCTGGACCGCCTTCAACAAGTTCGACGACTACTACTGGCCCATCTCCAACGCCATCGGCATCGCCGTCATGACCTACGTCGGGCAGAACTTCGGCGCGGGCGACCGCGAGCGCGTGCACGAGTCGATCCACAAGGGGCTGCTCATCCACCTGACGACCTCCGCGCTCTTCTCCGTCATCATCTTCTCGGGTCGCTACCCGATGATGCACCTCTTCGTCGGCGACGATCCGACGGTCATCGCCATCGGCGCGCAGGTGACGGCGCTCATCGCTCCCTGCTATGTGCTCTTCACGCTCGTCGAGGTCCTCTCCGCCACCATGCGCGGCGTCGGCGACGCGGTGGTCCCCGCCGCCATCACGATGGTCTTTACCTGCATCGTGCGTCTCATCTACCTCTGGGGCTACGCCTTCTCGCACAACTCCAACCTCACCATTGCCGTCATCTACCCCATCTCCTGGGTGCTCACCAGCATCGCCTTTCTCCTTTACTATAAGTCCCGCAAATGGATGCCCAAGGGCTTCCATTTCTGAAAAAACTGCGCGCAGAGCCGTTTTCGGCCCTGCGCGCAACCGTCGATTGACAAATTTCCTGCCCGTCTTTCTTGTCCGCAACCGCAAAAAGCGGTATGCTCTGCCCATCAAACAGGCGCCGTGCGCGCCGGAGTCGGAGGACTTCCCTTATGATATTGGCTGATAAGATCACTGCCCTGCGCAAAAAGGCCGGCTGGTCGCAGGAGGAGCTGGCGGAGCAGCTCGGCGTCACGCGCCAGTCCGTGAGCAAGTGGGAGGGCGCGCAGTCCATGCCCGATATGGATAAGGTCGTGCAGATGAGCCGTCTATTCGGCGTGACGACCGACTTCCTGCTCAAGGACGAGCTTTCCGAGGAGGAGCCCGCGCCCGAGGGCTGCGACTCGCCCCTGCGCCGCGTGACGATGGCGGAGGCGTCCGAATATCTCGCCCTGCGCCGCGCCGCCGCGCCGAGGATTGCGTTCGCCACGATGCTCTGCATTCTCTCCCCCATCTGCCTGATCCTGCTCGCCGGAATGAGCGAGGTATCGCGCTTCGGCATCTCCGAGGACGCCGCCGCGGGCGTGGGACTGTGTGTGCTGCTCGTGATGGTCGCCGTCGGCGTCGCCATCTTCCTCTCCTGCGCCGCCAAGGTCAAGCCCTATGAATTTCTGGAAAAGGAACCGTTTGAAACGGAGTACGGCGTCGCCGGCATGGTGCGCGAGCGGCAGAAAGAGCACGCGCCCGCCTATGCCCGCCTGAACATCACCGGCACTGTGCTGTGCATTCTTGCCGCTGTGCCGCTCTTCGCCGCCATGTGCGTCTCCACCTCCGACCTCTTCTACATCGGCGCGGTCTGCCTGCTGCTCGCCATCGTCAGCGTCGGCTGCTTCGCCTTCGTGCTCGGCGGTGTGAACCACAGCGCCATGCAGGCGCTTCTGGAAGAGGAGGACTACACACGCGAAAACAAGGCCAAAAGCCCCGTTATCGGCGCGGTCAGCGGCATCTACTGGCTGCTCGTCACCGCCGTTTACCTCTTCTACACCTTCGGCCCCATGGGCAACGGGAAGCCGAAATACAGCTGGTTCATCTGGGCGGTCGCGGGCGTGCTCTTCGGCGCGGTCATGCTGGTGGTAAAGCTCATCGCAAGGAGAAAGTGACCGCCGCGCGGTACATAGAAAAATGTCCGTTCTCCGAGAGGACGGACATTTTTTGCGTTTTCGCCTACAGGCATTCGGCACAGTAGGCGCGGATGTCGAACGCGTCCAGCGGGCTGGTCGCCTTGAGGTAAAGCGGGTGGTGCGGGTGTCCCTTGACCGAGCGCCGCCCCGCCGTGTACCACTGCGCGCCGTGCCGCTCGCCGATGGCGATCATGTCGGCAAGGCAGTCCTTGAGATACGCGCGCTGCTCGATGATGTTCCCCCACGCCGCCCACACGGCGGGCTGCTCGGACAGCGAGAGGATGTAGTCGAACGCCTCCATGTTTGCGCGGTGGAGCGCCTCGTTGCACACGCGCTCCATGTCGTTCGGGCGCGTCGCCCGCTGGGCGTAGACGTTGAACATGAGGAAGCTGTCGTAGCCGTTGTTTTTCGCCACGCGCTCCACCGACTGAAGCGTAGGGTCGAGCCGATCCGGCTCGGCGGTCGAGGGATTGATGCCGATGCACACGAGCGGCTTTTCCCCGCGCGTGCCGAGAAGATATCGGTACTCCGTGTAAAAATCCGGCACATAGAGCCATTTCTCCGCGTCGTAGCCGCCGGACTGTCCGCTGCGCGCCATGGCGTCGGCAAAGGGCAGGATGGAAAGCTCCGCGGTCGGAGCGCTCGGGATGTGCGGCATGGTCGTTCCTCCGTTCTGCCGCGCCCGCGGGGCGGCAACCGTTTTTCGACATTTTACCCCATCCGGCGCCATTCGGCAAGCCCGCATTTTGGGGGCTTGATTTTTTTCGCCTCTGTGGTATGATTTGTATAACAAATCATACTTTGAGGTGAATAATATGAACGCTCCGAACGGCAGACACGCATGGACCGTAACGGTCGGCACCAAGGGTCAGATCGTCATTCCCAAGGAGGCGCGTGACCTTTTCCACATTCAGCCCGGCGATACGCTGCTTTTCCTCGCCGACGAGGCGCAGGGCATGGCGATCCCGCCCAAGGCCGACTTCGCCCGCCTGTTTGATCTCATTTTCGGAGGGAAAGCGGAATGAACATCGCCTTTTTCTGCATCCCCGCCCACGGGCACACGAACCCGACGCTCGCCGTCGTGCGCGAGCTGACCGCGCGCGGACACACCGTCCGCTACTACACGACCGAAGCCTTCCGTGCGAAGGTCGAGGCCGCAGGCGCGGTCTTTGTCCCCTTTGACGCCGAGGCCGCGCGCCCCGGCATGACTGCCGCCGACGGCGCACGTCTGGGCAGCGACCTCGCCTTTTCCACCAGGCTCATCGTCGACCTCACGCTCGCCGCCGACGACTGGCTCAGCCGTGAGCTGACCGTCCACCGCCCCGACGTCATCGTGGGCGATTCGATGGCGTTCTGGGCGAAGCTCGCCGCGAAAAAGTACGGCATCCCCTTTGTCAGCTCCACCACGACCTTTGCCTTCAACCGCTTCAGCGCCAAGGTCATCGGGCAGAACGGCGCGGGCTTCCTGCAATTCCTGCTCGCACAGCCGAGGATCAACCGTCAGCTCAAGCGCCTGCGCGCGGCGGGCTACGCGGTCAAGAGCGTGTTTGACATCATCGCCAACGACAACGAGACGGAAACTGTCGTCTACACCTCGCCGGAGTTCCAGCCCTACGCCGACACCTTTTCGGAAAAATACCACTTCGTCGGTCCCCTCCTGCGCCCCGCGCAGTCGTCCTTTGAAAAGCTGCCGGGACGCTCCCTCATCTACATCTCGCTCGGCACGGTCAACAACGACGCGCTCCCCTTCTACCGTGCCTGCCTTGCCGCCTTCGGCGGCGATCCGCGCTTTCAGTTCGTGCTCTCCGCCGGCATGCAGACAGACCTCGCGGCGTTCGGCCCCATTCCGGAAAACTGCACCGTCCGCGCGAGCGTGGACCAGATGGCGGTGCTCGACTGCGCCGACGTCTTTCTCACCCACTGCGGCATGAACAGCGCGAGCGAAGGATTGTGGCACGGTCTGCCGCTCGTCCTCTACCCGCAGACGCCGGAGCAGCACGGCGTGGCGAACCGCGTCGCCGCGCTCGACGCGGGCGTGCCGCTCACGGACCCCTCCGCGGACGGCATCCGCCGCGCGGTCGAGGCCGCGCTCACCGATCCCTCTTACCGCGAAAACGCGCAGAAGCTCGCCGACGGCTTCCGCCGCTGCGGCGGCGCGGTCGAGGCAGCCGACGCCATCGAGCACGCGGCGAACTAAGTGATTCCATGCAAAAACACGCTCCCGCCGACAGCGGGAGCGTGTTTTTATGTTATGTAAACTCTTACAGCTTCTTCTCGCGGTAGTCGTGCATGATGCCCGCGAACAGCTCGCCGGTGGTCGGCGGCGTGATGGTGATGGCGTTCGCACCCGCGCGGATCGTCTCTAAAATACTCTCCTCCGTCGGCCCGCCGGTGGCGATGATGGCTGCGTGCGGGTACTGCTCGCGGATATGGCGGACGATGCTCGCGGTCTCCGCCGCGCCGGAAACATTGAAGATATCCGTCCCCGCCTCGATGCGGCCCTTAATGTCCGACCGGTCGGAAACGACCGTCGCGATGACCGGGATATCCACCACGGACTTGATCTCCGCGATGACCTCGTTCGGCATCGGCGCGTTGACGACCACGCCGTAGGCGCCCTGATGCTCGGCCTGCATGGCAAGACGCACGCTGCGGCTGCCGTTGGTGTACCCGCCGCCCACGCCGACGAACACCGGCACGTCGGCCACGTTGATGACCGCCTGCGAGATCGACGCCTGCGGCGTAAAAGGATAGACCGCGATGATGGCGTCGGCATTGATGTTTTTGATGATGGCAGCGTCCGTGGAAAAGGCGATCGACTTGATGCGCTTTCCGAAAATGCGGATGCCGCTGCACTCGCTGATGCAGTGCGGCAACGTCAGCCCATGGCTGCGCAGCGTTCCGCTGTAGCTCGGCACATATTTTCTCATGCTGCACCTCCCATACCGTTCTTTGCTTTATGATAGGATTATATTATACAAAAATCCGTATGGGAGGCCGTGAATAAACTGTGAACTTTTGTTAAATCGTCGTCAAGAAACCTGCATCGTGCAGGTTCTCCGCGCGGACGGCGCGGGTGTGCGCGATGGGCTGCCAGCTCCGCGTGCGGCTGACGAGCGAAACGAGCTGCAGCGGCAACCACGCCGCCATGAAGAGCGGGAAGCCCGCGACCGTCCGCACGATGCGGCGGTCGCGGTAGCCGCCGAGATACGCCAGCAGCGCGGCAAAGGCCATCAGGCCGAGCGTGCTCAGGGTCAGCGAGACCGCACCGGTCAGCGCAAGAGTCCCCGCCGTCCCCTGCACGAGCGAAGAGAGAATTGTAAGCGTGAGCGGCAGGAGCGTCAGCGCCTGCAAAAACGGCGCGTTGACGATCAGCAGCGCGTCGAGCGCGCGCAGGGGCGCACTCCCCCGCAGCGCAGAGACAAGCGGCGCGTCCATCCTCACCGCCACGTCCATGATGCCGCTGCACCAGCGGCGGCGCTGGCGGAGCGATACGGCGAAGTCGTTCGGCGCTTCGTCGTAGGTCAGCGCGCCGGGGACAAAGCAGACGCGCACGCCGTTTGCCGCGCACTGCGCGGCAAACTCCGCGTCCTCGGCGATGGTCGAGGTGTTCCAGCCGCCGAAGCCCTCAAGCACCGCGCGGTGGACGGCAAAGCCCGTACCGACCAGCTTGGAGGAAAGGCCGCAGCTCATGCGGGCGCGGGAGAAGAAGGTGTCGAAGAGCGTGAAGTACAGCCCATAGCAGCCGGAGAGCCAGGAGTCGTAGGGATTCTTCGCGCGCATCGCGCCCTTGCACACCTGCGCCCCCGCGCAGAAGGCATCGTTCATGCGGGCGAGGAACTGCTCGTCCGCGACGTTGTCCGCGTCAAAGACGCAGAAGGCGTCATAGCGCTGCGGCAGCAGCCACGCGACCGCCTCGTGCAGCGCGTCGCCCTTGCAGCGCACCGGCTCAAAGCAGCGGAAGATCTTCGCACCCGCGCAGAGGGCCTCCGACTCGGTGTCATCCGTGCAGTTGTTGGGGATCACAAAAATATCGTAGAGCGCATCGGGATAGTCCTGCTTTTTCAGGCTCTCCACGAGCGCGCCGATGACAGCCTCCTCGTTGCGCGCGGCAACGAGGCAGGCAAAGCGCGTGCGCGGCGCGCACACCGCATAGCGCTTCGGCTTTCGCAGCGCAAAGAGCGCCACGGCAAGGAACCACAGGCTCGCCGCCTTCAGCAGCAGCGTTAAAATCAGAATCAGTGTGTCGAGCATGGGAAAAGACCGCCTTTCACTTGGGATGAACCAAGCATAACAGGCGGTCTTTAATCGGTCCTATGGTTTTGTTTAAGCGTTTTTTAAGACTTTGTTGCCGAATTGTTACTCCGTGCGCGGCAGGATGAAGCCGACCTTGAACAGGTCGCCGTCGATGGCGATGGAGAACGTGCCCTTCTGCAGCTCCACAAGGCTCTTGGCGATGTTCAACCCCAGGCCGCTGCCCTCGGTCGTGCGCGAGCTGTCCCCGCGCACGAAGCGCTCCAGCAGCTCGTCGGGGTCGATGTTGAGCGCATCGCGCGAGATATTCTTGAACGAGAACGCCACTGTCTCACCCTCGCGTCTCGCTGCGATGTAGAGCCGCGTGCCCGCGCAGGCATACTTGCAGGCGTTCGAGAGGAGATTGTCCAGCACGCGCCACATCAGCGCACCGTCGCACAGGCAGTATAGGTCCTCGTCCGGCAGCGTCACCACCGGCTCGAGCCGTGCGGCGGAGAGCCGCTCGGCGTATTCGCCTACCGTCTGGTCAATGAGCTCGCGCACGCTCCGCCGCGCGAGGTGGCAGGGGATGTTTCCCGTCGACGCCTTGGACATCTCGACGAGGTCCACCGTCAGCTTTTTGAGCTTATGCGCCTGCCGGTCGAGCACGGCGAGGTATTCCCGCTCCTGCTCCGGCGTGTGCTCGCGCTGAAGCAGATCGATGTAGTTCACGATGCTCGTGAGCGGCGTTTTGATGTCGTGCGATACGTTGGTGATCAGCTCCGTCTTGAGCCGTTCACTCTTGAGCTTCTGCTCCACCGCGATGCTCATGCCGCGGCTGATGGCATTGAGGTTTTCGCCGTGATGCTTGAGATCGAAGTACATATGCGAGGTATCGACCTGCGAGGTGAGGTCGCCCGCAGCGAGGGCTTCGCCGCCCTTCTGCAGCCGCCGCAGCTGCATCGAAAGCAGGCACGCCGCGACAGACAGCACCGCGGTCAGCATCAGCAGCAGCCCGTCCGCGTGATTGCTCTCAAGCGCAAAGAGCAGCACGCCGATCACGCAGCAGCCGACCGCCGTGCGCCACACGAGCGGAATGCCCCGCACGAAGCCGGCCAGCGCTCCCCACGCGCGGCAGAGCACGCGCCAGCACCACCTCATAATCCGTCGGCAGAGCCGGAGGAGCCAACAGCAGACGGTGTTCTCCCACCATCTCCCCAGCTTCACGCGGGTGCAGAGCGTCGTCCAGAACGCAAGGAAAAGCGCATAGGCGAGCGCGGCAAAGGCAAGCAAAAGGGCAAGCACGATCGGATCATAGCGGTCAACGCGGCTCTCCGCGCTCTCCACCGCGGCGGCAACGAGCACCCCGCCTCCGCCGAGAAGGAGCAGCGCATAGAGATCAAAGGGGATCTTCTCCTGCCAGCCGGCGACCGCCTCCTCGCGCCCCGGCCTGCGCCCCGCGGCACGGGCGAGGAAGATGAAGAGGAACAGCTCCGCGGCTGCACAGGTGATCACGACCGCCGCTGCGTGCGGCGCAAGGCGCGTCATCGTGTGGTAGAAGTCCCGCGCCCGGTAGACGCTGTCCTGCGCGGGATAGTCCACGGCGATGTAGCTGCGGAACACAACGCCGTCCTGCGCCATCTCACCCCACCAGCCCGTCACGGGAACGTCGCCTGTGCGGTGGTTATCGAAGAGGATGGTGCCCGCCTCGTCCTCGATCGAAAAACGGACATTCGTGGAGCGGTCGTCGGCGGGGTACCAGTCATCATACTTTTCCAGCACCCCTAACTGCCCGTTTTCTACATAATAATGATAGCTGTCGTAAACGTGGCTCATTTCGCGGTAGACCGCGCTCGAGCAGATGCTGCTTTCATAAAAGTCTCCGCGCAGCTCGCCGCTGTAGCTGAACGCGAGCGCCGCGCCGTAGCTCAAAAGCACCGGCACGAGCACGACGGCGAGGAAAAAGGCTGCCGCCTTGGCCCAGAAGCCGCCCGCCCAATCATTCCTTTTCATGTCGAAGGTCCTCCATTTTATACCCCAGGCCCCACACGACCTTCAGGTAGCGCGGCTCGGAGGGGTTGATCTCGATCTTCTGACGCAGGTGGCGGATGTGTACCGCCACGCTCGTTTCGGCGCCGAGGGAATTTTCGTTCCACACCAGCTCGTAGATCTGGCTGCTCGAATAGATGCGTCCGGGCGACCGGATAAGGAGCTGCAGGATGTTGAATTCCAGCGGCGTCAGCGAAACGCTCTCGCCGTCCACCGTCACGCTCTTGGCGTCCTCGTTGAGCGTCACGCCGCCGACGGTGTAGATGCCGCGCTCCGGCGCGGTCTCCGGCTTCGCGCCGAGCAGCGTATAGCGCCGAAGCTGCGATTTCACGCGAGCCAGCACCTCCACGGGGTCAAAGGGCTTGGTGATGTAATCGTCCGCGCCGACGTTCAGCCCGAGCACCTTGTCGCTGCTCTCGCTCTTCGCCGTGAGCAGGATGATGGGCGCGTTGCTCTCGCGCCGGATCGCCGCCGTCGCGGCAATGCCGTCCAGCTCCGGCATCATGATGTCCATGAGGACAAGGTGGATGTCATTCTTCCGCACGGCCTCGACCGCCTCCGCGCCGTTGTAGGCTTCAAAGACGCGGTACTCTCCGCCGGATAAATAAATCTTCAGCGCGGCGACAATATCGCGGTCGTCGTCGCAGACTAAAATGTTGTGCATTGCATTGCTTTCCTTCCCTCCCTGCCCGACGCGGCGCCGCCTCTCGGGCTTTCCTGAGCTTACTCTACCACCGCAGCCTTAAAAGGAAAAGGGGGAAAGCCTTAATTTTTCTTTAATATCAGAAAATGCTTGCACTCCCCCGCCGCTTTCGCTATAATAGCAGAGTGCTTATCCGCACTCACGCGCATATCCGGGTATAGCGAAGCTGGTATCGCACCTGGTTTGGGAGCGCCGTGGCCGTATCCGGGACAGAGCAAGGCGAAACGCCGCAAAGCCTTGTAACACCTGCGTTTGCGGGACTTCCCCCGATTGCCGAAAGCGGCACAAAAGCGGCTTTGACCACATAAATGACCACAGACAGAAAAATCTTTATTTTTACCGCTCGCCGTGGTATCATGGCAGAAAAGTGAATATCCGGGTGTAGCTCAACTGGTAGGGCGCGACATTTGGGATGTCGAGGTTGGGTGTTCAAGTCACCTCACTCGGACCAAAATCCCTCTGAAATCATTGATTTCAGAGGGATTTTTCTTATTCTTTGTCTATTGCGGCACAAAATTTGATAGGAATTATAAAACTTACGGTTGATCTCCTATATATTTCAAGCTTCTTAAAAGGGCAGTTAATTACTTTTGCCTATATATTTTGCAGAGCTATGTTGAAAACCTTGCAAAAAGAGCGTATAATATACTAACGGCAAGTCTTAAATGTCTTGTCTATGAGATTGCCGTGTGACTTCACACGGCTTTATTATGTTGTAGGCAACATATATTTATATAAAAAGTGGACGGCGAAGGGAGGCATAGCTTCATGTCGAAGCAGAGCAAAATGACTGGTGCAGATTATCTTCTCCTATTGCTATATTTAGATAATTGTAGCGCAATTAATGGCGCAATCAGAATTACAAAAATGATGTTTTTATTTAATATGGAAATTGCTCCTGTCCTTAAAAAGAAAGGGGTTTCCATTTGCGATGAAGATCTTCCTAAGTTTTCGGCATACAATTACGGTCCATTTTCCAAGGATGTTTATGAGCAGGTAGAACTATTTCAAAGCATAGGATTTATCAAAGTCAAAAATCTATATGCAACTGAAGAAATGTCTGAAGTTGATGATTGGGAAGAAAGTGCATTTGAAACTGAATTTTCTGAAGGTTCGTGTCAGTATTCAAGTAATCAGGACGGAAAGTTTATGCAATATAAGCTTTTGAATCTCGGAAAGAAGTATGTTGAGAGTGAAATAATACCGCAACTAACAAATGATCAGTTAGCTGTTTTAACGACCTACAAGCAAAGGATAGTTCATACATCTCCAAAAATGATTTTAAGGTATGTGTACACTAAATACCCTGAGATGACAGAAAACTCTCTTATTAAAGATGAGGTATTGGGGAAATGAGTATATATACTTTTTCAGAAGCTGAATTGAGATCTCACTTTATAAAAAATATAGGTAATAGAGATGATATCGACGTCTATATAGAAGTACCTGTTTTTTGTCGTTCTGTTGATTTAGTAATACAAGAAAAACAAAATGCGGAAATTTTTGCGATAGAATTTAAATTGCATGATTGGAAGCGAGCAATACAACAGGCTCAAAGCGTAGGACTTTGCTTTGATTATCTATATATTTGTTTACCCAAGCCAAAGACAAATTCTTCAGCAAAATTAGTGATACATGTATATCGAATGGCGTGGGACTTATTTTCTATGATACAGAACTCAATGAATTCTTCATAGAAGTCGAAGCTTCAAAGACTGCTGATGTTTGGGAAAAAGAACGTTGCCGTATTGTCAACTATTTGGAGGCTAAGAGAGATGAAGCAACAACATCTAAAAATTCTTAGATATAATATGGGCACTGATAAAAAAGCTTTCGTACAGTTCAAAGATTTCTTTGACGCGGCAATTTTTAACGCAACAATAGTTGCCTATAGCGGCGCCTCAGTCGCCGATTTGATTTCAATGCATAGCCGGAGATATATTATTGATCCGCAGACTCATATTTTCCAACAAGAGTTGTCTGCGTATACTACCGAAAATAAAAAAACTCACATTCCGGCAATAAAAAAAACGG
>ERZ824600.1923-NODE-1923-length-23626-cov-3.815112_pt1 | contig 23626 bp, 20 predicted proteins | sample MGYA00519933_ERZ824600 | MGnify/ENA primary metagenome ERZ824600 (study PRJEB31778, sample SAMEA3449178) | human gut metagenome | biome: human gut; feature: human-associated habitat; material: faeces | place: United Kingdom | collected 2010/2012 ... | reverse complement strand
TCATCAGATAATGTTTTCAACTACGTCAGCCGCGACATACCTGTATATGTTCCGTTGGAAGCTCTGGCAGACTACAAGGCAGCCAGCGTATGGAAAGGATTCACCAATCTGCAGCCAATATCAACGGAATTTACTGTGGATAATCTGAAATACAACGTTACCGACAATACAGCTGATAAAGTTGAACTGACAGGTTATGTAACGGAACCGACAGGCAAACTGGATATTCCTGCAACTGTAACTTATGGCAGCAAGACATATAGTGTAACAAGTATCGTAGAGCAGGCATTCAGCGGATGCTCCGCACTTACCGAAGTGACTATCCCTGCCAGCGTAACCAGTGTTGGTATCTCTGTGTTCTATGGGTGTTCTTCACTTACGCAAGCAACCATAGGTGATGGGTTGACGGTAATCAGCCAGACCATGTTTACCAATTGTATAGCGCTTGAGAAGTTGGTCATAGGTAAAGGGGTAACAGAAATTAATAATTATGCTTTCTCAAGCTGTTTTAATCTTAAGGAAATTACGGTTTTGGCTTCCAATCCGCCTTCTGTGTCATCAGATAATGTTTTCAACTACGTCAGCCGCGACATACCTGTATATGTTCCGTCGGAAGCTCTGGCAGACTACAAGGCAGCCAACGTATGGAAGGAATTCACCAATCTGCAGCCAATATCCGGCACCGGAATTGACGCGACAACCATGCAGGAAAGCATTACCGTCACTGACGGCATGCTGCACAACCCACAGAGACTGCCCGTATGCATTTATGACCTGACTGGGCGACAGGTTTACAGCGGCAACGAAACAACTATCGAGCTACCCGACGGAATATATGTTGTCAGTTGCAACGGCACAAGCCGTAAGGTCATGTTCTGAAAAATAAGCTAAATAAATACATGGCGGGCTGCTATTGCTATACAGCAGCCCGTCATGCACGCAAACAAATGAAGAACAATAATTAAATTCAAGATCGTTTGGATATCGAGTGTGATATAACGACCTGTTGCGATTAGAGTATACAAATTGTGACGAGAGAGATGAAATAAGGTGAAAGTGTCGTCTTGGGCTACACTTTGCTTGTTCAATAAAACGACGAAGCCTCATAATCAATTAATTATGAGGCTTCGTCGTACTCGAAGCGGGACTCGAACCCGCACAGCCGCAATGGCCAAAGGATTTTAAGTCCTTCGTGTCTACCATTCCACCATTCGAGCTTCCTTGCGGAAACCGGTTTGTGTTCCGGCCCGAAAATCGGTCGTCCGCCCCCGATTGTACACCGGCTTTTGGCGTGCGTTGCGCGCACTACGGAGTCTTTACTTGGAGGGGCAACCTCTTTCCGGGGGCAAAGATAGCGCTTATTCGCGAAAAAACAACAGTCTGTTTTTGTGAATTTTGTTTCCGACGGCTTTTTCCGCCGGCATACACTGCCGGCAGAGCGTTGCGGAGCCTCGACGGGCAGTGCGTGTTGCTTCTTTTACAAAAAATTTGACCGATATATTTGCAAAATTAATTACATGATTTAATTTTGCGATTAAATAGACCGATTAATCAATTCCGACAGGAGAATGAAGAACGAAGAGAAAAATACCGAACAGGCCATACTTCAAGCCGCCGAGGCCCTGTTTCTGAAACAGGGTTTTGCACAGACCACCACCAAGCAGATTGCGCAGCAGGCCGGTTGCAACCAGGCGCTGGTGCATTACTACTTCCGCACCAAAGACAACCTTTTCGAGCGAATACTCGAAGAGAAAGTGCATTTTGTGGCCGACAATTTCTCTGCCATCAATGCCGAGAGCATCTCGCTCGAAGAGCGCATCGAGAAGTTGGTCGAAGTGCATTTTACCCTCTTCAACCGTAATCCGCGGCTGGTGCCGTTTATCTTCACCGAACTTTTCTACGACGCCCGACGTCTCAGGCCGGTACTGGTGCAGATACGCCGCTACGCCACCGCGCTGTTTGCCCGCTTCGACGCCCTCCTGCAACAGGAGGCCCGGGCCGGACGCATACGCCCGGTTACGACACTCGACCTGGCTCTTACGATTATCTCGCTCGATGTGGCCCCCTTCATGCTGCGCCCGGTGGCACAGGAGGCCTGGGGACTGACCGACGAGCAGGCCGAGCAGCTCCTCGCGGCCCGCAAGCGGGAAATTGTCGATACGCTCTTGCACAGCCTCGGCCTCCGCTGACCGCACCTGTCACGGACGGTAATGTAAAAAACAGCTTTTTCGCAAATCAGAATAAATACCAGTCAGGATATGAAAAGCAGACAACTCGTTCTCGGTGTGATGTGTCTCTTCGTGGTGTTGCCCTGCCGGGCACAACTCACCATCGAGGAGTGCTACCGCAAGGCACAGGCCAACTACCCGCTCATCAGGCAGTATGACCTTATCGAAAAAAGCCGGGCGTACCATCTGGCCAACGCCAACCGGGGCTATGTGCCGCAAATTGCCTTCTCGGCCAAGGCCTCTTACCAGTCCGACGTTACCAAGCTACCCTTTGCTCCGGGGCAGCTCGACTTTCTGGGCGTGGAGATTCCCGTGCTGAGCAAAGACCAGTATGGCGTGTCGGTAGAGGTCGCGCAGACGATATGGGACGGCGGAGCCATTCGTGCCGGCAAGGAGCGTATCGAAGCCGAGGCCGAGGTGGAGAAGCGCCACACCGAGGTGTCGCTCTACCAGATAAACAACCGCATCAATCAGCTCTACTTCGGCATCCTGCTGGCCGACGCCCAGCTGCGGCAGAATGTTCTCTACCGCGAGGAGCTGGCACGCCGTTACAGGCAGGTCGAGTCGTGTGTCGAAAACGGCGTGGGCAACCAGGCCGACCTCGACGCGGTGAAGATAACCCTTCTGCAAGCCGAGCAGAGCCGCATACAGTTTGAATACACACGCCGCAGCTATGTCGAAATGCTGGCACAGTTCATCGGCGAAGAGATAGACCCCACGACCGAATTTGTACGGCCGGCGGTCGTGCCTGTGCCCGCCGGGATTGACCGCCCCGAGCTGCGCTGGTACGATTCGCAGATAAAGCGTCTGCACGCACAGGACCGCTCCACGCAGGCCGGCCTGATGCCCAAACTGGGGCTCTTCTTTACGGGCGGCTACGGCAAACCGGGTCTCGACATGCTCGAAAACAGCTTCTCGCCCTACTATGTGGCCGGCGTGAAGCTGTCGTGGAACGTGAGCAACTTCTATACCCGCCGCAACGACAAGCGCCGCATCGACAACGACATACGGGCCGTCGAATTGCAGCGCGAGACCTTCCTCTTCAACATCGACCTCGACCTGGCGCAGAAGAGCAATGCCATGACTCGGAATGTCGAACAGTTGCGCTACGACGACGAAATCATCGCGTTGCGCCGTTCGGTCTGCCGGGCATCGGAGGCCAAGATGGCCAACGGCACCCTGTCGGGCACCGACTTCATGCGCGACGTAACAGCCGTGCAGATGGCTCAGCAGGAGAAAATCTTCCACGAAATCGAACTTCTGCTGTCGATGTATGAGATGAAATTCATAACCAATCGCTAAGATATGAAACCCCTAATCGTGAAAAGAGAGTTGCTGTGTCTGGGGGTGTTGCTGCTGCTGACACCCTCATGTGGCGACAAAAACGGAGACTTCGATGCCTCGGGTGTGTTTGAGGCCACCGAAGTGCTGGTGTCGGCACAGGGAGCGGGCGAGATTGTCGCGCTCGACGTTGCCGAGGGAGAGACGGTCGAGGCCGGCACGCTGCTGGGCTGCATCGACACCATGCAGTTGCACTGGCAGCGCGAACAACTGAAAGCCAACAAGATGGCAGTCGACAGCCGGCAGTGCGACGTACCGAAACAGTTGGCCTCGCTGCGGCAACAGCTGGCCACCCAGCAACGGGAGCGGACACGCTACGAGAAACTTGTGCAGTCGAACGCCGGAAACCGCAAGCAGCTCGACGACATCGACGCACAGATAGCTCTGCTCGAAAAACAACTGGCCGCGCAGACCGAGACCCTCGAAAACACCAACCGCAGCCTGCGTGGCGAGTCGCTCGCCCTCTCGGCACAAATAGCCCGGGTCGAAGACCTGATAGCCAAATGCCGCATCGAGAGTCCGCTGTCGGGAACGGTTCTGGCCAAGTATGCCGAGCCGGGCGAACTGGCCGTTCAGGGACGGGCCCTTTTCAAGGTAGCCGACATCGAGAATCTCTTTCTCCGCGTCTATGTAACGGCCGACCAGCTTACCCGCATGACAATAGGAGAGCCGGTCGCTGTCTTTGCCGACGACGGCACGTCGGACCGGCGTGAGTATGCCGGGCAGGTCGTGTGGATTTCGGATAAGTCGGAGTTTACCCCCAAAACCATTCAGACCCGCAACGAGCGCGCCAACCTGGTCTATGCCGTGAAGGTCGCCGTGAAAAACGACGGCTACATCAAGCAGGGCATGTATGGCGAAATAAAACTCAATCGGTAAACCCATTCAGGAGGAGAGCCCATGAATCGTGTATCGGCAACCGGCATCGGCAAATCATACGGCCCGGTAAAGGCCCTCGACGACATCTCGTTCGATGTGGCGCCGGGCGAAATATTCGGAATCATCGGTCCCGACGGTGCCGGGAAGACCACCCTTTTCCGTATTCTGACAACGTTGCTGACAGCCGATGCCGGCCGTGCTTCGGTGTGTGGACTCGATGTGGTGAAGGAGTATCGGGCCATTCGCTGCCGGGTGGGCTATATGCCCGGACGGTTCTCGCTGTACCGCGACCTGTCGGTCGAGGAGAATCTGCGCTTCTTTGCCTCGGTGTTCAATACCACGGTCGAGGCCAACTACCATCTCGTGGCCGACATTTACCGCCAACTCGCACCGTTCAGTACCCGCAAGGCCGCCCAGCTGTCGGGCGGTATGAAACAGAAGCTCGCCCTCTGCTGCGCCCTGATACACAAGCCCGAGGTACTCTTTCTCGACGAGCCGACAACCGGTGTCGACCCCGTGTCGCGGAAAGAGTTCTGGGAGATGCTTATGCGCCTGCGGGCCGACGGGCTCACCATTCTCGTATCTACACCTTATATGGACGAGGCATCGCTCTGCGACCGCATCGCCCTCATTCAGTCGGGCCGTTTCCTCAAAATCGAGACACCCCGCCGCATCGTTGCCGCCTATCCGCGAAAGATTTTTGCCGTCTCCTCGTCGCGCATGCACGACCTGCTGCGCGATCTGCGAGCCTATGCACCGGTGGGCACGGCCTTCTCTTTCGGGGCGGCCTGCCATGTAACTTTCGCTGCCGACGATTGCCCCGCGGCATTGGAGGCCTATCTCACGGCACGGGGCCACTCCTCGCTGCGGGTTGAGGAGATAGAGCCGACGGTCGAAGACTGCTTTATGTTGTTGTCGAAAACTCCCGATGATGGAAAACGTGCATAATCCTGTGATACGGGCCGTAGGGCTGACCAAGCGGTTTGGCGATTTCACGGCCGTCGACCACATCTCGTTCGAGGTGTCGGTCGGAGAGATTTTCGGTTTCCTCGGGGCCAACGGTGCCGGGAAGACCACGGCCATGCGCATGCTGTGCGGACTGAGCCGCCCCACCGAGGGGGAGGGCTTTGTGGCCGGATACGACATTGCCCGCCAGTCCGAAGCGGTGAAGAAGAACATCGGCTACATGAGTCAGAAATTCTCTCTCTACGAAGATCTCAAAGTATGGGAAAACCTGCGTCTCTTCGGCGGCATCTACGGCATGAAGGAGCGGGAGATAAAGTCGAAGACCGAACGCATCCTGCACGAGCTCGGGTTGGAACAGGAGCGCAACACGCCGGTCAGATCGCTCCCCTTGGGCTGGAAACAGAAACTGGCCTTCTCGGTGTCGATATTCCACGGCCCCAAGGTTGTCTTTCTCGACGAGCCCACCGGCGGGGTCGACCCCGTTACGCGCCGCCAGTTCTGGGGCATGATATATGAGGCGGCCGGGCGGGGCATTACCGTTTTTGTAACCACGCACTATATGGACGAGGCCGAGTATTGCGACCGCGTGTCGATGATGGTCGACGGCCGCATCGAGGCGCTCGACGCGCCGGCCCGCCTGCGCCGGCAGTTTGACGTCGATACGATGGACGAGGTCTTCCGCCGTCTCGCACGGCGGGCCACCCGCATAGGAGATTGAGACATGAGACAGTTCTGGGTATTTGTAGTCAAGGAGTTTTACCACATTGTGCGCGACCGTCGCACGATGCTTATCCTGCTGGGCATACCGGTGGCGCAGATTCTGCTTTTCGGCTTTGCCATCACCTCCGAGGTGAAAGATGTGCAGGTGGCGGTCTACGACCCGTCGAGAGATGCCGTCACCCGGCAGATAACCGAACAGATTGCGGCCAGCTCCTATTTCGACGTTGTCGAGATGTTCGACGATGCCTCCCGCATCAACGACATCTTCAAGTACGGACGCATCAATCTGGTTATTGTCTTCGGCGAGAATTTTGCCGAGAATCTGCAACACACGGGCGAAGCCGCCGTGCAGCTTATTGCCGACGGCACCGAACCCAACCAGGCCTCGCTCATCGTGAACTATATCGAAGGTATTCTTGCTTCCTATGCACGCTCGGCCATGCCGGCCGCTACGGCGCCGTCCTTCACCATACAGCCCGAGGTGAAGATGCTCTACAACCCGCAGTTGCAGAGCTCCTACTATTTCGTGCCGGGAATCATGGGGCTCATCTTGTTGCAGATATGCGCCATGATGACCTCGATAGCCATCGTGCGGGAAAAGGAGACGGGCACCATGGAGGTGCTGCTTGTCTCGCCCATGAAGCCCATCTACATCATTCTCTCGAAGTCGGTACCCTATCTGGTACTGTCGATGGTCAATCTGGCCACCATACTGCTGCTCTCGGTCTTTGTGCTCCATGTGCCGGTAGCCGGCAGTCTCTTTACACTCCTGCTCCTCTCGCTTGTCTACATCTTTCTATCGCTCTCGCTCGGGCTCTTCATCTCTACGATGGTCGATACGCAGATGGCAGCCATACTGGTGTCGGGCATGGGGCTGATGATGCCCACCATGCTGCTCTCGGGACTTATTTTCCCCATCGAGAGCATGCCTGCGGTCTTGCAGTGGGTATCGGCCGTGGTACCGGCACGTTGGTATGTCGAGGCCATGAAGAAGATTATGGTGCAGGGTGTGGGCATCGAGTATGTCCTTACCGAACTGGGAATCCTGACGGGTATGGCGACGGTACTCGTGGTGCTGAGTCTGAAAAAATTTAATGTCCGTCTAAACTGAGCGCTCATGTTGAAGTTCTTGATAGAAAAAGAGTTTAAGCAGCTGTCTCGCGACAAGGTGATACCCCGCCTCATCGTCATGCTCACCCTGCTGGTGATGTTTGTCTTCCCGTGGGCGGCCGACCAGGAGATAAAGAACGTGAAGCTCCATGTGGTAGACCGCGACCGTTCCTCCCTCTCGGAACGGCTGGTGCAGAAGGTGGTCTCTTCGGGCTATTTCCGGCTTTCCGGTTCATCGGCTTCATACGACGGAGCCATGCCGGCTGTCGAGCGGGGCGATGCCGACATGATTATGGAGATACCCTCGGGCTTTGAGCGCGACCTGATGCGGGGCGAGACGGGCCGTCTACTCCTGGCCGCCAACGCGGTGAACGGGACTAAGGGCGGACTGGCCACGTCGTACATGGCGGCGATTGTGGCCGACTATTCGGCCGATTTGCGGGCCGAGAACGGACTTCCGGCACTCTCGTCAGCCTTCAAGGTGGAGTCGTCTTTCCGCTTTAACCCGCGACTCGATTACAAGGTTTTCATGCTACCGGCACTCATGGTCATGCTCATGACTCTGTTGGCCGGTTTCCTGCCGGCCCTCAATATCGTGGCCGAGAAGGAGTCGGGCACGATAGAACAAATCAACGTTACTCCCGTACCCAAGACACTCTTTGTGCTGGCCAAACTCATTCCCTACTGGATTATCGGTTTTGTCGTACTCTCGCTCTGCATAGCTCTCGCGGCACTTGTTTATGGCATTTACCCCACGGGCAGCCTGCTGACCATCTATCTCTTTACCATGGTCTACATCTGGCTGGTATCGGGCATGGGGCTGGTCATCTCCAACTACTCCGATACCATACAGCAGGCCATGTTTGTGATGTTTTTCTTCATCATGGTCTTTATTCTCATGAGCGGATTGTTTACCCCCGTGTCGAGTATGCCGCAATGGGCACAGGCAATAACGGCCATCAACCCGTTGAAATATTTCATGCAGGTCATGCGGCAGGTCTATCTCAAAGGCAGCGGTTTCATGGAACTGCTTCCGCAGTTTTTCGCACTCTGCACCTTTGCCGTGGTACTGAGCGTGTGGGCTGTTGTCAGTTATAAGAAGAGTGCCTGATGGCTGGTTGTTTACCGAAATCGGGCAATGGAAACAGAGCTATTTGTCGGCGTGTTGCACGGGCAACGCAATCCTGTTTATTGGTCTCCTTCCTGAATTTTTGAAACAGGGAAATACCCGCACTACCTACGACTTGACCTGTATGATTTCGTCAAGGCGGGTGGTGTATTGGCGGCTGCGGTGCTCGCTCTTGATGTGCCACGTCGTGTCGTAGCCTTGCAGGGCGATGCGCACGGTATCGTGCCCGTTCTTGCGGTTGATGCGGTCTATGGCCTCGGCCAGGGCCGACTGCCGGGCGCGGTCGACGGTGTCGAAGAGGTAGGTCTGCACAGCCGTATCGGGCACCAGATCGCATACCATCACGCCGGCCTTCTTGTAATCGTAAATCTCCTCGCGGGGATAACTCTCGCGCAAGAGGCCGATGACGGCCGAGATGATTTCCTGCACGTCGCCGGTGGGTACCGGCAGGTAACGCGTGCGGTAGATGGCGTCTTGCGGAGAGTCGGTCGAGAAACGGCTGGTGCGGGCAAAGACGGTTACCACCCGGCAGCACTGATGCTGCCGGCGCAACTTGCGGACACAGGAGGCGGCAAAATTGGCTACGGCCTCTTCGAGTTGCGTACGGCGGCGTATGCCACGGTCGGGGAAGCTGCGCGAGGTGCATATCGATTTCTTCTCGGGCAAGTCATCTTCACCGATGCAGGCGATGCCCTGCAACTCTTTCCAGGTGCGCACCCCTGATACGGTGAAATGGCGACGCACCCAACTCTCGCCCCGCGCCACAAAATCGGCGGCGGTGGCCACACCGAAATATTCCATCTTGGCCAGATTCTGCCTGCCGACACCCCACACCTCTCCGATGGGACAACGGGCCAGTGCCTTGCACCGTTTCTCGTCGCTGTCGATGAGACATACCCCGCCGTAACCGCGGTACTTCTTGCCGAAATGGGCCGCCACCTTGGCCAGGGTCTTGGTAGGAGCCACGCCCACCGTCACGGGGATACCGGTGCCGCGCTCGACGGTGGTGGCCATACGCCGGGCATACTCAGCCAGCGCCTCATCGGGACAGAGACCCGAGAGGTCGAGAAAAGCCTCGTCGATAGAATAGGGCACACAGTCGGGCGAAAACTCGGCAAGGAGCGACATGACCCTACGGCTCATGTCGCCGTAGAGATTGTAATTGCTGCTAAAAACCGCCACGTTACCAGTTTCGAGAAGATTACGTATCTGATACAAGGGGGTACCCATCTTGATGCCCATGGCCTTCACCTCATTGCTGCGGGCCACCACACAACCGTCGTTGTTGGAGAGAACGACGACCGGCTTATCGCGCAGGGCGGGAGCAAACACCCGCTCGCACGAGACGAAAAAATTGTTACAGTCGACCAAAGCTATCATACGAAGGGAAAGGGGAAAGGGATAGAAAACAGTCAGTACGGGGAACCGGGAGAGCCGAAAAGTCAGCGCTGCCGCTTGATGTTGTAGGTAACCACACCCCACACGACAAAATGGTTCTCGGCCGTGACACGCAGGGGAGGATAGTCGTTGTTGGCAGGGACGAGCCACAGGCAGTTGCCGGCCTTGTCGATGCGAATACGTTTGAGCGTGAACTCCCCGTCGACAAAAGCCACGACGATGTTGCCGTCTTGCGGTTCGAGCGCCTTGTCGACGATGAGCAGGTCGCCGTCGTCGATGCCGCAGTCGCGCATCGAGTCGCCCTTGGCCCGGGCATAAAAAGTCGTAGCCGGGTGGCGTATCAATTCCTTGTTGAGGTCGATTGACTCGGTCTCATAATCCTGAGCCGGACTGGGAAAGCCCGCCCGCACACCGCCCTCGGCATAGTCGACCGAAAGGCCGGTCTTCACATCGGCCATAAAAAGTTGTACTTTCATATAGCAAGCGTGTTTTTCTTACAACCCTATAACAAAGACAAAGATACTCTTTTTGGGGGAGAAAGACGCCTCTTTAAACCGCATTTTCTCCACCGCCCCAGATAAAGAAGCATAAATTAAGTTCCAAAGTTTACCCTCGGCTCCCATAAAAAATAGTACTTTTGTAAATAACTGTTTTACCGACACCTGTTCCTGTTTATAGAACTTACCATGAAAAAAATCATTCTCTCCCTGTATCTTCTGGCAATGGCGGCAACTCTCAGCGCCCAGACATTCATTCCCATCTGGGAAAAAGGGAAAATGCCCAACAGCCGGGGGCTGAACCTGCCCGACAGCATCGCCAACGAACGCATCTATCAGGTCGGCACGCCGGGGCTTTACCTCTTCGAGACCTCCCAAGCCGAAAACAAAGGCGCGGCCGTGGTCATCGTACCCGGCGGAGGCTATGCCCGGCTGGCCTACCAAATCAGCGGTTTCCAGCTCGCCAAATGGTTCAACACGATGGGATTCACCGCCTTCGTGCTGCAACACCGGCTGCCGCAGTCGCCCGATGTCGAGACCTGCTACCAGGCTCCTCTGCAAGACATGCAACGCGCCTTGCGCTACATACGCGCCCACGCCGACCGCTGGGGCATCGACCCGCAACGCATCGGCGTCATGGGCTCATCGGCCGGCGCACACCTGTCGGCCTGCGCCGCCACCATTACCGACGATTGGAGCCGCGCGGGCGACTCGCTCGACACGGTATCGTTCCGTCCCGACTTCGCCATACTCGTGTCGCCCGTCGTGTCGATGGACGAGATAGCGCACAAAGGAAGCCAGAAGAACCTGCTGGGCACATACGACTCCCCTGCGATGCGCGACAAATTCTCCTGCGACAAGCAGGTGTCGGAGTCGACCCCGAAAATGTTTATCGTCCATGCCATGGACGACCCCGCCGTGTCGTGCCTCAACAGCCTGCGGCTCTTTGAGGCGCTGAAACGCCACGACATCAAGGGCTCGTCGCTGCACATCTTCCCCAACGGCGGCCACAGCATCGCTCTGCGCAACAACCCCGGTTCGACCAACGACTGGACCCGCCTGGCCGAAGTGTGGCTCTACGAAACGGGGCTACTGCACTGACCCCTCTTTCTCAGCACAACCTTACCGAGGCGGCCGGCATGAATGTCGGCCGCCTCGGCCGCTTTCCGGTGAAAGAAAGCAACCATGTTACAAAACAGTAACACTCTTATTACAATTACATTAAACCCTTCATCTCCTATTTTTTATCTCATTCTGGTCTTGTATTTTTGCGGCATGACTCAGGGTTGCTGCATCGGCAAGCCCCCTCGGGAGGGGACGGCGGCAAACAGGCAGCCCCAGCCAATCCATTTTTCATACGGTGTTTTCAAGTAAAGATATGAGTGCTTCGAAACAAAAAATTCTCGTAGTCGACGATGAAGAGTCGCTCTGCGAGATTATTCAGTTCAACCTCGAAGTCGAAGGTTATGTAGTCGACACGGCCAACAGCGCCGAAGAGGCGTTACGACTCGATCTGCCCAGTTACTCTCTTATCCTGCTCGACGTGATGATGGGCGAGATAAGCGGCTATCGGCTGGCCCGTATGCTGCGGGAACGGCCCGAGACAGCCCGCATACCCATTATCTTCTGCACCGCCCGCGACTCCGAAGACGATATCGTAACCGGACTCAACCTGGGTGCCGACGACTACATTGCCAAACCCTTCTCTACCCGGGAAGTCATAGCCCGGGTGCGGAGTGTCCTGCGACGCACCGAACACAGCGAGGAAAAAAGCAACGACGGCACCATTACGTTTGAAACGCTCCAAATCAACCGGCGCAAAAAGAGCTGTACCATCGACGGAGCAGAGGTGGAGCTCACCAAGAAAGAGTTTGAGATACTCGACCTCTTCCTCAGCCACCAGGGCACCATACTCTCACGCGCCGACATTCTCAACCAGGTATGGAGCAACGACGTCGTGGTACTCGACCGCACTATCGACGTCAACATTACCCGCCTGCGCCGAAAGATAGGCCGCTACGGCAACCACATCATCACCCGACTGGGATATGGGTATGGTTTTGAATAAATGTGATAAATCCAGCAAATAAGTTAGATTTCAGGCGGTTCTCTTTGATTTTAACACAACTGTTCTATCTTTGCCCCCAGACAAAGAGCGGATATTCGCATCTGTTATGACGACGAAGGCTCTACACCTTAACTACAAATTTTTATTCTTATACTCGAAAAACACCTGAACCAAATGCCTTTCTCCCGACAGGAGAAAAACAAAAACCGTCCAGAAGTCTCCCACCCTTTAAACGCCACCGAACAGGAACAGATATTCAACCTCACACCTGCCCGATACGTTATCCAACCACACCTTATTTTTTTATGTCCCGACGGATCTTACCGACCCGCCACAGGAATACTTCAACCCGCACCGTCAAACCATAAATATATAGAACCGTATGAAAACAAGATTTTTAGCAGGAATTCTGTTAGCCGTTCTCCTGTCGACCGGTTGTCACAAACAGAAAAACGAACCAGTCATGGATTTTGACGTAACCATGAGCAAAACCGAACTGATACTATGGGTAGGCGATACCGCCCAACTGACGGCTGCGGTAACGCCCCCGCTTCCCAAAAACACCCAACTGACATGGTCCAGTAACAAGCCCGACGTTGCTACGGTCGACGCCTTCGGTCTCGTCAAAGGCATCGCGCCGGGCGAAGCCATCATATCGGCCGCCGTCAACGAAGACAAGGCAACCTGCTGGGTCCTGGTTAAAGAAATAGAGCCCGAAGCAACCGGGAACATCGATATGCGAGGCATGACCGCCGAAGAGGTGGCCAAAGCCATCGATGCCGCTCTGAAAGCCGACATTACCGAATTTAAACTCACCGGCCCGATATCTCTTTGCGGCATAGGCGACAAGGAGAGAGCCAACCCCTTTGCCCACAACACAACGGTTACGGCCCTCGACCTGTCGGGTACTACCGGCTGGCCCACTGTCGAGTTTGGAGACGGCTCGATAACCGACCGCATCGCAGGTGTTCCCGAAGAGTGTTTCTCGGGCTGCACGGCTCTCACGCGCATCGTCCTGCCCGCAGAGGCAAAGGCCATAGGCTTTGCGGCGTTCCAGAATTGCACGGCGCTGACAGCCATCGACCTGAGCCACATTACCCACATAGGCAACACCGCCTTCAAAAACAGCGGCCTGGCAGGGGCACTCACCCTGGCAGAGACCTCCTACATCGGAGCAAACGCTTTCAACCAGTGCGAGAAACTGAGCCGGGCCACCCTTTCCCGCGCGACTGTCATCGGCGAGAGCGCCTTTGCCCAGTGCAAAACCCTGCAACAGGTATCGGCCCCGGAGGCAACTCAACTGGGCGAGAATGCCTTTGCCCAATGCCCGGCCCTGACGTCGGTCGATATGCCCCAGGTACAGCGTGTAGGAAACTCGGCCTTCAATGCGTGCCATACACTCGCCGAGGTAAATCTGCCCAGGGCCACCCGTCTCGGAAACTACGCCTTCTCGTCGTGTACGGCATTGAAAAATGTATCGCTCCCCCAAGTTGTCGAGGTAAGCGATTACACCTTTGGAGACTGCAAAAACATCGAGACTCTCGAACTTCCGCAAGCAACGAGATTCGGACTCTTCATCGTCTCAGGCTGCGCCGCTCTTACCCAACTGAAACTCACTGCCACCGGCAACTTCTTATACATCAACCAGGAAACGGGTGATAATGCCATCATAGGGAAATCCGTTTTTGACAATACGCCGTTCATGAAGCCGCCATTCTTCTCGACAAAAGAGTGTACACTCATACTGAACAGAGACAAACAGGCCGACCCGGCAAACGGTATCGCCCCGCAAGCCAACGGTAATCAATGGGCCGGTTGCTCATGGAAAGGTATCTCTTTCGAATAACCACCTCCCCTTCCATAGGCCCCACTCTTTTCCAGAGTGGGGCCTATTTTCAAAACAAGCGGTTTTCTAAAAAGTCTTTTTTTGTGCAATAAATGTCGGAGAAATAAATCTCGTTCCCCCATTCCCAATATTTTTAACATAATAAGATGCCCTCGATAGCAAATATTCCTTATCTTTGTTTTCATATAACTTTAATTCATAGAGAAAAATGAAAAAGGTACTATTTGCAATAGCATTGCTGTGCATGACGGCTTCACAAGCCTTCGCACAAGAGCTCAAAGGCGACATGGGTATCAATGTACATGCCGGTATCTCAACGACAAGTGGCGCACAAGGACTGGCCGGTGTTGAATTTCGTGTAGCAGTAGCCGACGGCTGGCGTCTGGCACCGCAATTCAACATCGGTGGCGGACACGACCTGAAATTCTTCGACATCACGGTCGATGCCCACTACATCATCAACACCACGCTCAAAAATTTCTCGGTCTACCCCATTGCCGGTCTCGGGTATGACCACTATTGGCAAAAATACGGGGCTTATAAAGCAACGGCCAACCGTCTCTTCCTCGACCTTGGTTTTGGTGGGGAATATGCCATTAACGAATCTTTCGCCATCACGGCCGAAGTAAAGAGCCAATGGATGGTCGACACGAGCAAAGGCATGCTGCTCGTGGGCTGTACCTACAAATTCTAAAATTTAATCACACAGACAAACGCCGTATTCTATTCGTTAGGATACGGCGTTTGTTTTCAACCCCTATCGCATTACGTAAAGAAGTATCCACGTTAATACCATGAAATATCCTCTCAACCTAACCCTCTTTTTGTTGCTGGTCATTGCCTGCCGACCTGTCGACACATTCACCGTGTCGGGTCGTCTTCAAGGATTGAATGCAGGAGACACGCTTCGCTTCGACACATACACCCTGCCATTTTACGAACCGATAAGTGCCGACACCTTCATCGTCGCCGAGAACAACACGATTGACATTACAATCGAGGCACACCACACGATATACGGACTCCTGCAATATGCTCCCCGGGCCGGGAAGGTATGGGGCAACAACTCGGCCGAAATCATTGCCCGACCGGGAGATAATATCGAAATACACGGCAGCATCGACTATTTGAAGTGCGCCCGCCTCAAAGGGGGCATTTACGACGACACAGCCGTTGCCCGCTACCTCGACACGGCCAGAGAGATGGATAGCCTGGAAACCTTCTATGAACGAAAAATCGCCTGCTTTTCAGAGTCGGGACAAAGCGACAGTGCCTTCTCCTACATAGAAAGGTTCCAACACATGAAACACCCAAAGGCTTACAAGGAAATGCGCGACAGCCTGACAAACCTGGCCGATAACGAATACGCCGCCTATCTCTATCTCAGACTTACACACCGGAAATCGCCCGAAGAACTGCAAGACCGGCTGAACCGGTTTTCTCCCGCCACAAGAGAAAGCTATCTCGGGAAGAGACTCGAAAGCATGCTGCCGATATTGACCAACATTTCAGAAGAGAATAAACCGAAAGATTTTACACTCACCGATAAAAACGGAAATTCTGTTTCGCTGTCGGACTACCGCGGTAAATATCTTCTGCTCTTCTACTACGGGGTATGCGGCGGTGTATTCCAGACCGACCCGCACCTCACCGACATATACCATGAATACCACGACAAGGGTCTCGAAATGCTGGGAATCTGCCGCGACGGCGATATTGCGGCTGCCTATCCGCAACTGCTCGAAAGCCCACAGGTGCAACGACTGCTCGCCCACCCCTATCCTACCATATACCTCACCGACGAACAAAACGCATATATAAGAAAAGAGCTTTTTCTCTACGCCACTCCCACGGTCATGCTCATCGCCCCCGATGGGACAACACTCATTCGCGGCAGCCACGAAGAGAAGGCTATACGGAAACTGTTGCGTGAGAATCTATAACGGCGCTTATCTCTGTTCATTGGAGGGTAATCGCCACTTTACCGGACTCTATTTCGGGCTTTTTATCATACCGGTGCGAGGATTCCTTTCGCGACGGGAAATCCACTCATACCGTTCCCACACAAAGTTATAAAACACCGGTCCGCGAGAGGGCTTCGGATTCCCAATCCAAGGAGTGAATGACAATTCAAATATTTGGGGCGGCGCCTCGGCATAGTCAACGACGAAAACTTCGTTTTCTCCTTGCCTCTGCTCTCGGCTTTCCTTATCTTTGCCCCGATACGTTTCTAAAAAAGATTCTTATGAGTGGATTACTCTTGGGGCTATTGTTGCCCTTTGCCGGTACGGTGGCAGGTGCCGCCTGTGTTTTTCTACTGAAAGACTCCCTGCCGGGTATGCTGCAAAAAGCCCTGTTGGGATTTGCCTCAGGGGTCATGGTGGCCGCCTCGGTGTGGTCACTGCTCATTCCCAGTATCGAACTGAGTGGCGCTGAGGGGGCCTGGGCGGTCATGCCGGCCACGGTTGGTTTCCTGGCTGGTATGGGCTTCCTGCTGTTGCTCGACCACATCACCCCGCACCTTCACCTCGACAGCAAAAATCCCGAAGGCCCCCGGAGCCGACTCTCCCGCACCTCGATGCTCACCCTGGCGGTAACACTACACAATCTGCCCGAGGGCATGGCCGTAGGAGCTGTCATGGCCGGCGTACTCACCCAGTCGGCCGACCTCTCGGCAGCCGGAGCCATCGCCCTGTCGATAGGTATTGCCATACAGAACATTCCCGAGGGAGCCATCATCTCCATGCCCATGCTGGCCGAGGGAAACAGCAAGACAAAATCGTTTGCCCTCGGTGCCCTGAGCGGAATCGTAGAGCCCATCGGTGCCATCATCACCCTGCTGCTGGCCGCTTATGTAACACCGGTTCTCCCCTATCTGCTGGCTTTCTCGGCCGGCGCCATGCTCTATGTCGTGGTCGAGGAACTCATACCCGAGAGCGCGACCGGCCGGCACAGCAACATCGGTACAATAGGATTTGCTGCCGGTTTTGCCCTGATGATGATTCTCGACGTCGTCCTGGGCTAAACACATTCTTCACACAACAGAAAAAAGGGAAGGCATCGAAAATTCGTTCGATGCCTTCCTCTTATAATATATGCCGGGACAAGATTACCGCCCGATGTGCAGCAGGCGATTCAGCTGCAAACCAAGCCCGCAGGCCGAAGCCAGCACACAGAAAGCGGCTACCACGAGCGATGTGTAATCCTGGGCATGCAGGCACACCCGGGCATAATCGGCATACACTGCCACGGCAACCATGCACATGACGATAAATACCCCCCACGCCACGCGACGAGCCATCGACGAACGGCGGGGCAGACGAGCCATCACCCGGCGTGTAAACCACTTGTCGGACTCCTCTTCCAGAGCCCGGCGTCCGCTTTCGTTGAAAAGCGACCGTAAAGTCTCATCATTCATCTCTTTCATATCGGTCTTGTTTGAAATATTCGCTTAAATGTTGTTTCCCTCTGAACAATAATGTCTTCACGCTGCCCTCGGGGCGTTCCATCACCGAAGCGATTTTGGCAATGGGCATATCTTCGAGATAGAAAAGCGACAGCGCCATGCGCTCTTCGGGACGCAGCGTGGCCAGCGCTCTCGCCACATCTATCTGCTCGGCAACCGGCGACGGCCTCACACTCAGGGTGGCCACCTCTTCGGTATCGATACTGTCGAACTTCTCCATACGGCGGCTGTAATCGTAGAAAAGATTGCAGGCAATGCGGAAGAGCCAGGTCGAGAACGACGACAGCCCCTTGTAACTCCTTATCCGCTCGTAGGCCCGCACAAACGTGTCTTGCGCCAGGTCGTCGGCCAGATAGGAATCGCCGCCGGTGAGATGCAGCAGGAAACGACGGAGCCTCACCTGGTACTTCTCGACCAGATGGCCAAAAGCCCGGCGGTCGTCCCAAAGGACACACCGGGCTATCCAAGCCGCCTCCTCGCTACTGTTTCTCATCGTCCGAATCATCTTTGTCGGTCGTTTTTGCCGGACGTTGCAAACAATAAACCAAAAAGCCACCCACGCTCATGACCAAGAATATAATGGCCACGCCGGTAAACATAAATTCGTCCGAAACACAGCCCATGAACAGGAATCCAAGTCCTATACCCAGGTATGTAATCTCATCTTTGAGCGGGTTACGCTTTTTCTTGGGAGACCAAAAACCGTCGGGCAAATCACGGCCGCTCTCCAACGACTTCTCGATAATGCGCGCACGCATTTGGGATTTGCGGTAATTGTATATCATGACGGCTATCAAGACTGCCAGCAACACCACAAAGGGCACCACAATGGCCGAAACTATCGCCGTCAGTGGAACAATATCCGAGGCAACTTCACCCCAAAAGCCGTCATCGGCCAAGGCAACACAAGGTAGAGCGAGCAATAACGCTGCGGTCAGAATAATTCTATTTTTCATCGTTGTATGTTTTTAGATATTAGACGAAGCAAATATGCAAAAAGTTTCGTAACGATAAAATTTATTCTCCGTTCCCCCACAAACGTAAACCGGGTTTTCTCTCCGCACCAAGTCTCGGGCTGTGCCCGGAGAAGCAACTGAACGGCGCGGCGTTCACCATCGGTCCGACAGATATTCGAGCAGGTTATGCAACCGCTCCGTCCTGTTTTTTCCGGGGATTCTCACATCGGGACGAACGCCAACCTCGCCATTGAATGTGCCGTCGGCATTGATGCCGCTGTCGATGGGATAACGCACAAGGATACCGCTCTCGGGCAGGCAGACGATACCCGGGTCGGAGCCCATGCCCTGCGTGGCCGTGGTCCGCCCCACAAGGGTTGCCCAGCCGGTACGCTTGCAGAAGTCGGCCCATATCCCCGACGAAGAGAATACGCCGCCATCGACCAGCAAGAAGATTTCACCCTCGAACGCCACCGGACTCTCGGGCTTGACCTTCAGGTGTGTCTCATGGGCGTAATAAGAGCCGTCAAACAGCTCGTCGGGCAACGAGCCACCTTCGGGCTGACATTCCAAGCGACGAGCCTTCCGGCCGAAATAACGGGGCTTGAAATATTTGTTCAATTCTCCATTTTTGGAAAGCACTACTGTGGAAAATTCCAACGGTTCGTCGATAAGGCGCGGCACGATATGCTCCGACCAGTAACGCGTATTGCCGCCCCCATTGCCCTGTATGTCGATAACCAGATAGCGGGCATCGGCAATCGACGACAGGAAGCGGTCTATCTTCTCTCCGTCGACAGCCAGCGAAGCCATGTCGAGCGCTTCGATGCGCATGTAGGCCACCCGACCGTCGCACAGCATCGTATCGCGGTAATACGAAACAACCGGTTGGGAGCCCTCACTGCTATTCGCACTCGGTTTGTTCGAGAACATACAGCTCCAATAGGCAGCACGGCCTTCGCTGCGCCGTATCATCTTGACCCACCTTTTATATCGGCGGTTCGAGGCATACGCCTCTTCAAAAAACTCGGGCAGAGCCGTCGGGAACAAGTCGAGATGCCCGTCGCGGAGTTCCTTGATAATACGATTCAGCGTCGAGATATAGCTCTTGTTGTCGGTCGTGGCCTTCAACCGCTCGACATACTCGTCGTGCCGTGCCAGCCAGTCGATGCCGTATTTACGCTCGGCCACTCCGAAGAAAGGGTAATTGTCGCGCAACGCCCCGTAGAGGTGTTCAAAGTCGGCCACCTTCTGCTCAGCCGTAAGCGGCGCCATTTCCAACGCCTCCGCCGTCTGAGCCGACAGACGGCATGCACACAGACATAAAAATGAAACCAGACAAAATTTCCAGATCTTCATGATTCTCTCTTTTAATGCGATTTTTGCATTAGACGTGCAGAAGAGAGAAAAAGTTTCAGGCTCTTATCAAGTTCGTATAATGATTCCACAACACAATAGATACTGCCATACACGAGCACATTTGATATTATTTTATTTTTAGCAATAACTACCCTCCATGAACGTTTGCACAATCCGAAACAATTTTATAAGTTTGCCATGAATGGGACAAAGAGCGCTTTGTCCGGAAAATATAAAAGAAGCGTTTCGTTTTTATCCTTTGCAGGAAAATCGCCAAAATTTCTAATCCGAAGGATAAGCAGTGTAAACGTTCATGCTTTGTTATACCCAGACCAATGGTCTTCGGTATATAACTTGGCGTGGGGTAGCTGCTTATTTCGGATTGGGCGTTTGGCGATGCCTCCTGCAAAATAAGCGACGGAAGTTCCCCGCGCTTTTTTTGTATCATTGGCATTATGGGGGAACAATGCCAATCATAATTTTTTTTATGCAAAAGACTGTTATTGCCGTCATGGCACCCTCCAATCATGGGAAAAGTAACTCACTCAATTATTTAATCGACATTCTGTTTGCCGACAAAGATCTCGAAGTCGATGAAAAAATCAATTTTAAGGACCGTCTGGTAATAGGCACTTATCGAGAGACCAAAGTAGGCATCATCACACATGGTGATCCCCATACAGGAATCGAGAATCAAATGAAACGATGCATCGAACATGGCTGCCAAATTATCTGCGCCGCCTGCCGTAGCAAAGGTCGCACCATTCGTGAAATTGACGAACCTGCCAAGAAAAACAATATCCAGAGTGTCTGGATATCGCCCTATTTCAGTTATTGGGGTGAATCGTGCGGGAATCTCTTCCTGAACGAAATTTTCGCCGAAAATATAATTCATTTCATCAACCGACTTATAAACGACAAATAACCATGAAAAAGTTTTTTATACAAACAATCCTTCTAGGCCTCCTCTGCCTTTTTCCACAACTCGCCGGAGCCTATGATTTTGAACAGGACGGAATATATTACGAAATCTCCACCTCTTCTCCTTCAGAAGTAACAGTCGTACACTCGGAATATACCGGCTCAATAATAATTCCCGAAACCGTCACCAACCAAGGGTCTACATATACTGTAACAAAAATCGCAGATAAAGCTTTTAGTGAATGCACAAAATTGACCTCCGTTACGATTCCTAATACAGTAACGACAATAGGGTGGTGCGCATTCGGTGCATCACCATCCTTAACCTCAGTAATCATTCCAAACAGTGTAACCTCGATAGGCTCGGCAGCCTTCACCAACTGCAGCGCACTAATCTCTGTAACGCTACCCGAAGGCCTAACAAAGATCGGCAATAGTTTTTTCTACAATTGCACAAGCTTAACATCTGTCAAAATTCCTAGCAACGTAACATCAATTGATGCTCACGCTTTTCGAGATTGCCAAAACTTAACATCCATAGAAATTCCTGCCAACGTAACAGAAATCAGCAACTATGCTTTTGCAGGCTGCTCGGGCTTGACCTCCATAGAACTCGGGAATAATGTAACCTACATAGGTGCTTCGGCCTTCGAAGACTGCTCAAAATTGTCCATAGCTTTAATTCCTTACAACATAACAATGATTGCAAAATCTACTTTCCGCAATTGTTCCAATCTCTCCTATATAACACTTTATGACAGAATAACCACCATAGGCGCATCGGCCTTTGAAGGTTGCTCCGCTTTGACCTCCATAGAAATTCCCAGAAGTGTGACCTCCATAGGCGCATCGGCGTTTGCAGGCTGCTCGGGCTTGACCTCCATAGAAATTCCAAGAAGCATAACTACGATAGGAAAATCGGCTTTCCTAAATTGCTCGGGCTTGACCTCCATAAAAATTCTCGGTAATATAATGACAACGATAGGAGAATCGGCTTTTGAGGGCTGTTCGGGCTTGACCTCCATAGAAATTCCTGGAAGTGTAGCAACAATAGGAGAATTTGCTTTCAAGGGCTGCTCTAATTTAAAAAAGTTGACTCTTGCACCTGGCAATACGACATTATCGCTAATAAAGGATGTTTTCTACGAAACATCAATCGAATCGCTTTCTTTAGGAAGAAACATCAATGGCATATCGAATAACCTATCAAAGTTGAAGGAGTTAATTATTGCCAACAATGTGCCAACGACGATATACGGGTTCAGGTATTGTCCAGACTTGACCTCTGTAATAATTTCCAGTAACGTAACCTCTGTAAAGAATTTGGATTTTTATTCCATTCCATCTTTGACAGAATTTATCGTTGATGAAAATAACAACGATTTTTCGACGAACGAAGGTGTCCTGCTCAACAATTCCGGGACAACATTACTGTCTGCTCCTTGCGCCAAAAACGGCTCTTATAAAATCCCCGACGGCGTTACAACGATAAACGAGTCAGCCTTCTGCAATTGTTCCCAATTGACCTCCTTGGAAATCCCCGAAAGCATTGCAACGATAGGAAAATCGGCTTTCCTAAATTGCTCGGGCTTGACCTCCATAAAAATTCTCAGTAATAGGATAACAACGATAGAAGAATCGGCTTTTGAGGGCTGTTCAGGGCTGACCTCCATAGAAATTCCTGGGAATGTAACAAAAATCAATAACGATGCTTTCGCCGGGTGCTCCGCTTTGACCTCCATAGAAATTCCTGGAAATGTAACCTCCATAGGTTCATCAGCTTTTGCAGGCTGCTCCGGGCTGAGAGAACTGGTCATCGCCGACGGGGATGAAATGTTATATATGTACAGTTCTTTTGACGGAACCTCCATAGAATCACTTTACCTGGGCCGAAACATCTACGGCTCGTTCAAAAACTGGGACACACTAAAAAAGGTAAGTATAGGCAATGAAGTAACAGTCATAGGTGAATCTGCTTTCAAAGACTGCTCCGGGCTGACATCCATAGAAATTCCCGAAAGCGTAACCTCCATAGGCGCAGCAGCTTTCGAGGGCTGCTCTGCACTGAAAGAAGTGATTCTCGCTGTCAGCAGCACGACGTTATCTCTAGAAGATAACACTTTTAGTGGTACCGCCATTGAATCGCTCTACCTGGGACGAAACATTAGTGGTTCATTTAAAAATTGGATCGAATTAAAAGAATTGACCATTGGAAGCCGGCTGACAACCATAGACAAATCTACTTTTGAGGGTTGCACCGGTTTAACTACTGTTAGGATTGCCAACAATGTAAGATGGATTGAAACTCTAAACTTTTACTACATACCCTCCTTCTCGGAATTTATCGTTGATAAAGGAAATTACTATATTTCTTCCATTGATGGTGTCCTGTTCGACATAACAGGAACGACATTGCTAGCTTTCCCTCGTTGTAAAAGTGGATCTTATAAAATACCCGATGGCGTAACAAAAATAAAAGAATCGGCTTTTCGCAATTGTAACGGGTTGACTTCCCTGGAAATTCCTAGTAGCGTAACGTCGATAGGCGAGTGGGCATTCAAAGACTGCAGCACTCTGAAAGATTTGATTATATCTGACAGTAACACTGCATTAACAGGAGAAGACAGCAACTTCAACGAGAGTTCACTTGAAACTATCTATTTGGGACGAGACATAAACATTTCATTTTCAGGACAAAGCAATCTAGAAGAATTGACAATCGGTAGTAAAGTAACCGCCATA
>ERZ824600.1922-NODE-1922-length-23638-cov-13.781453_pt1 | contig 23638 bp, 26 predicted proteins | sample MGYA00519933_ERZ824600 | MGnify/ENA primary metagenome ERZ824600 (study PRJEB31778, sample SAMEA3449178) | human gut metagenome | biome: human gut; feature: human-associated habitat; material: faeces | place: United Kingdom | collected 2010/2012 ... | reverse complement strand
CGAGAATGTGTTCGCTTCCTAAGTTAGATGTCATTATGATAATTGTATTTTTGAAATCAACAGTTCTTCCTTGACTATCAGTTATACGGCCATCATCTAATATTTGTAGTAAAATATTGAAAACATCTTTGTGAGCTTTTTCGATTTCATCAAATAAAACTATACTATAAGGATTTCTTCTTACGGCTTCTGTTAATTGACCACCTTCATCATATCCAACATATCCTGGAGGTGCTCCGACTAATCTTGAAACATTGAAGCTTTCCATATATTCACTCATATCAATCCTAATCATATGTCTTTCATCATCAAATAATTCATAGGCTAGGGTTCTTGCAAGTTCAGTTTTACCAACACCAGTTGGACCTAAGAAAATGAAGGAACCAATTGGTCTATTTGGATCTTTGATACCGGCTCTTGCTCTTTTGATCGCTTCACTTATTAAGTGAATTGCTTCATCTTGACCTTTAACTCTTTTTTTCATATTTTCTTCAAGATTTAAAAGTTTTTCTCTTTCACCATTCATTAGTTTACTTACTGGTACTTTAGTCCATTTAGATATTATTTCAGCTATGCTTTCATCAGTTACGGTATCACTTAAGATATTGTTTGCATTAATTTTATTTAATTCTTCCAATTCTTTATTTAATTCAGGTAATGTTCCGTGTCTTAAACGTGCTGCTTTTTCTAGGTCATAGCTATTTTCAGCTAACATTAATTCGTGAGTTGCTTTTTCAATTTCATTCTTTTTGGTACTTATTTTTATATTGATGTTTTTTTCGTTTTCCCATTCACTTCTTAATTTGTCAGCGTCTTGTTTTAAACTTGATAGTTTATTATCTATTTCGATTATTCTGTTTTTAGAAATATCATCCTTTTCTTTTTTTAAGGCTTCTTTTTCGATTTCTAATTGCATAATTTCACGATTTAAATTATCAAGTGATGCAGGCACTGATTCCATTTGAACTTTTATTGTTGCACAGGCTTCATCTACTAAATCAATTGCTTTATCTGGCAAGAATCTGTTTGTTATATATCTATCTGCTAGAGTGGCTGCTGCAACTAAAGCATTATCTTTGATATTTACGCCGTGGAATACTTCAAATCTTGATTTTAGTCCACGTAGTATTGTTATGGTATCTTGAACGGTTGGTTCTTTTACCATTACAGTTTGAAAACGACGTTCAAGCGCACTATCTTTTTCGATATATTTTCGATATTCGTTTAATGTTGTTGCTCCTATACAATGAATTTCTCCTCTTGCTAGCATTGGCTTCAACATATTACCAGCATCTAAGGCGCCTTCAGCTCCTGCTCCAACTATCATATGAATTTCATCGATAAAGAGGATTATTTTTCCGTCACTTTCTTTGACTTTGTTAAGAACATTTTTTAGTCTTTCTTCGAATTCACCTCTATACTTAGCGCCTGCTATAAGTGAACCCATATCTAGTTCCCAAATTGTTTTGTTTTTTAAACTATCTGGGACATCTCCTTTGATTATTCTTTGCGCTAATCCTTCAACGATTGCTGTTTTACCAACACCGGCTTCACCGATTAAAACAGGGTTATTTTTACTTTTTCTTGATAATATTCTGGTTAGTGATCTAATTTCGTCATCTCTGCCAATTACGGGATCAACCTTATTGGCTTTGGCGGCTTCAACTATATCACGACCATATTTTTTTAATACGTCTTCATTATTATTTTCCATATTCATTTTTCTCATCTCCCTATATATACATTATACTCATTTTTTGGCACTTGTCAATAGAGAGTGCTAAATATTTGACTTTTTGTTTAAAATTTATAATGTAGAATTGGTTAATAAGAGTTTTATTTTGATTTATTATATGTTAAAATTATATAGAGGATGATTATTATGAAGAAAGAAATGAGTATGCTTTTTATAATGATGATAATTACTTTTTTAGCAGTTTTTGTGATTCTTTATAAGGGTATTAAGATTGAACAGGCTAAACGAAATAATTTAAAAATAGAAAATATAGATGGGTGATTTTATGGATTATAAAGTTTTTGATAATTCGATTGTTATTTGTTCAAATACAATGAAAAAAAAGATACTTAGTCAAAATATTCTTTTGAATGTCAAGATAATGAGTATGAATGAATTTTTAAAAAAAATGACATTTGATTTTGATGATGAAGCTATTTTTTTAGTAATGCAAAGAGAAAATGTAAATTATTCACTTGCAAAGATGTATTTGGACAATATTTATTATGTTGATTGTAATGATTATGATAGTTTTAAATTAAAAAAATTATTAGAAATTAAAAAATATGTTTATGATAAGTTAATATTTGATAATTTATTTAGGGAATATGTTCAAAATAAAAGAATTGTTGTTATTAATCATAATTTATCGAAATATGAAAAAAAGGTATTTGGTGATTTAAATTATCAAGAGATTGATTTAAGATGTAATAGTTATGATCATAAAGTTTATGTTTTTAGATATTTGGAAGATGAAGTTAAATATGTTGGTAATAAAATATGTGAACTTATTGAATCAGGAATTAATATTGATAAAATTAAACTTTATAATGTTTCTTCGGATTATGAAAAGGCAATAAGAAGAGTATTTGGTTTTTTGAATTTGAATGTTAATTTTAAAACGATAAAACCTTTAATTTCTACTATACCGGGTAATTATTTTGTTAATCATTTAGATAATATAGAAGAGACTATAGAATATTTAAAAAATAATTATGATTTAAAGATTGTTAATAAAATAATTGGTATTTGTAATAAATATGTATGGTCTAACTATAATAAAGATTTAATAATTGAGGCTTTAAGGAGTAATGGTTTAAAAGGTGAATATTATGATAATGGTATTGAAATTATTAATTATCTAGAAGCTTTAGATGATGAATATGTATTTTTATTAGGTTTTAATGAAGGGGCTATTCCTAAGAGTTATAAGGATGAAGACTATATAAATGATAGTATAAAGATGGATTTTTTAGAAAATACTCTTGAAAAAAATATTATTTCGAAAAATGAGACTTTAAAAAATATTAGGTCAATTAAAAATTTATTTATAACTTCCAAGGAAAAAGATAATAGACAAACCTTTTATGTTTCAAGTTTAATAAGTGATATTGAATATATAAAAGAAGAAAGAACAAAAACATATAGCAAATTATATGATAAGATTGAATATACTAAAGCTTTAGATAACTATAATAAGTATGGTACTATTAGAGATGATTTGGGTATACTATGTAATACTTATAATATTCCTTATAATGAATATAATCATTTATATAAAAAAATAACTGATTTTCATTTAGATGAGAAATTAAAATTATCTTATACTTCATTTCAAAAATATAATGAATGTGGTTTTAAGTATTATCTTGATAATATTTTAAAGATAAATCCTTTTGAAAATACTTTTTCTAGTATGATCGGATCACTTGTTCATAGTGTTCTTGAAAATAATTTGAAAAATAATATTAGTGTTGATGAAATAGTTGATAATTTTATAAGGGAAAATGAATTATCAAATAAAGAGGTATTTTTTGCTTCAAAATTAAAAGAAGATTTGAAAAAAATTATAAATGTTATAAATGTTCAAAAGAGTATGGGAGATTTAGAGAAGGCTTTATACGAACAAAATGTTGTAATTGAAAATGAAAACTATAATTTGGTTGGTAAAATAGATAAAATTATGTATAAAGAATTAAATGATAAAACTGTTGTTTGTTTGATTGATTATAAAACAGGATCAGCTGATATTAGTTTAAAATATATTGATTATGGACTTGGAATGCAACTGCCAATATATGCTTATTTAGTTAATCATTCAAAACTTAAAAATATATGTTTAGCGGGATTTTATTTGCAAAAAATTCATTTAGAAGTTCCTAAAAAAGGAAAGAAGAGTTTAGATGAAATGTTTGTTGATAATTTGAAATTAGAAGGATATTCAAATAAAAATAAGGATATATTAAGATTAATTGATGAAAATTATGAAAAATCAAGTGTTATAAAATCGATGTCTGTAAAGAAAGATGGTAATTTTGGCCGTTATGCTAAAGTATTAAATGATGAAGAAATTAAAGAGTTAGTTGATTTTACAAAAGAAAAATTAAAAGAAACAGCTGATAATATAAATAAAGCTGAGTTTAATATAAATCCTAAAAAAATAGATAAAGATAATATTTCTTGTAAGTTTTGCAAGTTTAAAGATATTTGTTTTATGGAAGATTATGATACTATAAAAATAGAAAAGAGGTGTAATGATGATACCGAAGAAGCCGATTGATGCTAAGTGGACTGATGATCAGTGGTTAGCGATTTGGGAAGATAATTCTAATATATTAGTAAGTGCTGGGGCTGGTAGTGGTAAAACGGCTGTTTTAACTGAAAGAGTTATTAGAAAAATATCTTGCGGCGTTAATGTTAATGAATTGCTTGTTTTGACATTTACGAATGAAGCAGCTAAAGAAATGAAGAGTAGAATTAGGGATGCTATTAGTAAGAAGGGATTAAAAGAACAGTTAGATTTACTTGAGAGCAGTTATATTACAACTTTTGATTCATTCGCACTTTCTCTTGTTAAAAAATATCATTATGCTCTTGGTATTAGTAAAAATATTACTAATATAGATGCTAGTATCATAAATATTAAAAAAAGGAAATTGTTAGATGATATTTTACAAAAGTATTATAAAGATAGTTCTGTTTTTGGGGATTTTGTTACAATATATGGTAATAAAGATGATACTAAATTAAAAGAAGCTATAATTGATATAAGTAATGAACTTGATAAAAAAATTAATAAAAAATCTTATTTGGAAGAATATATTAATTCTTTCTATTTGAAAAATAATATTGATAATTTAATAAATGATTTTATGAATTATGTTATGGAAACTAAGAGAGAGATTATTACATTATATAGCGATTTACTTAGTTATTTAGAAGATAAACAAGCTAGTGATTTGATTAGTAGTTTTGAAGGATTAATTAATGCTAATTCTTATGATAGCATTAAAAATAATATTCCTAGTATGCCAAAGCTTAAATTAGAAGATGATTCTAAAAAAATAAAGGATGAATTAAAGAAAAAAGTCGAACTTTTAAAGGTTTTAGTTAAGTATGAAAATACTCATAAAATTAGAGAGAGTTTTGATTTAATAAAACCATATGTAGATGTTATAATTAAAATTATTCTCGAAATTGATGAAAATATAAATGCTTATAAGAAAAAATATAATGCTTATGAGTTTAATGATATTGCTGTCATGGCAATTAAATTAATTGAAAATAATCAAGATATAAGAGATGAAATAAAATATAGTTTTAATGAAATTATGCTAGATGAATATCAAGATACATCAGATATTCAAGAAACTTTGATTACACTTATTTCTAATAATAATGTATATGCTGTTGGTGATCAAAAACAAAGTATTTATCGTTTTAGGAATGCTAATCCATTTATTTTTAGTAATAAATATAATGAATATTCTAAAGGAAATGGTGGACTTAAGATTGATTTGAAAGATAATTTTAGATCGAGAAAAGAAATAATTGAATCAATTAATAAGGTTTTTTCATCAATTATGGATGATAAATATGGAAATGCTAAATACGAAGAAAGTCATCAAATGAACTTTGGTAATAAATCATATGAAAAAGAAAAACCTAATCAAAATTATTATTTAGAGGTTTATAATTATGAAGAAAATAAAGGTTTTACTAATGAAGAAATAGAAGCTTTTATAATTGCTCGTGATATTGAAGAAAAGATTAAAGATAATTATTTGGTTTTAGGAAATGATGGTTATAGACCTTTAAAATATGGAGATATTTGTATAATTGTTGATAGAGGAACAAACTTTAACTTGTATAAAAAAATTCTTGAATATAAGGGTATACCTTGTACTATAAAAAAAGAACAAACTTTAACAACTGGTTATGATATTATGGTTTTAAGAAATTTGCTTAATATTGTAATAAAAGTAAATGAAAATAGTTATGATGAAGAGTTTAAATATAGTTATACATCAGTTGCGAGGTCATTCTTGTTTGAAGAAAGTGATACTTTAATTTATAATGAGATTAAATCTAATAAATATAATGAAAAAATTATAAAAAAGTGTAAAGAAATAAATATAAATGAAGAGGTTCCTAGTACAATTATTTATAAATTACTTGATGTATTTGATTTTTATGAAAATATAATTAAAGTTGGTAATATAGAAGAAACATTTATTAAAATTGATAGTATCATTTCTCTTGCTGAATCATTAACAGAAGAAGATTATACAATAAAGGATTTCTATAATTATTTGGGTGAAATGATTGATGGAAAAGATGAAATTAAATATAAGATTGATGGAGATTCTGCTAATAATGTTAAGTTAATGACAATTCATTCATCAAAGGGGTTACAGTTTAGTTTGTGCTATTTCCTTGGATATGACAAACCATTTAATATGGATGATACTAAAAAAACAATTTATTTTGATAATAAATATGGAATAATTATGCCTTATTATGATGAAGGACTTGATACTATTATTACAAAAGAACTTGCAAAAAAAAATTATATAGAAGATGAAATATCGGAGAAGATAAGGCTTTTATATGTTGCTTTAACAAGGGCTAAGGAAAAAATGATTATCGTATCACAGATTGATGATAAAGAAAAATATGATACTGTTCCTAATAGTATTAAGAAGAATTATAGATGTTTTAAAGATATTATTTCAAGTACTAATAGTGTTGTAAGTGATACTAAAATAGTTTCTAATTATGTTGATATGGATTATATAAAAAGAATTAATAAATCATTTGAAAATATTAAATGTGATAAAAAGATGGAGTTTGTTGATTTGAAATTATCTTATAATTTATGTGATGAGAAGCATTATTCAAAAGTTGCGAGTAAATTATTTACTCAAGAAGAAATTAAAAAAATGGAATATGGAACTAAAGTTCATGAAATGTTTGAGTTTGATGATTTTGATAATCCTAAAAATAAAAGAGTTAAGGAATTTTTGAAATTAATTGATAAACCTTTAAAGGTATATAAAGAGTATGAGTTTATAAGTGATAATACAGTTGGCGTTATTGATTTACTTTTAGAGTATAGTGATTATTATATGATTGTTGATTATAAACTTAAAAATATTAGTGATGATGAATATAAAAAACAGATAAATGGTTATAAGAAATATATTGAAAAGGTAACGGGTAAGGATGTTTATACTTATTTATATTCAATAATTGATAATAAACTTCTTAAAATAGACTAAAAAATATTCATAATACTTTTATTGCCATATAATACTTTAGAAGGTGATAAAGTGTTAGAAAATATAATCGCTTTTATAACAATCATAGTGACTTTCTTTTTGGGCAAGCTGTCTAAGAAATATGAGTTTGTAAAAAATGAGATTATTCCTATACAAAATATTTTAGTTGGTATAATAGTTGCTGTTATTTACTATTTAGTTACTAAAGATGTTTCTATTGCTATAGGTACGGCTGGCTTGTTTGCTGGTGGAACATATGATGTTGTTCATAATCTAAGAAAGATGCTATGTAATGGAAAAGAAGGCTGATGCCTTCTTTTAATTTGACAAATTATATGTAAATGATAGAATGTATTTAGAGGGAATAATATGTATTATAATTTAAGAGAATTGTATGATTTGCTTAGAAGTAAGAAGTTTTTGTCTTGTGGTACTAGGGGTATTGTTTTAATTAATGATGATAATACTTTGATTAAGGTTCCGAAAGAACTTTCTTCTTATATAAATGGTTTTGATGATTTCAAGAATAGTTTTATGGCTTTGAAAAAGCAAAGTAGTGAGCTTAAAAAATATGAAGAAAATCAAAAAAAGTTTATATATAATGGTGAATATGAATTTATTGAGTTCGCTAAAAAAATAATTTATATTAATGATTTATATATTGGTGTTCTAATAAGATGGTATAAGAATTATAATAATTTACTTAGATATAAATACAAGGATGAGAAGGAATTACTTGGTTTATATAAAAAAATAATTGAATATAATAAGATTCTTATTGATAGTGGAATATATCATATGGATTTACTTCCGAAAAACATTTTATATAATGGATCAAATACTCGTATAATTGATATTGATGGTCCAGCTATAAACTATAATACTTTTTTGAATACTAAAGAGGAAGATGGTTCTTATTATACGATATTTGTTGGTTTATATTCTATTTTGAATGAATTATATAAGAATGATGAAGATTTTATTGATCGAAAGGAAGAATATATTGAACTTACTTCTTGTGCTCGCTACAAAAGGTATAATTATGATAATGCGAATGAACTTATAAGTGTTATTGAAAATAGGGGTATCTTTACTAGATAAAATATGTTAAAATTGTATTAGGTGATAGTGTGTTACATATTATTTATAGTATTTTATTTATTTTAGTTTTAATTTTAATATTTAGATTCTGGCCTTTTATATTATTTACTTGTTTATTTATATGGTTTTATAAAAGAATTAAGAAACCTAAAGATAGTGCTTGTGAGGTTGTTTCTAAGAAAAACGTTAAGACTAAAGATTTAGAGGGTATGGATTTAGCGATGCATATTTCTAAAAAAACTAGTGAAAAAAAATAATTTTTTTGAAATTTTCTTGGTTTAAGACTGAAAATGACAAAAATCGGGTTTAAAAATGGATTTTTCTTCTAAGGAGAATTTCCGTTTTTTTGTTTATTTTTTGCTAAAAAATCGGAAAAGTCTCATTTTACAAGGTAATATTTATGTGCTATTATGTTCTTGTGAAAGGAGAAAAATTATGGTTACAAAGATATTAGATGGTCAAAATGCTTTAGATTTTTGTTTAAAGAATGATCTTGATGAAAGAGAGGTTGTAATAATTAAATATAATTTGGATACTAAAAGATCTTGGTATTCAGTTGATTATGAAAACTTTGTTAAGATTAATTTTGATGATATTAAAAATTATATATAAGATATTTACTTTTGGGTTCAAATATGGTATCATTTGATTATAGGAGGAGTAGGAAATGGAAAATATTGCTGAAAAAATTGCTTTAAAAATTACTGAAGAGTTTATTAGTGATAGAATTTCTTTCTTGAAAGAACAAAGAAAAAAACCTGATTTTGTAATGGAACCTAATTATTTTACAAATCTTAGTGAAAGATCGGTTGATTTGTTTGTTAAAACGCAGGAAGCTGCTAAACGCAAGTTTGATGCAATTGCTCGTGAAAAAAGGCGTGAAGAGCAAAGAAAAGATATTTTAGATAGAACTTTAGAGAAGAATGTGGCTGATATTGAGGAAAGAAGAAATTTAGAAAATGTTCATCCAAAACTTGAGCCTGTTGTTAGTCCGAGTCAAGAACAACTTACAAGAGAACTTCTTGCTAAATATGATGATTTTAATCCAAGAGAAGAACAAGCTATAAAAGATGCTTTTGCAATGTATGATGAACCAAGTCATCCAAAATTAAGATAATTAAAAGGGGCTGTAATGAAATAAAATAATTTCATTTAAATTATAATACCTTTAAAGTTCACACTAAATAAAAAGAGCCAAACTATGGTAAAATTTATTTAGAAAGGACTTTGGAGGTGTTTTTCTATGGGTAAATATAAAAAATGGACTTTAGAAGATAAAGTCAAAATAGTCAAAGAGTTTAAGAGAGGTGCTACAATATCATATTTAAATAATAAATATGGTATATCAGGTTGTGGTACAGTAAGTAGATGGAATCAAGAATATGATGAGGGAAGACTTGGCGTAGATAATCGAGGAAAAAGAAAATCTCAACAAGTAATTGAGGATATTGATATATTAAAAAAATCCTATGCTCTTCTGATGGAAATCCGCTCTCAGCAACACAAATAGAAAAATATCAAATAATTGATAAATTAAAACAAGAATATCCAGTTTATAGAATATGAAATTTCTTGTGATATAGTTTTTGTTGCATGTTTATAGTCACCATACGCGTCTAATTTTGTTATTGTATCACTGCTACTTTTTTTTATATCATAAAAAAATGTAATTATTATATCTGTTAAATTCTTTTCTTTTACAAGCTGAAATGATGCTCCATTACCACTATTACTATATTTTGGGATATATTCGTAATTTGATGAGCAGTTCCCGCTTTTGTAACAATAATTTTGAACAAAGAAGATTGTTCCATTTGTTATAAGATTGGATGCTTTTCCTATTGCTATTATATCATAGCTTCTTATATAAGGCATTTTTTTCCATTCAACTGTAATTTTATAACGGTACATGTCTTGTATTTTTATTATTGTTGTTGTTATCTTTTTATATTCTGTTTCTACAAATCCTGGTGTTATACTTTTGGTTGTAATAAAAAAATTACTTTTTTCTTGTGATAATATTTTTCCATTTATATTTTTATTTGCATCAAATGTTTTTTTATCTAATAATTTAATTTCATAATCAGTAAAACCAATAGATTTTAAATTATTATATTCTTGCTTTGTTATTTTTATATTTTGTTTGTTAATGATATAATCTTCATTTGCATAAATGTAATTTGTGAATAGCAAAAATGATATTATTCCTAATAGTATTTTTTTCATAAGTCTCCTTTCTATTTAATAATATTTTATATTATATTTTTTTTCAACTACTCTACATGTAGAAATTACATTAAATATTAATTTAATATTTAATTTTTATTTTTTTTAAGATATAATATAGGTGATAGTGGAGGTGCGGTTTGAATAATATTGATAAGGTAGAATTAGGTAAGATTATATGTACTATTAGAAAGAAAAATAATATGTCTCAAGATCAATTTGCTGAAGCGATTGGTCGTACTTCTGGTAAAGTTGTTAGTAGATGGGAATGTGGGATGTGTAGACCTAATGATGATGCTTTAAAATCTATTGAAAAAAGATTTGATGTTTCTTTAAAAGAATTCTATTCTAATAAAGTGGAAATTGTTAAAACAAATAATAAGACGGTTATTGCTATTTTAATTATTTTTATTGTAATTTTATTGTTGGTGTGTTTATTTTTATGTTTTAATTATGAAAAAACGTATAATATTTATTCTTCTAGTGCTGATATGAAAATTAATGGTCTTATTGTTAAGAAAAAAAACAAAAATTTTTTATATATAAATTCTGTTAATTTACAGGGTGTTGATGATATTTCTTGTTATTCTGTTGATACAACTATAAAATATCAGGATTATGTTTTATATAAATATGGTGATGTAAAATTATATGAATTTAGTGATGATTTAAATAATAATTATATCTTACTTAAAGATTATATAAAAGATAATGTTTTGTTTTTTGAATTTGGAAGTATTAAAAATCCAGGAAATAAAACTTATATGTTAACTTTTACTTGCCTAAAAAATAAAGATTATAATGTAAATTATTATAATTATGAATTTATTGCTGAGTAAAAATTATTTTCTACATGTAGAGTGGTTGAATATTTAAACATAATATAGTATGTTTATATCGTAAGTGTGATCACGCTTAGATGTATGAGGAAAAATGAAAAAAATAATTTTAAAAGGTTCTATTTGTATATTATTCGTTTGTTTAATGACAAATATAGTTAATGCTCTTGAACAAAGATATACAACAAGTATTAATATTGCTTCAGAAAGTTGGTTGCAAGGAAGCGCAAGAAATTATGCTTATAAATATCATAAAATTGCTATTACTCCAGAAAGATTATATGTTGGAGGGAATCCTCTTGTTGAAAATGGAAATAATTGTATGAAATTATATGTAAAACTTCAAAAAAAAGGTTTTTTAGGAATATATAGTGATGTTGATTCAAGATTAATGCAATTTTATCATAATAATGTTGAAGCCAATACTATATTTGGCGATCATGGTAAGGGTACTTATAAACACTATTTCAGCACTCAAAGTAAAAATGGCGCTAATGGTGGCATAGTTTCAACGGACAAAGTTTATTTTTATAGTTATGACTAGATAAAACGCAGCATAATGCTGCGTTTATGTATAAAAAAGGAGATTTTATGGAATTAATAAATGCTTGTAAAGTATATAATAGCGCTAATGAAAAAATATATGCTTTAAATAATGTTAATATTAAAATTAATGAAAGTAAAGGTGGTTTTTATGCTATTATGGGAGCAAGTGGAAGTGGTAAAACAACGTTAATTGAAATAATGGGATTGTTAGATGAATTAACTGATGGTGAATATATTTTTAATAATAAAAAAACAAAGGATATGACTGAAAATGAAAAAGCTGAAATAAGATCTAGAAAAATAGGTTTTATTTTCCAATCATTTTATTTGAATAAAAATTTAACCGCACTTGAAAATGTAATGTTACCAATGATGAATAATAAAGAAATAAAAAATGTTGAAAAAAAATTAAGAGCATCAAAATTATTAGAGCAATTTGGAATGGAAAAAAGAAGTAATCATTATCCAAAAGAATTATCTGCTGGTGAAATGCAAAGAGTTGCGATTGCGAGAGCGCTTGCTAATAATCCGGATATAATATTAGCTGATGAACCTACCGGTAATTTGGACTCAAAAAATGAAATTAATGTATTAGAATATTTAAAAAAAATAAGCAAAAAAGGAAAATGTATTATAATGGTAACACATAATGATGTTGTAAGAAAATATGCTGATTATATTTTAAAAATGAAGGATGGAGTATTAGAATATGAAGTTAAATGATATAATTATGTATAATGCAAAAAAAATAAAATCTAATACTTTAAAAAAAATAATTGCTTTTCTTTTGATGATTATATGTGTTGTAATTATGCTTTCTGCTATAACAATAAAGAAAAGTATGAACAGTTATATAAATAATAATTTTAAATATAATATTAATTTTCGTACTTTAGAGTTATTAAATCCTGATGAAATAGATGATATTAAAAAAATGGAAAATTTTGATCATGTAGTAGTAGTATATAAAATGAGTGAATATATTGCTAGTGTAACATTTGATGATTATAAAAATGATAATTTAGATGGTGATGTTAAATTAATTGCTTATTCTAATAAACTAATGCCTGATATTATTAAAGGTAAAATGGTTGAAAATGATAACGATATAATTTGTCCAATTAATATAATAACTGATTCTTCTGTTGGAGCAAGAGAAGATTTAAGTAAAAATGATTATATTAATTTAGAGAAAAAAATAGGTGCAAAAATTGGTATTACTTATTATAATATTAAAAATAAAACTGCATATGCGGATGAATTAATTATAAAGGGATTATATGATCCTTCTATATATGTATTAGATAAAAATACTTGCTTTGCTAGTAATAAAAAAATTGAGGAGATAAACATTAATAGAAACAGTTATATTGATTCTAAAGAACTAATGTTTTTACCTAGGATTATAATTGACAATTATGATAATGTTAAAATTGTTAAAGATAATTTAATAAAAGATGGTTATATAGTAAATGAAATGTCTAATTTTGATATTAGTTTAATCAATTTAATTAATATTGGAGGAAGTATAATAATAATTATTAGTCTTTTAGGGTTATTTATAATTATTATTTTATCAACTTTAAAAAGTATAAAGAATAATAAAGAAGAATTAGTAATATTAAAAATACTTGGATTTAAAGAAAAAGACATATTTAGAATTAAATATAACGAAATGTTTTTAAAAATTAGTTTATCTATGCTTATAGGGCTAATAATTTATTTAATTCTATATGAATATATATATAGTCTTATTAATGAAACCATAGCACTTAATTTTAAATTAGAATTTGCTTATGAATTTATTATATATTATATATTAATTATTGTTTTTATATTTATATTTGTTTATAAAAAAATTTATAAAAATATTAGGGAAATAAGAGATATATGAAAATAAAAAATATAATGAAAATTAAAAATTATAATATTTATTGTATTATTTTTAGTATAATTTCTTTTGTTATGATTTCTTTGTTTAGTATACAAATTAATATAAATAAAAGAAGTTATGAGAAAAAACAAATTGTTGATAATCGTACTATTAGGATAAGTGTTATTTGTTGTGATGATATTAACCATATATTGGATAATATTGAGAATATTGATTATTATAATATTTTAGAGTGTATGGATAATTATAAAGAATATATTGTTGTTATTGATGATTTTAATAATATCAATAAAGTTTTAAGTTTGTTAGCAAATCAGAATATCTTTGGTGATATATTAAATCATAATGCGAATGAGGAAATTAAAAGTGAACAACTAATTATTAATACTTTAAAAATAATTATAATTTTAGTAAATTTAATTATTTTATGTTTAATTATAAAATTTATAAATGAAATAGTTAAAGAAGAATTATATAATATTGCACTTTTGAAAATTTTGGGGTTTAATAATATTAAAATAGTATTGTGGTTTCTTTTGGTTGTCATAAATATATATTTAATATCATTTGTTATAAGTTCATTTTTTTATTTTTCGATAACATTTATTAAATTTTTAAATAATTTTATAAATAGAAAATATATGTTAGAAAGTATATTATATTCTAATATTTTGTTATTATTATGTTTATTTATATCTATTTTGTTTACATATTTTAAAATTAAAAATGTAAATGTAAAATCACTTTATAAGACTTAAATTTGTTGTTTTTTGTCATTAGAATAGAAATGTTTTAGTATTATTGATATTAAGCACAATAAATAGTGAATTTAAATAATATTAATTTATAAGTATTAAATTGTTATGAAATAACAATTTTTTTCTTTTGTATTTTACAAAAAAGTAAAAAAATATTATAATGTTTTAGGTGACTTATTATGAGAAATGTACTTATAACTGGTATAACTGGTGAACTTGGTGAAAGTATTTGTAAATTATTAGTGCAAAATAATTTTAATGTTATTGGAACATATAATAAAAATATAGATAAAAAAAATGAGTTAGAACATAAGTATAATATAGAAATTATAAGGTGTGATTTAACCTCATTAGATGATATTAATTCATTAGTTAGTTATGTAACTAACAAATATGAACATATTGATATATTAATTAATAATGCTGCTTTTTATTATGATGAACCATTAGAGGAAAAAACTAAAGATACATTTATGAAAGTACTAGATACTAATTTAGTTGGACCTTTTCTTTTATCTAGAGAAATTGCTAAGTATATGCTTGATAATAAATATGGTAAAATAATTAATGTTGCAAGTACGAATGGAATTGATACATATTATCCTGAATCTATTGATTATGATGCATCAAAAGCTGGTTTAATTAATTTAACTAAGAATCTTGCTAAATATTATGCACCATATATATGTGTTAATGCTATCGCACCTGGTTGGATTGAAACAAAAGATACATTAAATATGGATGAATCATTTATTAAAGAAGAAAAAGAAAAGATATTATTAAATAGATTTGGAAGTCCTTATGAGATTGCGCGTAGTATATTATTTTTATGTGAAAATGATTATATAGATGGGGAAGTTATTAGAATTGATGGAGGTAAAAGATGAATATATTTGAACAAGCAGAAAAAGATATAAAACCTTATATAGAAAGTATTAATGACTTGTGTTACAAAAATAGTTTAAAGGTTTTGAATGCATTTATAGAAAATGGAGTTTCAACATATCATTTTAATTCAACAGATGGGTATGGTTATAATGATGATGGAAGAGATGTAATTGAAAGGGTTTATGCTAGTATTTTTAAAGCTGAAGATGCTTTAGTTAGAACACAAATTATATCTGGTACACATGCTTTAACTGTTACTTTATTTGGTTTACTTAGACCAAATGATATATTACTTTCAATTACAGGTACACCTTATGATACATTACATGAGGTTATTGGTATCAAAGAAAATAATTCATCTTTAAAAGCGTTTGGTGTAAAGTATGATGAGATAGATTTAGTAGATAATGAATTTGATTATGATAAGATAGAAAATTATTTAAAAAATAACAAAGTTAAAGTAATTGAAATTCAGAGATCTAAGGGGTATTCAACTAGAAAGTCTATTACAATTGAAAAGCTAGAAAAGGTAATTGATTTTATCAGAAGTATTGATGAAGACGCAATAATTATGATTGATAATTGTTATTGTGAATTAGTTGATGAAAAGGAACCTATTGAAGTAGGTGCGGATATAGCTGTTGGTTCTTTAATTAAGAATTTAGGTGGTGGTCTTGCTCCTAATGGTGGTTATGTTGTTGGTAGAAAAGATTTAGTTGAATTAGTTGCTGAAAGATTAACTGTTCCGGGTTGTGGAAAGGAAGTTGGTCCAACTTTAGGTTTTAATAAAGCTATATTGCAAGGTTTGTATATGGCTCCATCTAGTGTTGCAGCGGCTTTAAAGACTGCTATATTTACATCAAGAGTACTTGAATTGAGTGGTTATAAGGTAGAACCTAAATATAATGAAAAAAGAGCTGATATTGTTCAAAATATTGAGTTTGGTAATCCTGATGATTTGATCAATTATTGTAAACAAATACAATATAATTCACCAATTGATTCAAGTGCTAGTGTGGTACCTGATGATATGCCGGGATATGATGATAAGGTAATTATGGCGGCTGGCACTTTTACACAAGGATCTAGTTTGGAACTTTCTTGCGATGGTCCAATTAGAGCACCTTATATTGCTTATCAACAGGGTTCACTTACTTATGAATATGGTAAGATAGCAATTACAAATGCCGTTAATAGTTTAAAATGAGTTTAACTCATTTTTTTTAATTCTTCTAATTCTTTTTTTAGAGCATATATCATTTTTTCTAGTGTTTCAATATTAATGTTGTTTGGTCCATTTCTTCTTTCGGCTTCAACTTGTTTATAGTAGGCGTTAGTACATAGTACTTGGGCGGTTAACATTAGCCAGTTTCCTAAGGCGTTTTGTTCGTTTGCTGTTAAATCATCTATTAGGAGGTATCCTAATGCGACTGCTGAAAGGGTAAATAATTTTGGGGGAATATTTGGTAAGGACATAGTATCATCTCTATAAAATTATATGAATAAAATTTTGAATATTGTTTCATAATATAGTTGAAAGGAAAGTGTTATGAAAGAGAATAATGAATTATTAGAGTATATTTATAAGTGTGCGAATATGGGGTATGAGAGTACTACTAATTTAATAAGGGCTTTAGAGAATAAGGAAAATAAATTAAAAAAGGCTATTGAGGATGAATTAAAAGAATATGAGAAGATAGTTAAGGATTGTAAGAAATTACTTAAAAATAATAAAATTGAGCCTAAAAATACAAATATAATGACAAAGATGAGTTCTTTTATTGGTATTAATATGTCTGTTGTGAAGGATAATTCGGATTCAGCGATTGCTGAGATGTTAATACAGGGCTTAAATATGGGAAAAATAGAGATGGAAAAGAAACTTGATAAATATAATAAAGTGGCTGATAAAAAGATTATTAAATTAGCGAAGGATTTATATGAGTTTCAGAATAATTCTATTGAAGAGTTAAAAAAATATTTATAAAAACCTTAGATTTTATTCTAAGGCTTTTAATTTCCTCCAAATCTTCTATTGCGATTTTTAAAGGAATTAATAATTTCTTCTAATTCATTATATGTTAAATCAGGAAATAGAGTAGGTGTAAAAAATAATTCACTATAGCTTAATTGCCATAAAAGAAAATTACTTAATCTATATTCGCCACCTGTTCTAATCATTAAATCAACATCTGGTATTTCTTTTGTGTCTAAATAAGAATTAAAAAGAGTTTCAGTTATATTATCAACACTAATATTATTTTCAATTATTTTTTTAGTAGCTCGCATAATTTCATCGCGACTTCCATAATTTAAAGCAATTGTTAAATTTAATCCATTACAATCTTTTGTCATTTCAATTGCTTTATCAATTAAGCTTTGCAACTTTTTAGTAAACGCTGATTTATCTCCTATAACTCTTATTTTCATATTGTTTTCTTTACTTTCTAATATATATTTATGAAACATATCTTCAAATAATTTCATTAGAAAGTTAACTTCATCTTTACTTCTTTTCCAATTTTCTGTTGAAAAAGCATAAACTGTTAAATGGGTTATATCTAGTTTGCTATACCATTTACATATCTCATATAATTTTTCGGCACCATCTTTATGTCCAAGTGATCTTGAACCATATTTATTTTTACCATATCTACCATTTCCATCCATTATAAGTGCTACGTGCATAATTTCACCTCTTAATAATTATATCTTTATTTTTAAATAAAAACAATCTCTTGTAATTTTAAAGAAAATAATATAAAATATTTTTGGTGATTGATTTGGAAGATTATAGTAAGTATTTTCATAAAAGAATAGGTAATTTATATTTGTCGCAAGCGGAGATGGATATTTTAGATATGTATGAAATTGATTATAAAAAATATAATGATATTAAATTATTAATGTATGAAATAGAAGAGGTTTTGGAAGAAGAAGATAGTGATGAATTAGAGTGGGTTTTAAATGAACTTGCGGAATTTAATTATTATAATAATACAAAAAAATGAAAATTAGTTTTTCATTTTTTTTAATGCTTTCTTTTGAATATTATAGGTTTCATTTACTTCATATGGCAATATATCAATATTTAAAGTAAACTTATGATTTTTAATTTTATGAATGGTTTTTTTATCTAATATTTGGATTCCTGGTAAGTATATATCATAATTATCTATAAAGTTTAATCTGATTATATTTTTTAATTTAATGGCATTTTCTTTATCTATAATAATACTTTTGTAAAAAGAATTAATATTATGGGTAATATTAAAGATTGATACATCAAAAATACTTTTTTCTTCATTATAATTTACATTTATTTCATATTTATTATTATCAAAACTAAAATCTTTTAAAACTAAACTATAAATTGCTATAAAATTATTCATAATTTCCCTTTCGCTTAAAAAAAAGAAAGTACATAAGTACTTCCTATCTGTTGTAATATTCAACAATTAATGATTCGTTGATATCTGCATTTAATTCAGAACGTTCTGGATATCTTACATAAGTTCCAGCCATTTTATTTTCATCAAATGTAACAAATTCAACTCTACTATTTTTAGCTTCTAATGCAGCTTTAACAGCAGGGTGATTTAAAGATTGTTCTTTGATTGCAATAACATCGCCTGGTACACATCTATAAGATGGAATATCAACTTTTTTACCGTTTACGGTAATGTGTCCGTGGTTAACTAATTGACGAGCAGCTCTTCTAGTAGTTGCAAAACCAATACGGTATACCATATTGTCTAAACGACTTTCAAGTAGTCTTAAGAAGTTTTCACCGTGAACACCTTTTAATTTACCAGCTTCAACAAATGTTTTTTCAAATTGTTTTTCAGTTAAACCATAAGTAAATCTTAATTTTTGTTTTTCTTTTAATTGAACGCCATAGTTAGATAATTTCTTAGCTCTGTCTTGACCGTGTGCACCTGGTGCATATGGTCTTTTTGCTAATTCTTTACCATTTTCAAGTGTTGAAAAACCTAAATGTCTTGATTTGCGATAAACTGAACCAGTATATCTTGCCATATTTTTTTCCTCCTTGTAATATTTTACAAACAAAGGCAATTTGTCAAATTATAGGGTGTTTATTTTGATACTTTCACATAGTCAGCAATAGTTACTAATAAACCTAAAAGGAATAAACACATTACAAAATTCAAATTATGCTGTCCGTTTGCAAGATAAATTATATTATTTTTTTATCTTTAAGTCAACCTTAAATCAATAAAAAAATAAACTTTATAAAAAAATATATTAAAATTAGAAAAAGTGTGCTATAATTTTAATATAGAAGAATATGGGTGATTAAATGGATAACAATATTACTTTAATTATGATTTCGACTTTAGTTGTAACTAGTATACTTATTACTTGTGTATTAATTGCAATTCAAAATATAAAAAATAAAAAAATAAAAAAAGCTCTTGAAAAGTTAGAGTTTGAAAAAAATACTATTGATAGTATGCCAATAAATAATGAGCTTTCTAAAATAGAAACATTTTTAAAAAATGATAAGATTGATGCTTTATATAAAGAATGGAAAACAAGACTTGATGATATAAAAACTACACAAATACCACATTTAACAGATATGTTAATTGAATCAGATTATTCTTTACAAAAGCTTGATGCTAAGGCTGCAACATATAAACTTGCTCAACTTGAAATGGAAGTTTATAAAGTTAAAACGGAAGCTAATGTTTTACTTGATGAGATTAAAGAAATAACTGGTAGTGAAGAAAAGAATAGATCAATTATTATTGCGATGAAACAAAAGTATAGAGAACTTTATCAAAAGTTTAATGATAATTATGATGCATTCTATGATGTTACAGATACTATTAAGTTACAGTTTACAAATATTGCTAGTCAGTTTGAAAACTTTGAAAAAGTAATGGAAAATAATGATTATACTGAGGTTAATAAGATAATAAAAAGTATTGATGAAATGCTTAAACATATGGAGGTTGTTATAAATGAGGTTCCTTCTATTATGTTACTTATTAAGAAAGTTTTACCTTCTAAAATAAAAGAAGTTACAGATAATTATAAGAAGATGAAAGAAATGGGTTATCCTCTTGATTATTTGAATATTGAGTATAATATAGATGAGGCTAATAAGAAAATAAAGGATTGTTTTGAGAGAACAAAGGTTCTTAATTTAGAGGATAATTTGTTTGAATTAAAGGTTTTAAATGATTATTTTGATTCTGTTTTTAATGATTTTGAAAATGAAAGACAGGGTAGAAAAGATTATGAAGAAATTAATCAAAAGTTTTATTCTAGGTTAGTTAAAATGAATAATGCCATTAGAGAGATAAAGCTTCAAATTGGTGATTTAGAGGTTTCTTATAATCTATCGAGTGATGATATTGAAACATTAAATAATATTGCGGAATCTCTTAAGAATTTGAATGATGATTATCAAATACTAATTAATCATACTAGTAATAATGTTTTTGCTTATTCTAAATTGATAAAAGAAATTGAAAATTTAAATTATCGATTAATTAATTTGGAAAATAATTTGGATTCTAGTTTAGATACGATTGGTAATATGCGTGAGGATGAGGCGAGAGCTAGAGAACAGCTTGAAGAGATTAAGATTGTTATGAGAAAGGCTAAGGTAAAGATTCATGAATATAATTTGCCTATTGTTCCTGATATATATCAAACAGAATTAAAGGAAGCTATGGATGCTGTTAAGGAAATTGTCAAAGAACTTGAACAAAAACCGATTACAATTGATATTCTTAATACAAGGGTTGATACAGCTCGTGATTTAGCGCTTAAGGTTTTGAGAAGAAGTGAAGAAATTAGTAGGTGTGCTCATTTAGCAGAGATGGCTATTGTTTATGGGAATAGATATAGACCGGTTAGTCCAGAGGTTAACAGACAACTTAATTATAGTGAAAATTTATATTATAAAGGTGAGTATAAAAAATCTCTTGAGTTGACTGCTAATATGCTTGAGAGAATTGAACCGGGTATATATAATAGACTTGTAAAAAAATATGTTCAATAAAAAAGTACATTGAGATATTTAAAATAAATCTCAATGTATTTTTAATTGTGAAAATGATTATAATTGTTTTGTTATAGAAAATGAAATGGTAGATATTTAGATGATAAATAATAATAAAAAAATTTAATTTTTATTAAAAATATTGTATAATATACCTGTTGGAGGAATTGTATGGAAAAATTGATTTTAATAAAATATGGTGAATTAACTACAAAAAAGGATAATCGTAAGTTTTTTATTAAAGAGTTAGTTACTAATATTAGAAAAAAAATAGATAATATAGAAATTGAATATAGCTTAGATAGAATGTATATTAGAAGTTCTGATTTAGATGATGTTGTTACAAAATTAAAAGAAATATTTGGAATATATAGTATAATAGAGTGTTATAGAGTAAATGCTAATATTGATGAAATAAAAGAAACAATTTTATCTTTACTTAAGGGACAAGATTTTAATACTTTTAAGGTTATAACGAAAAGATCTGATAAGTCTTTTCCTATTTCATCAATGGATTTTAGTAGTCAAATCGGTGGATTTATTTTGAAAAATATTTCTTCTAAAGTTGATGTTCATAATCCTGATTTATATGTAAATATTGAGATTAAAAATGGTTATTCTTATATTTATTTTAATGAGATAAAGGGATTGGGTGGTTATCCGGTTGGTGTACAAGGAAAGGGTTTATTAATGCTTTCTGGTGGTATTGATTCTCCGGTTGCTGGATATATGGCTTTAAAAAGAGGAATTGATGTTGAGTGTATTTATTTTGATTCACCACCACATACTTCTATAGAGGCTAAAAATAAAGTTATTGATTTAGCGCATATTTTGAATAAGTATAGTGGTAGAATTAAGATAAATGTTATTCCTTTTACAAAATTGCAAGAAACAATTTATAAAAATGTTCCAAATGAATATATGATTACTATTATGAGAAGAATGATGTATCGTATAGCGCATAAGCTTGCTTTAAAAAATAAGTGCAAAGTTATTATTAATGGTGAATCAATTGGACAAGTTGCTAGTCAGACTTTAACTAGTATTAATACTATTAATAGTGTTACCAATTTTCCTGTTATTAGACCTGTTGCTTGTTTAGATAAGTTAGAAATTATTGAAATTTCTAAAAAAATTGGTACTTATGATATTAGTATAAAACCTTATGAAGATTGTTGTACGGTTTTTGTTCCAAAACATCCTTCTATTAATCCTGATATTAATAAATGTTTAGAGTTTGAGAAATTATTTGATTATGATTCTTTAATTGATGATGCTATTAATAATAATGAAGTTATTTATAAATTAGATAGAAATAAGTATCAAGATTTATTGTAAAAAATTACCATTATAATTTATTTTATCTTACACATTATATTAATGTGATGGAGGTGAAATAGATGAATACAAATAATAAGTTCGTAACTAATGGTTCAAAACAAGCTATCGATAAAATGAAATATGAAATAGCTAGTGAATTAGGTGTTAATTTAGGACCTGATACAACTGCTCGTGCTAATGGTTCAGTAGGTGGAGAAATCACTAAAAGATTAGTACAAATGGGTGAACAACATTTAGGATCATATCAAGCAAAATAAATATAGAATAGCCTAGGCTATTCTTTTTTAATAATTTTTTCCTTAAATTCTCTATCTTTAGTATTATAATCATAAATACAAGATGTTTTATATTCCATATCAAATAAAGGACTAATATATTTTTTATAACTATATACTATTTTTTTATCTGTTTTATTATGAGCTAAATATTTTTGACCATCTTTAGAAAAACCTAAAATTCTAATATAATTAATATTTCGATCAGTATTCTTTTCTGTTTGACACAATATATGAACAAGTAATCTTTTAATTCTATTATAAGTATATCTTTTAGATTTAACTTTTAAAATAAAATCATCTAAATTATTAGACTCAAAAATGTATTTTTTAAGTCTATTTTCTATTCCTTCATCCATACCAAGTATATTATTTAAATTGTTATTAGAAATAATCTGATATTTTATTAGATCAAAATAATCATTTAAATCTTTATA